>Ga0187782_10001105_pt1 | contig 19388 bp, 22 predicted proteins | sample 0715_SJ02_MP15_2_FD_132454 | JGI IMG/M metagenome (GOLD analysis project Ga0187782, IMG submission 132454) | Tropical peat soil microbial communities from peatlands in Department of Meta, Colombia - 0715_SJ02_MP15_20_MG | ecosystem: Environmental > Terrestrial > Soil > Wetlands > Peat | place... | reverse complement strand
GAATCGAGTTAGGCGCAGCCCCATCGTAGGTAAGCGTCCCTGGTGAAGTCGCCTGGTCCATTTGCCAGACTGCGCTGACGAACGAGTAGTCGTACTCGTACAACTTGTTCAACTTATCATCAGTCATCTGTATCGGTGCCACCCACCCCGAGTACCCCTGGGCCGCGTGCCTAACCTCCCCGCTGAGGGTCTGAACCTGGGCGATGAGCGACCCAACGTTTGTCAGGTTCGTAAGGTCGTTGCCCGCCGCAACCTGTTTTCTCAACTGCTGCAGATTATCTTTCACGTGGTCAAGCTTGTCGGCCACCTGGTTCCTGAGCATCGAATCCGAAGCCCTCAGGTCCTCCTTCGTCCTGTACCCTCTGAGGCCGGGTATGAGGAGCTCTAGCTTCTTGGCTATTCCTCTGTTGTCGTCTACCTGCTGCCGGATGTCTGGATTACCCTGAGACAAGATCGTACGAGAATCGACCCCCGCTCCATGTAAATAAATATGGCGAACGCCTGCCAGCTTCGGGAACGGTTACCCATTCATGGACCTTGAAGAGCTTAGGATAGGGTGCAGCGGCTGGTCCTACGAGGACTGGCAGGGGATATTCTACCCCAAGGGGCTCCCCGCCAAGGACTATCTGAGCTACTACGCGAAAGTCTTCAACTGCGTTGAAATCGACTCGAGTTTCTACAGGGTCCCAAACCAGTACATGATTACACAATGGAGGAACAACACTCCTGAGGGCTTCATCTTTTCCCCGAAGCTCCCAAAGAAAATCACCCATGAGAACAAGCTGAAGAACTCGGAGGCGACACTGGTGTACTTCTACAGCACGATGAGTAAGCTGAAGGATAAGCTTGGCCCCATAGCAATCCAACTCCCCCCTTCCATCAAACTGAGCAGCCACGAGGCTGTGATGAAGGAATTCCTCTCCCAGTTGAACCCGGAGTTCAAGCATGCCATCGAGTTCCGCCACAAGTCCTGGTTCACCCCGGAGGTCTACTCCCTGCTGAAGAAGAACAACATCGCCCTGGTCTGGTCCCTCAACCAATACGTTGAGACTCCCCCCGAGGTCACGGCTGATTTCGTCTACCTGAGAATGGTTGGGGACAGGGAACTTACGGAGTTCACTGGCATCCAGAAGGACAGGTCCGCCGACATGCAGCGCTGGGCCACCACCGTGAAGCAGAATGCCGGCAAGTTCGAGTCCGGGTACGTCTTCTTCAACAATCACTTCGCAGGCTTCAGTCCCGAGTCCTCGAACGAGTTCCGCAGGCTCCTGGGGCTGATGGAGCTCGGCTGGAAGGCTCAGGGGACGGAGCAGCAGACGCTCTTCGGGACGTAGCTGACAGATGCAGCGAGAACCAAGGGCAATCCTTCACGTGGACCTGGACGCTTTCTACGTCTCCGCAGAAGTTAGGGAGCATCCGGAACTCAGGGACCTGCCGGTGGTGGTTGGTGCGAGTCCCGATGGAGGGAAGGGAAGGGGAGTCGTCATAGCCTGTTCCTATGAGGCGAGGAAGTTCGGGCTCAGGTCAGGGATGCCGATCTCGATTGCCTATCGACTCTGCCCACATGCGAAGTACATTCCTCCGAACTGGGGACTCTACGAGAGGGTCTCAGAAGAGGTCATGGCGACCCTGAGGGGCTTCGCCGACAAGTTCGAGCAAGCGAGCATAGACGAGGCGTTTCTGGACGTCACGAGCAGGGCCAATGACGAGGAATCTGCGAAGGAAGTGGCAAGACTCGTCAAGCGGGCGGTCAAAGAGAAGCATCATCTCAGCTGCTCAGTCGGGGTCGGCCCAAACAAGTCGTCGGCGAAAATCGCGTCAGATAGGAACAAGCCGGACGGGCTCACCGTGGTCCCATTCGGGGATGTTCCCGGGTTCCTCGCCCCCCTCCCCATCGGCGTCGTGCCCGGCATTGGCAGGAAAACGGGAGAGTTTCTGAACGAGAAGGGTATAGCCACCATCGGGCAGCTCCAGCAGCTAGACGGCAAGCAGCTTCTCGGTTGGTTCGGGAAGAATGGTGTCTGGCTCTGGGGAGTGATTCACGGCGAAGAGAACGTCGAGGTCAGGCAACAGGAGCTGCCGAAGTCGCTGAGCGTCGAGAGGACCTTCAAGGAAGACGTGAAGGACTTTCACGCCATCAGGAGGGAGGCAGCCGACGGGGCGTCGGAACTGATGAGAAGGGTGAGATCCGCAGGCTACTCGTACAGGGTTGCAGGAATCAAGATCAGATTCCAGGGCTTCGAGACCCACACGAGGGAGAAGACCCTTGTCAGCCACACCGACAGCGAGGAGCCCTTACTCGAAGCAGTCGAGAGGCTGCTCGACGAGTTCGAGACTCGTGGGAAGCCCGTGAGGCTAGTCGGCGTCCGGGTGGCTGATATTCAGCGCTCGTCTTCAGGTCCTTCAAGGCTGGACGACTGGACCGCTGGCTGACTCGGTTTGGGGCTCTCTTCGGGAAGCTTCGCACCTTTGAACATGAGCCAGAATGCGCTTATCCCCACGATGTAGAGTGCCGTTGCGTAATAGAATGGGAGGGCAAGAAGGCCTGCGTACATCATGCTATACCCCACAGAAGCCGACAGAGCATTGGGAAGCCTCCAAATGGCAGCGCTCACCCCTGCCGCCATCCCTCTCTCGTCTGGGGAGACCAGTCCCATGATGAGCGATTGAGTGAGCGGGTTGGAGAGATTCATCAGGAAGACCCTGACGATATAGATCGATGCCGCCACCCCGAAGTTCGGCGCGGATGGGAGCGCAACCATGAAGACGGTCGAGGCGGCCTGAGTGACGACGGTGGCCCTCACCAGTCCCAACTTCCGCGCGAGCCGCGGCGCGACGAAAACCACCCCGGCGGTCAACAGACTGGTGAAGCCGAGCACGAGCCCGCTGAGATCGTCTGACACGCCATACGCCTGGAAGAACCAGAATGCCATCAGCGGCACGAATAGTCCTGCGCCTACCGCGATGACCACGCTGTAGCCACCATACTTCAGGATGACGCGCCATGATTTCCTAGGCAGGAGCTCCCTCCGCCTGCCACGCACCGATTCCTCCCTGATTCTGGACATGAGTGGCGCCATCGAAAGGCTGAGGAGCCCGACGGTCACGAACAGAACGACGTGGGCTTCCTTCAGGGACAAACCTATGCTGTGGAGCGCATCGACCGAATAGATGATGAACCCGCCCAAGGCCCCTGCCACCCAGCCCAAGAAAGCCAGCAGGGAAAATGCGGGCGTCCTCTTCTCGTCTCCCGCCATGTCCGCAATCAGAGCCACGAAGGAAACAGCGTAAGCAGCTTCGCCAGTCCCCTCCAGGACCGCGACCACTAGGACCAGAGCGTAATTTGATGCCAGGGCGAACCCAATAAGGCTCAGGCTCGCGCAGAGGTTCCCGAGCACCAGCATCTTCGTCTTCCCCACCCTGTCGGCGATGATTCCGAAGGGGAAGCTCAGCGCAACGAGGGTGACACCCATTACAGTGATGGGCAATCCCGCCCCTATGCCTTGGAGCTTCGGCAGGAAGTAAGAAAGATCCGTGTAGATGAAGCCGATAGCAATGTTTGGGATGAAACTCAGGTAAATGAGCAGTCTAGCCTGCCAGGGAATGCCCCTGTATTCGCTGAACAACTCCCGCCCTCACCGCCGCCAGGCAATCAGTATAAACGCGAAGGAGCGCCCCAGAGAACCCAGCCAACGTCAATCCTCCTCCCAATGGGCGCGCCCCGCATGACCATGAGGCCTGTGGTCGTCGAAACCTTGCTCGAGCTGACCCCTTTGGCGGAGATGCTACTACCCTCCCCTTTTGCTCTCCGTTGGCATCCCTCGGGTGTTCATGTCGCGTTCTCACCAAAGAGCGGTGATTTGAAGAGGGCCAGGGCTGTCCTAGCGTCTTATCGCGTGAACCTTCCCGGATTCAGGAAAGAGATGTCGAAAGCAGGGTTCTTGTCGGTGGCGAGGTCCGCTGCGATTTCACCTAGGACGCTCGCGAACTTGAACCCGTGGCCAGAACAGGCACTCATCAAGACGACCCTCGGGTCCGTTGGGTGAGCTCCTACGGCGAAGTTCAGGTCAGGGGTGTTCGAGTACATGCAAGTGGTAGAGGCGATTGGTGTGCCGTCAAGTTTCGTCATGTGCCTTGAGATGAACTCCCTGACTGGCGCAATGTCCTGTTCAGTGACCTCCCTTCTGACGTCGTCTGGACCGCTGACCTCTCCGCCGTGCGTCCGTGCAACCTTGACCCCGTGCCCAACATCCGGTGTCCCATAGTAAAATACCCCCTTTTCTTCTTCCATGATGAACACCGGCATATTAGGGGGAGAGAAAGCGTCCTGCCCTCCCGACGAGAACCACAGAGGGACCTGCCTCTCGCATTGGAGCGGCACCACGCCCTGAAGCAGCTCCCCGTTCCAAGCGCCCGCACAGAACAAGACCTTGCCCGCGACTTGGATCCCGTTGGGCGTTCGCACTTCGACACCTTCGGGACCGCTCCTCCAGCCCGTCACCTTCTCGGAGAACCTGAATTCGCAACCGGCCTCGCTTCCGAGGCCCACCATGGCCCTCACGCAATCCTCTGCAAACAGGACCCCTGCGTTCGGCTCGAAGACAGCCGTGTATCCCTCTCCTAGAGTGAAAGCGGGAAACCTTTCCCGCACCTTCGCTGGAGAAAGGATCTCGCATGGGAGACCGTGAACCTTGGCGCTCTTCAGTACTCCTTGGACGAGTTCCCAGTTCTCCCTTCCAATCATAAGGCCGCCTGTAATCTGGAGAAGCCTCTTCCCAGATTTGGCCTCTACCTCCTTCCAGGACTTGAAGGCCCTCCTCAGCAGAGGGACGTATCTCGGGTCCTCGTAGTATGCGAGCCTGATGATCCGCGTCTTTCCGTGCGACGAGCCGTATCTGTGGTTGACCCCGAACCTTTCCAGGTTGAGGACCTGGAGCCCTCGCTTGGCCAGGTTGTAGCTGACAGACGCACCCATGATGCCGCAACCGACGACGATGGCGTCCCACTTCTTCCGGCCGATGCGGCCGCCGGCCGGAGGTTTTACAGTCTGACTAAGCGACAATGCTCCTCCGGGCCATCTCGAACCTTCGCTCCAACCGTGGGAGTACCTTGGTCATAAATGACGGGCTGTGTATCTACATGAGTTGCGGTGTTATAACTATCGTTAAATACACTCCCGGCGTGACTCCTTCCGCCTTCTGACTTGGTAAGTTCAAAGAAACTGGTCACAGCCACTCTTTTCGGCGTGTTGATAGGCGTCATATACGGTGCCCTTCCGTTCGAGATTGGCGACTCGCTGATCGTCTTCGAGGCCATGATCCTCTCGCTCAGCTTCATACTTCTCGGACCTGGTGGTGCGACCTACACCGGTCTCATCAACGGCCTGGTTGAAACGCCGTTGCAGCTTGGGTTTGGTCCATTCGCATTTGGCGTGGCTCTCTTTTACGGGGTACTGGTGGACGTGTTCAGCACCTTGTTTCGAGTCACGACTGAAGGCAAGGTTCACGCGAGGAGATTGGTTGCCTCCTTGAGCGTGAGTACAATCATCACGGGGCTGGTCGCGACCTATGCTTTCATCACACTGGGGTTCGGCACGACGGCGCCGTTCTTGGAAGTGTATCTGCCTGTCTTGGTCGTGGGTGCCCTTAGCGGAACCATAGGGGGGTTCCTAGCCGCCAGAATATGGGAGCGAAACCTGAAACACAGGTTCATTTCCGTTCAGGCACCGGCTGCCTGACCCCTTTCTACATCACCTATCTCCCGCCGGAGCTTCCTGGTGAACCAAATGAGGAGCACGTACAGGACCACCCCCAAAACCACGAAGGCCGACCCCGCGATGTAGCTAGCGAGCTCTCCCGTGGCGAAGCCGGCCAGGAGAACGAAGGCCCCCACCGCTATAATCAGAATAGCAGCCCACTTGGAAACTGGGCTGACCCTTACAGACATCCTCTACCCTCGCCCGGGGGCGGGAGTTAAACGGTTGTGCCCTTCGAAGGTTATTTTCGTTTGCCCTTCTTCTCTTCTTCCTTCAGCAGCCTGTAGAGCCTGTACCTGTCGTTCTCGCCCGGCGAGAGCGCGTAGCCGCATACGCGGCAGGTGACTCCCTGCGGCGTCTCCCTGAGGTCGAGGCGCCCGCACTTCGGGCACTTCATCTCTTCACCCTGGGCCCTCATAGCCTATCCAGCTGGGACTGTTCGGTTCAAAAGCGTTAGCGATCCGTGTACCGACTCACCAAATCCGCACAAGAGATTCCTTTGAGAATATTCCACTCCCGGCAGAATGGGAGGCGTAGATCCTGCCCGGCATAGATATGTCTGCCAGGTACAGCTCGCCGACATATGGTCTGGCTTTTGGGTTCAAGAATCCCGTCTTCGGCAGCCCAAAGGTCACCGTCGCCCTAGCCTCCACGGTCGGGTCCCCAAGCTCTCCACTGGTAGCATCCATCCCAGATGGAATGTCAACGGCCAAAATGGGGACCTTCGACGCGTTAGCCAGTCGAATCAACCCTGCTACGGGCTCTCTTGGGCTCCCTCTGGAGCCGTACCCTAGAAGGGCATCCACCACGAGGTGGGCATCCCCCAGACCCTCCCCCGTGCTAACCACGGAGATTCCCATCTTGTCAACAGTTGCAATCTGCTTCGCGGGGATATCTCTGAGGTCAGACCTCTTCCCCGCGAGTATCACTCGCACCCCTGCCCCCCAATTGTTCAGATGGCGGGCGGCGACGAGCCCGTCCCCTCCGTTGTTCCCCCTGCCCACGAGACACCAAACGTTCTTCCCCCGGACATCTCCGCCGAGCATCTTCTTGGCGAGCTGAGCCGTGGCTACGCCTGCATTCTCCATCAGGGCGATTACGTCTATGCCATAGTCTTCTATTGCCATCCTGTCAGCCTCTGCCATTTCTCCGGCCGTCAGATACACCAGTCCTCCCTCCTTCCTCATCCCGGCAACGTCGTTCCTCTTGATGCTATTTCAGCCTAGGCTCGGTCGAATAGCCACAGTCAACAATATTTCTTCAAACTGGCACCCCGATTAGAGCCCCCGGTATATTGGAACTTTGACCTATGCGGGGCCCAGCATGAGCTTTTCCTCCAACTGGGAGAAGAAGGACAAGACCCCAGGCCTGCTAGACAGGCTCAGGGGGTCCGTCCAGACACCCACTCCACTGAAATCCCAAATCGACCTTGCCAACAGGCAGATACGCCTCCTGATCTCGCAGCTCGACAGCACGGTGAACCGTATCAAGCAGCGTGACTCTACTATCTTCAAGAACGTTGTCTCGTCCCTTGCCAAACACGACATGCAGCACGCTGCGGTCTATGCCAACGAGCTCGCAGAGGTCAGGAAGATGGGTAAGATGGTTACCCAGGCGCAGCTCGCCATGGAGCAGATTTCGCTGAGGCTCGGAACGATTACCGACCTGGGCGAGATCGCAAGCACCCTTGCCCCGGCCGTGTCGGTCATCAAGAATATGAAGGAGGGCCTCAGACTGGCACTCCCTGAAGCCGACAAGGAGATAGGGGAGATTTCCGGGCTGCTAAGCAGCGTGCTGGTCGACGCCAGCACCACCGGCGGCATCTCCCTCAACTTCGATGCGGCCAACGAGGACGCGCAGAAGGTCCTCGAAGAGGCTTCGATCGTGGCCGAGCAGAGGATGAAGGAGAGTTTCCCCGAGATTCCGGCAGGAGTCATCGTGCCAGAGGACGAAGGCCTCACAGCCTAGCCATCCTTTTCAGGAACCAACCCGGCGCCATGGTCGCGGCCTTTCAGCCAGAGCCATGGCCCCCATACTTGACAAAGAATTTGTATGGATTGGAAATACTATTGTCTTAATACCCTCGGAGTGAGTTATCCGTCAGTTTGAGAATCAGCATCGATGCTAGACGCTCATTTCCTACGGATGGGGCGCCTGGCGACCAGCCACCTCCCAAGTCCCACAGGACGGCTGGCCTCATCATTGCGGCTCTGGTCCTGCTTGCCGCCTTTGTCTTCACTGCCCCGTACCTTTCTTCTGTTCTCAAGCAAAGCTACTCTTTCCTCTCCGGGTCTTCTACAACGGGGCTCAGCACTGTCACCTCCACCCCCTCGAACGCAACGAGCACCGCCTCGACAAATTCGACAACAATCAACAATAACTGCTCGAGCGTAGTATCGGTGGAGAACCTGACAGCACCTGACATTCGAAACGGATCCGCAGACATCGCTTATCCTTCTGACTACTGCACGCTGGCGGCCTATGCCCTGGGGTTGATCAACCAGGATAGGGCTGCCAACGGCACTGGCCCGGTCACCCTTGACTACAACCAGGCGGCCCAGCAGCACGCCGACTCCATGCTCTACTACGGCTACTTCAGCCACTTCGACACCCAGGGGTACAAGCCGTACATGCGCTACTCTCTGCTGGGTGGGCGCGGCGCAGACTTTGAGAACGTGGCCTACTTCTATTTCTCAATCCCCCATTTCCTTTCAACCGGCTCGGTTGAGACAGCCGTCAAGGATTTGGAGTACTCGATGGTCTATAACGACAGCTCTTGCTGCGCCAACGGCCACAGATACAACATCCTCGACCCCCTACACAATCAGGTCTCAGTAGGGGTCGCCTACAACAGCACCACCGTCTACTTCGACGAAGAGTTCGAGAACGATTACATCAACCTGAACTTCACGGTGACTCAGCCCTCCACGCCCGATCCATACTACGTCACCCTGACTGGAGCTCCGACAGGGTCCTTCCCTACCCCCAACTCTCTCTACGTTGCCTTCGACAACCCCACCGTAGCAATGTCGCCTAGTCAGCTCAACAGCGGTCCACATGAATATGGGCCCGGCACTCTAATAGGGGGGGTTCTACCCCGAACTGGCTTCCTTGGAGACTGCGGCCAGTTCACCTCGGGGACCACGGTCTGCGCGGATACATGGGAGGTGACGTCAAAGACTGTCGACATAGCGTTCCCCTTGGACTCCTTCATCAATGATTACGGCCCAGGGGTCTACACGCTCTATCTAATCACAGGCTCTAGCACCGAATCGGCCATTACATCCGTCTGTGTGTTCGTCCCCTAGTGGCTCTCGCTAGGTCTGACCCATCTCTGATCTTATCAAACGGGCAGTCTCCTCCATCTCTTCGGGGCTGTACCGCTTCCTCTCGAAGAACCTCCCTTTGTCCTCCATTTTCACTGGTATCACGTGAACATGCACATGGGCGACCACTTGGTTCGCGGCCTCTCCGTTGTTCTGGACGAACCTAAACCCATCTGCCCCCACGGCGGCCACCACGGCCTTGGAGACCTTGGATGCCACCTTGAAGAGCCCGGCTATGTCCTGCTCATTCATATCCCAGATTGTCTCCCCATGCTCCTTCGGGCACACCAGCGTATGGCCTCGTGAGAAGGGGTAGAGGTCCAGGAAGCCGACGTACTTGCTATCCTCATAGACGATGTTCGACGGGGACTTCTTCGACGCTATCTGGCAGAAGATACACTTGTCAGGTCCTGCCGTAGGTGAACTAAATGCTAAGCGCTTCAAGCCACCCCTCGGAGATGTCGTTGCCGTCAAACCACCTAAACCTTTGCCCGCCCTATCTTAATACCGCCCTGTCCTCGCCTGGAGGGGTTGATTTGTGACCGTTGCCACGCCGGCCAGATGGAACACTATGAGAAGAGGCTGGGCCCGGAAGGGAAGGCAAGCATAACTGGGACCAAGTGCAGCGTGTGCGGCTACGTCCTCCTCGACAACGACGACGACGTTTGGAACGCCCTCGGTGTCTAGCTCCGGTTGCTCATTGCCGAGGCCAGGCGCTTGTATGTGGCAAGGAAATCGAGGGCGAATTTGTCCGCCTGCTTCTCAGTCCCTCTGTGCCGTCCGCTCACTGACCTGAGATGATGGTAGAACTCGTGGATCATGACGAAGGGGTCGAACATGAAGTCCCGTCGCGCAGCGAGGATCTCCTTCCTCTTTTGGGAGTAGACCGCTGCCACTCCCTTGGTCTTGCCTTCCACCACCCCCATCCCTAGCCGGGGGGCGGACACTTTGTACCAGCGTGAAAGGACTGTCATCGCCTCCTCGGTCTTCGAGTCGAGAATCAGGGCCACCACGAGCGCCTTCATCTGGTCCTCGGCCGAAGGCAAGGAGGGGCACGTCCCTTTCTCCCTCTCTTAAGCTGTCGCGGCTGTCAACGAGGTTGAGTTATTGGTCATCAGTCTTTGATTCCCTTGTTCAACTGTCGATAAGTCTGTTACACCCGACATGAACAGGCGCAGGCACATCAGACTGGATGGCCCGAAGAGGATCAGGTTCAGGGGACCCCCGTCATTCTTCTCGGCGAGATAGAGCCTCTCCCTCGCAAGAGTTCGCTTCCCACGGTAGATTGCTACGGCATCGACCTCCCTACCATCTAGGTAGATTGGCGAACGAGTCGCTGCCGTCGTCGTGGCGCGCTTTCGTCCTTGTCCGGGGGTTCACCCATAACCAGGAGGTCCCCCGCGACTGTCACACCATCCCAGCCGTCTTCCGGCGCCCCTAGGGGAGGGGACAGGTGGGGAGGTAGTTCGCGTTGGCCGAGCAGAACAACCATGCGAACGTTGTACCGTTGACTATCGGGATATCGTCCACCCCGACTTGGGCCACCTGCCAGGAAGCCGTGCTGTTGTAAGTCAGCAGGAACCAGTACTGCGAATTGGTGTTTGAGATTCCTTGCAGCCCCGTGACTATGTGTTCCCCGTAGCTGGGGTACCATGTCGCCTGGACCTCGCCGTTGAAAGCTACGAGCGTGTCCACGTACCCGTTCCATCCAGGCTGTACTTCTGTGCTGTTGTTCCAGCGCCGTGTCCCGTTTCCGTAGTCGACCAGAATGTTCACCTGATAGATGAGCGCCCTCCTCCCTCCACTCGCAGAGAGCGCTTGGTAGGACTTCCAGAGGGAATTCAGGGCAGCGCTCGCGTTTGCATAGGCCGGAGTGCTGGTGTTCAAGTTTGCCACGGACGTCGCGAGGAGGGACAGCGTCATGCTGTATTCGCTGAGGCTGGAATTGAAGGAACCCGAAAGGGACCTGTAGCTTGCGAGGGCGGTGTCTAGCTCCTCCACATAGCTCTGGTTCTGCGAGAGTACCTGTTGGTCTTGATAGTAATAGAATACTGCCAGGGTCGAGACTATCAGCAGGACGGCAACCAGCACCGCGGCTATTCCGTAAAGGGTTCTGTTCTGCATTTTCCTACTCCTTCCCCCTTGGCGAGGCCTTGGTGGCTGCTCCCAGCACCCTAAGCGTCCTTCCCTTCATCGCCTGCCAAGTGTACAGTATGAGCGGTGGTGCGGCCAGGGCGCCAAAGACAAAGTCGCTCGTCTCATGGGCAAACATGAAAGGAATCCCGTAAACTTCATACCACAAAAGCGCCGAAACGGTAGACGCGCCCGCCAGGAGTCCGGTGGCCAAATTGGTCTCGAAGTCCCACGCGAATGCGCAAATTGCCATCAACGCACCGAGGAAGAGATTCTGTATGGAGAGAGCGTTCGTCCTTGGGTTCGTCCAGACACGCGAAGCAGCGTACCCTGCGAAAGCGAAGAGGAGTTCACCCCCAATCAGGAAGGGGAGGATGATTCCAGCCATCCCGTTTGGGCTCACGAATCCCCAGATGGTCTCCGAAAGGACGCCAACGGCGGCGCCGACTCGAAAACCGTACACGAAGGCGGCCACGAAGACCAGGGTGTCAAAGAGTTTGACGTTGGGATAGGGCGCGAGTGCGAAATCAGAACCCACGACGAGAGCGCTAAAGACCGTCACCACGGCGACGCTCTCACTTCTTTGCATCACTGGTTGGATTATCCATCCAATGGAAATGTATTTCGCTAGCGTCTTTGGGGGACATCTTGGGAAAATTGGACTCACCCGATTCTCTCCGAGCAATCAAGGGCCTGCTCAGACTCGCGAGCAAGGAGGCCCCGGGGCCGTCGCCAACCTTCACTCCTTCCCACCTCCTGCTGGTATTCTTGACCATTGAGAGCTCTTCCTATGTAGGAAGGCAGACCCTGGCCGCAAGGTCGGGGGTCGGGGAGGGGGCAATCAGAACGATTCTGGGCAAGCTTCGAAACCGGGGGTACGTAGGCGCCGTCAGGGCTGGCTGCTTCCTAACCCCTTCGGGAAGGCGCCTTGCAGACTCCATGGACGCCTCGTTGTCCCTCCTAGAATCTTTCCCCCGTTCCGAGCTCTCGATGGGGGAAAACCAAGCCGCCCTCGTCCTCCGGGGGGCAGGGGGTAGGGTGCATTCAGGCATCGAGCAGCGGGACTCGGCTGTTGGGATTGGTGCGTCCGGAGCGACGACCTACGTAATCCGGTCGGGGAGGTTCATCATCCCCGGAGGTTCCTCCGATTGCGAAAAGGAATTTCCCAGCAGAGCATGGCCTGTCCTGAAAAACGAACTGAAACCGAAGAACGGGGACGTAGTGATACTTTGCGGAGCTGTGACCGAAGTGTCGGCCAGGCTCGGGGCCTTGGCAGCCGCGATAACCCTTCTCTAGCTGCTAGCCTGGGTTTGATCGGAGGGCTTGGTTTCAGGACCAGCGGCAGGCTTGTTGACCTGCCTGTTGATAGCGTCAGCGAAGTAGTGCCCAGTCACGAGGACCTTGACCTCCCTGACCCCTTTCACCTGCATCAGGCTGTCCCTCAGGTCCTGGGAAATCTTGAGCGCGAACACCGGGGGGCAGTACTGGGTGGTAGCGTGGTACTCAACGTCAATCTGGCCGTCCTTGATGTCGAGTCTGTCGATTAGATTCATCTCGACTATCGGCATCCCTATCTCGGGGTCGACGATTTTCGAGATCTGCTTCTGTACCTCTTTGATGTCCACCTGCTCCGTTGACATGTAACTCAACGAAAATCCCTGTTTCCAATACAAAAAGATTGTCCTCGTCATGAGAGGCGACCGACATGTTTTACACCTAGGAGCAGCACAGTGCGTACGTGAAGCCGGAAGAGGTCCTGTCGGGCATAGAGAGGGTCGCCCCACGGCAGGGGCTCCCCATCATCGGGCCGAAGCGAGGAATGTTTCTCGACGAGGTAATCGAGCAGCACAGACCAATGACAATCTTGGAAGTTGGGACGCTGGTCGGCTACAGCGCCATCCGGATGGCGAGGCATCTGGGGGACGGTGGGCGTCTGACGTGTATAGAGTTGAGCGAGGGAAGGGCGCGAACCGCACGTGCCAACTTCAAGCTCGCCGGCCTTGCTGACCGCATCGAGATCATCGTGGGGGACGCGAAGAAGGTGCTGCCGACGCTCAGTGGGATGTTCGACATGATCTTCTTGGACGCCGTCAAGGAGGACTATCTCGCCTACCTGAAATCAGTCGAGGGACTTCTTCACCGGGGGAGTGTCGTTGTCGCCGACAATGTGAAGTCCCACGCCCAGGAAGTAGCGCCCTACCTGGAGTACGTCAGGAACTCCGGGAACTATTCGAGCACCTACAAGGAATCCCCGCCGAACTTCGGGAGCGGTCCTGGAGACGCGGTGGAGATCAGCGTCCGACGGTGAACCCCTTCGCCAGGGTCCGCCATTTCTCGTCCCCATCGAAGGGGAGATACATCCTGACCCTGTCCACCAGCCCACCGTACTTCTTCCCGACCACGCTCCCCATCTCGGACCAAGTCCCCTGGACCACGAATTCGTCGAGCATGCTATCCGTTACCTCCTTCCCCATCTCGGCCCACTCGCCCTTCAAAGATAGGGCGTGCAGCCTTTCGCCGACGTCTCCCCAGCCGTGTAGCTCGAGGACTTTCCAGTAGCTGCGCGTCGAGGCGTAGAACGCGATCTGCTGCCTCATTGCCTCCCTGACTGCTCCGACCTCGCTCTCGTTCTCGCCCACCGCCGCGAACACGGAGGCAGCAACCGCGATGTCCTCCTTCTTCCTGGACGCCTTGGAGGCCCCTTCGGCTATCGCCGGGCGGACGACTTCCTTCAGGTACTTCGCGGTGTGAAGTGGGTGGACGTGAATGCCGTTGGCGACCATTCCCGCGACCCTGCACATCCCTTCGTTTACCGCTGCGATGTATACTGGTATGACAGGGTTTTCGATGGGACCCGGATTGAAGAAAGGCGTCATCAGGTCCAGATGAAAGAATCGTCCACTGTAGTCCAGTCTGGTTCCTGCCTGCCAACTTTCCCAGACGGACCTCAGGGCCAGAACGACGTCTTTCATTTTGGGGGCGGGGGGCTCCCATTTCATCCCGAACCTCCTTTCGATGTGCCCCTTCACCTGGCTCCCCAATCCAAGGATGAATCTCCCCTTCGAGACGTTCTGCAAGTCCCAGGCGGTGTAGGCCAGGGTCGTGGGGCTACGGGTGAAGGCGAGTGCTATCGACGTTCCCAGCTCGATTTTCTTGGTGGACCAGGCTGCCAGGGCAATCTGGACGAAGGGGTCATGTTTGGTCTCGTTGACCCACAGGCAGTCGAACCCGTACTCCTCAGCCTTGCCAGCGAGAGCTGCCGCCTCCCCAGGGGATGCCACAGCTATCTCGGCATCGACTTTCAAGCGTTTTCCTGCCCTTCAGGACGCCTCTTAAAGTCGAACCGAAAGGAGGGCAGCAGAAGGAACAATTGGTATACGCGTCCATTGCCACGGGCCTCGCAACAGCCTTCTGCTGGGGGACGGCAGACTACATGTCCCGAAGCCAATCGGAAAGGGTGGGGTACTACAGGACGATAATCTACTCGCATATGATCACCCTCATGGTGGTCCTGGCCCTTATACCGATAATCAGTCCGAAACTGGCTTTCCCGGTCTATCCGGTCCTAGCGCTGATCGGCGCAGGTGTGATTAACTTCGCCGCCTTCGTCTTCCTTTACCGCGCGTTCCACCGCGGGGTGGTCTCTGTAGTGGCTCCTGTGGTCTACACCTACCCGGCGGTGACTGCCGTCCTCGCTGTGGTGATACTCGGGGCGTCCCTCTCTGTCTTGCAGGTTGTCGCCCTCGCAGGCATAATCGCAGGGGTGATTCTCCTCTCGACCCGGTTCTCCGAGCTCCGCGCATACCTGCGTGGGGCGGGGGCACCCAGGCTGACGAAGGGGGTCGGTCTGGCCGTAGGAGCTTCACTCTGCTTCGGAATGGTCTACATTGGAATCGGGTATGCAGCCCCGTCAGTCAGCGTGGTCCTCCCAGTGATCTTCCTCAGAATCATCGCCATTTCTGCTGGTTTCCTGCTGGCGCCTGTTCTGAGGCAGGAAGCGAAACCGAGCCGTCTCGTCATATCCAAGACAATGATTGCGATGGGGGTCCTCGAGGCCTTCGGATTCCTGGCGTTCACCTACGGGATTGAAGCTGCAGGCAGCGCCCTCCCCGTGGTTACCGCCCTCTCAGGAATGGGAGGGGCCGTCGCCACGAGCTATGGGCTCGTATTTTTGAAGGAAAGGCTGGAACCGAACCAGTTGCTTGGCGTTCTTCTTTCCCTCGCTGGCGTGTTCGTCTTGCTCTATCTTGGAGGATAGGCAGTAGTGGACTACTTCGCGGCGGTACAGGAGGGGAGGAAAAGGGTCGACAGGGCGGTCGCCGTCCTTCGAGAGATCGCCGGTCCCTCATATCCCATGCTCTTCCTGAAGCTTGGGATATCCGACTGGACACCTGTCGGGGACGAGTTGATGCACAAGGTAGTCCCGGGGAAGGAGGGGCGTGCTGCCCTTGTCATATGCGACGCGGAGGGGAACGCCAAGGCGATGAGCAGCTGGCTCCCAGCTGACGAGGCCCCGAATCTGGCGAAGGTGCTCGAGTCGAGGGAGATTCCGAGTTTTCCGGGGGACGTCAAGCTGCCAATTTGAGCCTCCACTTTATTAACCGGCTCTGGGCTTGATACCCCTGCGTCTTACCAGCACTCCCGCCGGCTCCAAATGATTCGAGTCAGCTCGAAGCCCTCGGTGGTGCCCGTTCGACGCGGACAAAATTGGGGGTGAGCGAATGGCAAGATGCTCGGTATGCAAGGGCCACGCGGTAGCGTCATGCGCAGAATGCGGTTCTCTAGTATGCATGTCACACTCTACAACGATCTTCGACGAAACAAGTAGATCAATGAAGACCTATTGTGGCAACTGCACTGCAAAACGGATGCCGCTTTGGGTTGCCCGAAGAAGGTAGATACCCAATTCAGCGGAACCTCGCCATCACTCTACCGTGAAGTAGAGCCTTCTGTTGCTCCGCCCCTTGTTCTCGGTCTTCACTGCCACCACCTTCCCGATTTCGAGGGTGTTCCTCACATGGACCCCGCCATCAGCCTGAGTGTCAACGTCCCCGATTTGGACGATCCTCAAGATGTCGACTGACGGCGGCATGGCATTGGCCAGTTTGACGAACCCGGGGTTCGCAAGCGCCTCCTCCCTCTTCATGAAATAGGTCTTGACCTCGAGCCCCCTCAAAACCACCTCATTCACCCTGTCGATGTAGGACGAGATTTTCTCCTTGTCGAAGTCGTCCAAGTTGAAGTCGACCCGCGACTGATCCGGACTGATCTGATTCCCCGTTATCAGCGCGCCCGTTTCCCTGTTAACCACTGCGCTGAGGATGTGAGCCGAGGTGTGCATCCTCATTATCCTGAACCTCCTTTCCCAATCCAGGACGCCATGAACCACCACCCCGGGCCCGAATGTTTTCGGCGGCTCGACCACGTGAACAATTTCTTCGCCTTCCTTCAAAACCTCCGAGACCCTCGCGCCATCTAGCGCCCCTGTGTCCGATACCAAACCACCTCCTCTCGGATTGAACGCCGTTTGGTCCAGTACCACCCTGAAGCCGTCCGCCGATTCAACCCTTGCGTCAAATTCACGCATATTCATGTCCTCCCAGAACAGACGACGGGTCAACTGCAGCAGCCCAAGGACCCCGACACTTTAGTCTTCAAGGGGCTAGTATGAGTTGATCTTCGTTTGCGACAGCTCCCTCGAGATCAAAACACTCTCCCTCATCCACTTCGAGTTCGATATCACGAGCTTTGAAAGGGCTGAATCGAGCGCTCCCCTGAATGTCTCGTGATTCTCGAACGGCTGCTTCAGCAACTCCCTGATGCTCTCCCTTACGTTCCACACCCCCAGGGGCATTATGAACCCTGGATACGTTTCTCTCAGCAATATGGCTGCAGCCTGTCTCCCTTCCCTCTCGAGCGCCTCGGTAACCGCGAGCCTCGTTGAGTAGTAGCACCCTCCGACACGGGCGTACTTGGTCCTCCCGAAGTATTCCTCATAATCTCCAATCATGTACGGCTGAGTGGTGTACTGGTTCCAGGTGGTGTTTGGGAACCAGGCTTCTATCCATTCGAACCTCCACTTCTCGGGGAGGAGCATGGCCACGTACTGGTTGTCGTAGACCTTGTAGCTGTAGACCCTGTACTCGTCGATGGTCGGATGGTGCTTCACCTTCTCGACCAGCCCCAGGCTTATGGAACTGTCAACCGCGGTGATGCTCCAGCGGGTAGGAACTATCTTCCTCCGGGGCCCGACCCCAAACATGCCGAGCGAGAACGCCTTCTGAATCCTCGTGACAAGCACACCTTTACGGTATAGCTCGTCCACAGCCCCGGCGGCATCCAGGTCCCTGTCATAGTAAGCGGTCTGGACCCTCCTGTCGACGGATGGGTTGTCTATCCTGAACTTGTCAAGTGGGCCGGACGGCCCGTACGGCTGAGTGTCCTCACTGAGTGTAAGTATTCTCCTCGGAGCCTTCGTTAGTTTCAGCTCAGAGTCCACAGGCTTCGCCGCCATCGCAAGTTCCTGCATTGAGGTGAGGAACCTGTTGGGCTCCCTCGCGTCCCCCACAGACGCCCTGGAGTTCCCCCTCACCAGTGAGTATCTGTAATCGACGATCTGCTCGATGGGCTTGCCCAGCCATTCCTCCGGCGTGTCTAGTATCGTCGTGTCTCCGAACTGTGGAGGGACCATCGGTCCGATGGAGACCTTCGGGTACCCCAGCCTCCCGACAAAAACGCCAGGCGGTGATGAGCCAAGAATCTCGTTCGTCCCCATGGCCGGCCCCTGCTTGGCCATGGACTGGGCCTTGACTATGATGGGACACCTCGGCTTACCGCAGAGTAACTTTGCTCCTCGGCAGGCGAGACACATCCAAGCAGGAGGGGTCTCTACTACCTCGATGGATCTGGCCACATCTTCTTCGAGTCCCGTCACCGAAGATGCCATAACATTGGATAGCCAAGTAATCCGCCGCGGCATAGACTCTGCTCATGCCCCGGCATCGCTCTTAAAGCCCGTGGTAGTCTGACCTTAACGGGCCCTCATCTCAAATATACCTCGGCATTCTCCGGTCGGCCAATGCCTAAGTTCGCCCACATGTCTGACATCCACATCGGCGCCTTTAGGCAGCCAGAGCTGAAGGGCCTCCTGCTGAACGCCTTCGACGAAGCCATCGACAGGTGCATCAACGAGGGCGTGTCATTCGTCATCCTCGCGGGGGACATCTTCGACTCCAACATCCCCGACCTGTCGGCGGTCAGACGGGCGGCCGAGAAGATAAAGGAGGCTTCCGACGCGGGGATAAGATTCTACGCCATCTACGGTTCTCACGACTTCAGTCCCAACTACTCGTCCATGGTTGACGTCCTCGACGGCGCCGGTTTGTTCACGAGGGTCGAGTCCAAGTCAACGGTCGAGGGGAAGACCGTCCTGTCCTTCGTCCAGGACCCTTCCGGCCCGAAGATCTGCGGTATCTCAGGGAGGAAGCTCTCCCTAGACAGGGAAGAGTACGCTGCCCTGGACAGAGAAAGACTCGAAGCCGAGCCCGGCTTCAAGATATTCGTCTTCCATGGCGCGCTGGACGAGCTCAAGCCCTCCTCCCTGGAGAAGATGGAGTCGATGCCCGCAAGCAACCTCCCGGCGGGCTTCCGGTACTACGCGGGAGGGCACGTGCACAGCCGGAACAGGGCAGATCTCCCTGGCCGCGCCAACATCGCCTATCCCGGCCCCCTGTTTGCCACCGACTTCGATGAGCTCCTCCAGCTCGCTCGAGGAAAGGAGCGAGGCTTCTACATCGTCGACTTCGACCGCGACCATGTGAAGGAGGTCTCTTTCGTTCCAGTCAGAGTTTGCGAGCCCGTCGAACTCCACTACTCCGCCCAAGGAAAATCCTCGGCCCAGGCGGCCAACGAGCTCGCCCAGCTCGCCTCGAATGCGAACGTAACAGGCAAGGTAGTCCTCCTCACGGTAGAAGGGGAGCTTGCGGAAGGGAAAACTTCTGACATCGACTTCAACATGATTCGCAGGCGCCTTTTCGTTTCAAATCCACTGTCGGTCCTCTCGAGCTACAGCCGGCTCGTATCAAAAGAAATGCCAAAGGGGCTCCCCCCGAGGCCCGTGAAGGTGACCGAGCGCGAAGTCTTCGAAAGCCGCGCCCCTTCGGTCACAGTTGACG
>Ga0187782_10001104_pt1 | contig 19389 bp, 23 predicted proteins | sample 0715_SJ02_MP15_2_FD_132454 | JGI IMG/M metagenome (GOLD analysis project Ga0187782, IMG submission 132454) | Tropical peat soil microbial communities from peatlands in Department of Meta, Colombia - 0715_SJ02_MP15_20_MG | ecosystem: Environmental > Terrestrial > Soil > Wetlands > Peat | place... | reverse complement strand
GGATGCGGCAGGCGAACCCGCGTGGCGTCGCCGGGAGCGGTGTCGGAATCCAGCACGAAGCTGTCGCCCTTTCGCAGATGGGCGGAGCCCTCTGCGAAGGCGCCGATGCGCAGCTTCGGCCCCTGCAAATCGACGAGCACGCCGATGGCGCGCGAAAGCTCCGTCTCGATCTCGCGAATCATGCGCACGTAATTGGCGAGACCCGCGTGATCCGTATGGCTCATGTTAATGCGGAACACGTCCGCTCCGGCGACGACCAGCGAGGCGATCACGCCCTTCTCGACGCTCGCAGGCCCCAGTGTCGCGATGATCTTGACGCGGCGCTTCCGTCTCATGCTCATAAAGCTTCCCAGGTCGCCGCTGCGGCGGCTCTCAATGGTCGTCCCGACGCAACCGACGCGATCCGTTCAGGGCGTCTGCGGCGGGCTCGGGTCGGTGAGCTGCACCGTCCAGTTGCGCGCGTCGCGCCCCGTGTCAATCTCGAAGAACCCCGTCCGGTCGTAGCCGCGCGCGAAACAGTCCTCGCGCCCGTCGATACGAAACTCGCGGTCGCGCGTGCACATGAATGACTTGCCCTTCCACTCGCCGCCGCGCTCGTCCATCGCATAGACGTAATAATACTGCGCCGCCAGTGGCCCGCGCAGCAAATTCTCGCAGGCGCCGGGGCGCAGGTTCCACCAGCCTTCCGAAAGCCAATTGCGGCCGTCCGTGTAGGCGATGGCGACGCTGACCCGCGCGCTGGCGTTGTTGCAGAGCCGAAAATCGGCCCACGCCGGGTCTATGCCGCAGACCCAGCACAAAAGGATGACAGAGGAGAAGGCTCGGAACATCGGCGTGACGGACGAAGAAGGGTCGAACGGCGGACCCGTTCGCGGCGGAGGTCATGCCAAACCACGCGCGAGGGTTTTTGTCCAGCCTGCCCCCGTCGGCGGCCGGCCTCAGACAGGTAGCCGAGGCCGCGGAGCAGGACGCCGTCACCGCGCGCCGTGGCGGGCTTCTCGGTCAGCGCCCGCTGGCCTTCGGGAAACGGACGCCGGATGAGCGTCGTAATGTCGACGATGAAGAGCGAAAGGCGGGAGTCCACATATCCGGGCATAGAGCCACAATCAAATGGTCGCGGTGCGGCGCCGACTTCGCCTATAAGAATTACAGCCGCGATCACGTCTGGCGCTTCGGCGACGGCGTCGAGGTGCAGGGCTCCGCCACGCCTGAGTTCTTGAGCAATCCGCACCGCGTCGATCCGGAGTCGGCGTTCGTCGCCGCGCTTTCAAGCCGTCACATGCTAACGTTTCTCGCCTTGGTCTCCAACAAAGGGTTCGTCGTCGAAAGCTACGAGGACAACGCCATCGGATTTCTCGAAAAGAACGTGAGCGGCAAGCTCGCGGTGACGCAGGTCGACCTCCGCCCGTTCATCGTTTTCAGCGGCGATGTCCGACCTGCGCAAACGACCTCGACTGGCTGCATGCCAAAGCACGTCGCGAATGCTGCATCGCCAACTCGGTCACGACCAAGGTCAGCATCAAACTGGCCTGCTAGCCGCGTTGTTGGGCGGCGACGGACCGCGCCTCGGATCAGGACAAGGGGGTAACTTTCAGCACTGGCGGCGATATGCCGACATTATTTTGATTATCATAGGGATTCTCCTCGAATGGCCCTTGCCTTGCTTGTCGACTCGCGCCTAATTTTTGTGAAACGCGCAGGCGATGAAGAGGGACAGATGGCGTCGGGCGCATTCCTCAGGCGGATGGAGGGCTACAGGCTGACCTCCGCCGATATTCTCTATCGCCTGCCCGACAGCCCAAGAATCTTGCAGTCCTATCTTTGGCAGGACTGCGACATCTATCCCGATTATATCGAGCTGCGAAAGTTCCTGGCGTTCTGGAGCCGCGACCGGGAGGGTCTGCTGCATTCCGTCACCGTTAGCCATTCCGGCCTGATCAAGCCCGCCGAGTTCAGCTTCTGCAAGGGCGAGTTCTTGCTGAACTGAGTCCGGACTTCACGCGCTTCACGCTCGCACCGAATGATGCGAGCGGTAAGAAATCGCCAAAATTCAAAAAGTCGGAGAACTTCGCCCTACGAGCTCACCGCGCCGCCCGAGATCTTGTCGATGCGCTTGTTGAGCTCCTCGAGCTGGCGTTTGAGTTCTTCCACATCCGAGCTTCCAGAACCGCCCTGAGCAGCGGCGGCTTCCTCGGCATGGGGCGCCTGGCTTTCAAAATTCACCCCGAACGGATTGAACATGGTCAGCGCCTGGCGGAATACCGCCATGTTCTTGCGCGCTTGCTCGTCCATGGCGGCGAGCGCCGCCCGGGCCGGCTCGCTGAACGGCCCCGAGCCCAAGGCCGAGCTGAACTGCTCGCGGAACTTTTGCTGGTCGCGCGTGAGCTTGTCGAGCGAGAACTCCAGGTAGCTCGGCACGAGCATCAGCATGGAGTCGCCATAGAAACGGATGAGCTGGCGCAGAAACGAGATCGGAAGCAGCGCCTGACCGTCCTTGCTTTCCTGTTCGAAGATGATCTGGGTCAGCACGGGACGGGTGATGTCCTCGCCGGTCTTCGCGTCGCAGACCACGAAATCCTCGCCGCGCTTGACCATGGCGGCAAGGTCCTCCAGTGTGACATAGGTGCTCGTGCCGGTGTCGTAGAGACGGCGGTTTGCGTATTTCTTTATGGTGGTTGGCTTTTTCTCAGTCATCGCCCACGCCGTCCTTACGCTTCGACGATCCGTTCCGGCGCGAAGCTGCGCCGCACCATGGCTGACGATAAGCTTAAAACCGTCTCTGCGGCAATATTTTCGTCGCGCCGCCTTTCGCTTCCGTCTAAACCGTGCTTAACGGCTGGGACAGCGGGGCTCCCGGCCAGCCCCTCAATACAAGCAGGCCGCCCCTCGCGGGGCGGCGAGATTCTTTCGAAGGAGACTGAAATGACGACCGAAATCGTGATCGTTTCCGCGGCGCGCACCGCCGTCGGATCGTTCAACGGCGCCCTCGCCGGCGTTCCCGCCCATGACCTCGGCGCCGCCGCGGTCAAGGCGGCCCTGGAGCGCGCTTCGGTCGCCCCCACAGAAATCTGCGAGGTTATCCTCGGCCAGGTGCTGACCGCGGCGCAGGGCCAGAACCCTGCGCGGCAGGCCGCCATCAAAGCCGGCGTTCCCGACAGCGCCACCGCCTTCGGCGTCAACCAGGTCTGCGGCTCAGGACTGCGCGCCGTGGCGCTCGCGGCGCAGCAGATTCAGGCGGGCGACGCCAGCATCGTCGTCGCCGGCGGCCAGGAGAGCATGTCGCTATCGACCCACGCCGCTCACCTGCGCCCAGGCACGAAAATGGGCGACGTGAAGTTCACCGACACGATGATCCTGGATGGCTTAACCGACGCCTTCAACAGCTACCACATGGGCATTACGGCGGAGAACGTCGCCGCCAAGTGGCAGATTTCGCGCGCCGAGCAGGACGCCTTCGCGGTCGCGTCGCAAAATAAGGCCGAAGCCGCGCAGAAGGCCGGCAAGTTCAAGGACGAGATCGTGCCCTATGTGATCTCGACCAGGAAGGGCGACATCACCTTCGATCAGGACGAATATATCAAGCAAGGCGTGACGCTCGAGGGCGTCGCCAAGCTCAAGCCCGCATTCAGCAAGGAGGGCACGGTGACGGCGGCGAACGCGTCCGGCATCAACGACGGCGCGGCGGCGCTCGTGGTGATGAGCGCGGACGAAGCCAAGAAGCGCGGGCTTGCTCCGCTCGCCCGCATCGTCGCCTGGGCGACGGCGGGCGTCGAGCCGTCGGTCATGGGGTCGGGCCCGATTCCGGCGACACGCAAGGCGTTGGAGAAGGCGGGCTGGAAGATCTCCGACCTCGACCTCGTCGAGGCGAACGAGGCCTTCGCGGCGCAGGCGCTGGCGGTCAACAAGGACCTCGGCTGGGATCCCTCCATCGTCAACGTCAATGGCGGCGCGATCGCGATCGGGCACCCGATCGGCGCCTCGGGCGCGCGGGTCCTGACGACGTTGCTCTATGAGCTGAACCGCCGCGGCGGTGGAAAGGGACTCGCGACGCTCTGCATTGGCGGCGGCATGGGCATCGCGATGGCGGTGGAGAAGTAAGAAGCGAGCAGCGAATGGCGAATGGCGAATAGGGAGCTTTTTCTGCTCGCCATTCGCTACTTCGCCATTCGCTTTAAGAGCGACTCATACGACAGGAGAGCAAAACGTGAGCAGAGTAGCGGTTGTGACCGGCGGGACGCGCGGCATTGGCGAAGCGATCTCCAAAGCGCTGAAGGCCTCAGGCTACAAGGTCGCTGCGACCTACGCCGGCAATGACGAAGCGGCGAATAAGTTCAAGGCCGAGACCGACATCAACGTCTATAAGTTCGACGTGTCCGACTACGACGCCTGCGCCGCCGGAATCGCCGCGATCGAGAAAGACCTGGGTCCCGTCGAAATTCTGGTCAACAACGCCGGCATCACCAAGGACCGCCTGTTCCACAAGATGGAGCTCGCGCAGTGGAAGGCGGTGATCGACACGAATTTGAACTCGCTGTTCAACGTGACGCGTCCGATCATCAACGGCATGCGCGACCGCGGCTTCGGGCGCATCATCGTGATCTCGTCGATCAACGGCCAGAAGGGCCAGGCCGGCCAGACGAATTACTCGGCTTCGAAGGCCGGCGACATCGGCTTCGTGAAGGCGCTCGCGCAGGAGAGCGCCTCGAAAGGGATCACGGTCAACGCAATCGCGCCGGGCTATATCGCGACGGAGATGGTGAAGGCGGTGCCCCAAGATGTGCTCGATAAGCACATTCTCCCTTACATCGCCGTCGGCCGCCTCGGCGAGCCCGAGGAGATCGCGCGCGCCGTCGTGTTTCTGGCCTCGGACGACGCCGGCTTCATCACCGGCTCGACGCTGACGATCAACGGGGGGCAGTATTTGACATAGAGGCTCCAGAGTTGGCGCCGGCGGTTTGGAAGCCGCCGGCGGCGACTTAAGCTCATTCTCAATGAAAGTTATCTTTCGTCGTTGGAACTTGTCACGGAAGCTCGTCATGCGCATAAGCTCAAGCCGCCGAACGCTAACTCTTCTCGACGAACCACTCGAGCGTGAACACCCTCAGCGCCGAGGACAAATTCGCCTCGCCCCGCTCGCGATCGACGCGTGCGGCGAGCGCCGTCAAAGAACAGCCTTCCTCGGCGGCGATGCGCTTCAGCGCCGCCCAAAAGCTCGCCTCTAGCGACACGCTGGTTCGGTGGCCGGCGATCGTCAGCGAGCGCTTCTTGACCGTCGCGGCTTCCACAGGCGTTTCTAGTCGTGGCGCTTCAGATAATTTTCCACCAGGTTGCCCGCAGCCTTGCGGTCGGCCTCGCTCGCCGAGTCGAAGGCCTTTGCGCGGGCGTCTGCGATCCACTTGTCGTTCGCGCCGCCGCCTGGAGCTTGCTCCGCCAGCGTCAGATACATGAGGCCAAGCGGACGCTGCGGCGCGCCGCTCGCCTCGCCGTTGAACATCATGCTTCCGAGGAGCGCCTGCGCTTGCGCATGGCCCTTGCGCGCCGCAATCTCCAGCCAGCTGACAGCCTGGCGCACGTCCCGCTTGACGCCGGCGCCTTCGAGATACATGCGCGCGACATTGTACTGCGCCTCGGCGTTGCGCAGGAAGGTCGCCGCGTAACGGAACACGTCGAAGGCGCGCTCTGGGTCCGGCGCGATCCTGGCGCTGGCGATGCCCTCGCGCAGATAAGCGCCAAGCGCCACGAAGGCGTTCGAAGCCATCACCCGCTCGTTGGGGTCAGGATCGTCGTTGGAGAAATGCTCGACGATCTGGGAGTAGTATTCGTAGGCCTTGCGGTCGTCGCGCGCCACGCCGTCACCGCTCGCATACATGCGCGCGAGCTTCCATTGCGCGAGGGGTTCGCCGCTGTCAGCAGCGTAACGCAAGGCCTCGACCGAGGAACTCGTCTCGCCGGCGTGGTAGCGCTCCAAGCCGGCGCGCAGCGCCGCGCGGGGGTCCTTGAACATCGGCAGTTGGGTGGAAGAAGGCGAGGTCGGGCGCTGGTCTGATGAATCGAGGGCCGGCGCCGGCGCGGCGAAAACTGTCATCAGCGCGGCGAGCGCCGCCACGCGCTGCGCGACGCTCCGAGCCCGCGTTCTTTCCTGAAAAGCGCCCTTCATGACCGAACCGACTCTTCCCACCGCGCCTATCGTTTCCATGCGCTTGCGTCCGCCGTCTCGCCCTGGTCGGTTCCGACAATTCTTTCCCGTTCTCCGCAACCGCGGCGCGGAGCCCGGCCTTCGCCTTCGGCATGACCATGTGACGAGGCTGACTTAGCGCGGGCTTTATGGCTGAAAAGCGGCTTTTCGAACGCGTCCCGAAGATGCCGTGTTTATCTTGTGAGCCTGTGGCATTTAGGTCACATTTCAGTCGGCTCGCCGGTTCGATCTTGAGCCTTCGTAAACCAAACCGAAGGAACGCGAGGCTGTGAAACGGCGCTTCATTCGCTTAAGGAAATCGAGAGGCGCGCGCGAGAGCCCGAGCAGCGGAGCAACCATGGTTTATGCTGTCAAGGAAGCGTTTCTGACGCTGCAAGGCGAAGGGCTCAACGCCGGCCGGCGCGCCGTCTTTTGCCGCTTCGCCGGCTGCAATCTTTGGAGCGGGCGCAAAGAGGATCGAGCGGACGCTCTGTGCCGGTTCTGCGACACGGACTTCGTTGGAACGGACGCCGAGAACGGCGGCAGGTTCCCCGACGCCCGGACGCTGGCGGCGACGCTGGCGCGTCTTTGGGGCGCGCCCCGCCTGGGACGATTCGTCGTCTTGACCGGGGGCGAGCCCTTGCTGCAAATCGACGCCGCGCTGGTCGACGCGCTCCACGACGAGGGCTTCGAGATCGCCGTCGAGACCAACGGCACGATCGAGGCGCCCGAGGGTTTGGACTGGATCTGCGTGTCGCCCAAGGCCGGCGCGCCGCTGCGGCAGACTTCCGGGCACGAGCTCAAGCTCGTCTTCCCGCAGGAGGGAGCGGAGCCCGAGCTTTTCGAAGGGCTCGCCTTCGCACACTTCCTGCTCCAGCCGATGGACGGGCCGCAGGTTCTGCGCAATACCAGGGCGGCGATAGACTACTGCCTTGCGCATCCGCGGTGGCGCCTGTCGTTGCAGACCCACAAGATGATCGGGGTGAAATAGCCGTGGCGAGTTTCGAGATATTCCGGGAGTTCCACTTCGAGGCGGCGCACGCGCTTTACGACCCGGAAGCACCCAGAGGCGGCAAATACGCCAATCTGCACGGCCACTCCTTCCGCGTGCGGGTTACGCTGCGCGGCGAGCCGACCGAGGAAGAGCAGTGGGTGATGGATCTCGGTCGGCTCGGGCGCCGCCTCGTCGAGCTGCGCGAACGGCTCGATCACAGCTTCCTCAACGACCTTGAGGGACTGGGCAAGCCCACGCTCGAGAATCTCTGTCTTTATATATGGCGCGATCTGCTCTCCTTCGCGCCGAGCTTGTGCGAGGTCGGCGTCTTCCGCGACAGCTGCTTCGAAGGCTGTGTCTACCGCGGGGAGTAGGCGGATTTCGGCGGGGTCTCCGATGAGCGGCTACGGCTCGCTGACTTTTCTCGCCGGGACGTCGAGTATCGCCTACATCGCGACATATTGGAGCGATCGCAATCTTCTCGACCGTGGCGCAGCGCGGCGCGCTTCGCCACGCCGCGCGGGACGCTCTGGCGGGACCGCGCCGCCTGCGCCGGGCGTCGTCAATTTCATCCTCTCGCAACTGGTGACAGGACTAGGGCGCGGGAGCTGCGAGAGCGAGCCCCGCGCGTCATCCTAATTTTGCAGCCTCTCACGATTGACGAAGCCTCGGGTTACGGCCTATAAGGCGCGCTCTGCGATCGCATATCTTGCGTTGCGCCAAAGGCGCGCGAGAGACCGGGCCTCCGGCTCCGCGGCTCTTCAAGGACAAAGGACATATGGCCAATACCAGTTCGGCTAAGAAAGCCGTCCGCAAAATCGCGCGCCGCACGGCGATCAACCGGTCGCGCCGCAGCGTGATGCGCACTTTCGTGCGCAAAGTTGAGGAAGCGATCGCCGCCGGCGACGCGGCGGGCGCCCAGCGAGCGCTGCAGCAGGCCGCGCCGCTGGTCATGCGCGCTGCGCAAAAGGGCGTGATTCACAAGAACACGGCTTCGCGAAAAGTTTCGCGACTCACGCGACGCGTGCGCGCTATGGCGCCGGCGAATTGAGCATCGCATGCACGCCACGAGGAATTTCCAAGCCCGACCCAGTCGGGCTTTTTTTGTGCATTGTTGCATGATTGCAACAAGCGCGAAATTTGTGAATGTTTTTATTACGGATTTTGTGCAGCGATCATGAAATTTCGCGCTGATTCAAAACCTTGTAATAAAGGCGGGAAACGCTGCCCTCTCGGGATGGTCTTGACAATCAGATGACAACAGCTTCCCGGGCGCCGCGTGATGAATGACAGAAATTTTTCTTTCCTGCGGCGCATGGCCCTAAGCTGCCGAGATTTAAGAGGTTCTGCCGTCACATTCGTCGGAAAGCAAAAAAATGTCGCGTTGACGACGAGGTGCGGCGGCGCGCCATGTTGAAATGACCGCGGACAGGGATTAGCGTTCTTGGGTCTTGGGGCGTTGCGGGTTTTGCGTGTGGGCGGACGCCCGTCTGCGGTGGGTGGCGATCATCAGGGACATGGCCGGCGTTGCAGCGCAAGACGTTCTATAGAGTACGGCGAAGCGTCCAAAGCGAGACGTGGCTCGGCGTTTGCTTTTTCGAGCGGCGTCCGATCGCGATGGACACGACAACAGGGGGGCAGGATGGATACCTGGAGCATCACGGCGAGTTCCGAACATGCGCTCGATGATGCATGCGCGTGCGCAAAGATTCGCGCCCCCGAAGCCGTGGACGCCCGCGGCGGGAGTAGTCCGATCGCTGTCGGGGACGCCTTAGGGCCGCCCGACGTTTAAGTCCGCGTCGGTACCGTATCCAGTTCCAACGTCGACGCCCGTCGACGCCCGATTTCCTTTTTCTAGCAGTCCATGCCGACCGAAGTGGCGCGCCCCGCGTTCTCGGAGGAGGGACCCTTGTCGTCAGGTGCATCATGCAAGCGAGAAAAGCCATGCCCCCCGAAGATTCGAGCGACGTCGACGCCGCCCGTTGGGAGCGCGTGCGTCATTGGTTGCGCGCCGAGCTCGGCGAAGCGACTTTCGAGTCCTGGTTTGCGCGTCTTGAGCTTGATCGCGTGGAAAACGGCGTTGTGCGGCTGACGGTGCCCACGAAATTCCTCAAAACCTGGGTGCAATCGCGCTATCACGAGCGCATCAAAGCGCGCGTGGTCGCTGAATTTCGCGGCGTCGACCGCGTCTCCATAGATCTGCGCTCGCCAACGCCAAAAGCGCCCGCGCGCACGAACGGCGCAAGCGACGCGACAACGCAAGAAAGCTTGCCCTCCGCCAATGAGAACGGGACGGAGGCTAATCCTTCGTCGTCTTCTTCGGCGTCGCGGCGCATTGCTCCGAAGGCCACGACGCGTCTTGAGTCCGAGAGTCTCTCGGGCTCGCCGCTCGACCGCCGATTGACATTCGAAACCTTTCTTGTCGGACCATCGAACCAGCTCGCCCACGCCGCGGCCCGCCGCGTCGTCGAGCCGCGCCAGAACGAGGGGGCGCCGCTCTTCAACCCATTCTATACGCACGCCGCCGTCGGATTAGGCAAAACCCATCTCCTGCAGGCGATGGCGCAAGAAGCCGCAGCCAACAAGCGCCGCGTCGTCTATCTGACCGCAGAAAAGTTCATGAGCGGCTTCGTGTCCTCGCTCAACGCGCAGACGTCGATCGCCTTCAAGGAGACGCTGCGGGGCATCGACATGCTGATCATCGACGACGTGCAGTTTCTGCGCGGCGAGTGGATACAGCAAGAGTTTTGCCACATCCTCAACGCTCTCATCGACGCGGGACGCCAGATCGTCGTCGCGGCGGACCGCCCGCCTTCCGAGCTTGAGTCGCTCGAGGAGCGCGTGCTGTCGCGGCTGAAATCCGGGCTCTGTGTCGACATCGGCCCTCTCGACGAAGCGCTGCGCGTGAAGATCGTCGACGCGCGCGTCGCCGCGGCGCGGCAAAAGCAGCACAATTTCATCGTGCCGCCCGAAGTTGTGAGCTTCGTCGCCAAGACGATCACGACGAACGGTCGCGATCTCGAAGGCGCAGTCAACCGGCTTCTCGCCCATTCGACGCTGAACGGCGCGCCGCTCAGCCTCGCCATGGCGGAGACCGCAATCCGCGACCTCGTGCAAGCACACGAGCCCAAGCGCGTAAAGATCGAAGACATCCAGCGACTCGTCGCGAGTCACTACAGCGTGTCGCGCAACGACATCCTATCGGCGCGCCGCACTGCTAACGTCGTGCGTCCTCGGCAGATCGCGATGTATCTCGCGAAGGTGTTGACGCCGCGCTCGCTCCCCGAGATTGGCCGGCGCTTCGGCGGGCGAGATCACACGACCGTGCTGCACGCCGTGCGCAAGATCGAGCAACTCGTCGCCACCGATCGCCAGGTGGCGGAAGTGATCGAGCTCTTGAAGCGCGTCTTGAGCGAGCAATAGGCCCCAGGTCGAGAGCGGGGCGCAAGTCGCGCTCATTGTCCCAAGGACCCTGCCGATGCTCGTCCTCCGCTACAGCCCTGCGTCGCCCTATGCCAGAAAGGTCCTGATCGCGGCGGCGATCCTGGGCCTTTCCGATCGCATCGCGACTCAAACGGTCGATTTCGCCGACCCGTCGGACAGCATCCGCACGCAAAACCCGCTCGGCAAGATCCCGACTCTCGTCCTCGAAGACGGCTCGACCCTCTTTGACAGCCGCGTGATCGCCGAATATTTCGGTTATCTCGCCGGCGGCGGCAAGCTGTTTCCGGCAGACGCCGGGCGGCGTTTCGCAGCCCTGCGATTGCAGGCGTTGGGCGACGGAATCTGCGACGCCGCATTGCTGCTGCGTTTCGAGGAAACCACACGCCCGGCGGAGAAGCGCTCCGACGACTGGGTGAGCTTGCAGCGAGGCAAGGTCGAGCGGGGCCTCGCGGCGCTCGAGGCCGAGCCGCCGGCGGGCGAAACCGACATCGGCCACATCGCCGCGGCGACGGCGCTCGGCTATCTCGACCTGCGCTTCGCCGGGGCTTGGCGCGAGAAATATCCACGCCTCGTGACGTGGCTCGACGATTTTGCGAAGGCGACGCCGTCCTTCGACGCGACCAAAGTATAAGCTGCGTCGCCCTCCCGCGCGAAGGAGGAAGGCGCCGCAGCCTTTGCCGAGGACTCGAGAGATTTAGGCCGGGGGGATGCGCAGCACCTGGCCCGGGAAGATTTCATCAGGGTCCTTCAGCAACGGCTTGTTGGCCTCGAAAATTTTCTGATATTTCGCGCCATGGCCGTGGCCGTAGACCATCTCCGCGATCTTCCAGAGGCTATCGCCCGACTTCACTGTGTAGAAGGTCGAGCCGGTTGCGGAGCCCCCGGACGCCGGGGCGGACGTCGCCGCGCCGCCCGCAGCGGCGCTCTCGGGACTAAGATCGTTGATGTGATTGACCACCTTGGTCACGCCTTGCGTATTGCCGCAGGCGAGCGCGATCTTCTCGGCCTCGTCGTTGGTCGGCGCCGTGCCGGTCAATGTGACCGTCGAGCCGTCGACCTGGATTTGCACATTGGAGCAATCGAGACCATGCCTGTTGACTTCCGCCCTCAGCGCGTCTGCCGGCGCCGCGCTCGTCGACGTCGAGCCGGCGGGCGCAGGGGCTTTCGGGTCCTTCTTGGTTAAAAAGTCCAGAATACTCATAGCGTCCTCCTCGAATTGGCTGTTTCGCCCGGCGATCGCTCAAAGCGCCGCCAGCCGAGAATATAGTTTCCGAGTGGAAAAGCTCACGTGACAAAAGACCCGGGCGTCGCCGCCCGGGCCTTGGAGATCGAAACGTCGCGTTTTAGAAGAAGTGGTAGTTCAAGCCGACACGGAAGAGCGACGAGTTCACGCTGCTCTGCAGCGCGTTCGGGGTGAAGTCGAAATAGCGGTCGGAGCCGACCGAGGTGAAGAGATATTCGGCCTTGGCCGAGAGATTAGGCGTCACGAGGTACTCGGCGCCGCCACCGATCGTCCAGCCAGTCTGGAACTTCGACTCTTGTCCATAAAATTGCGTCCACCACGTGCCGAGGCCGACGCTGTTGCGGCTGCCGGCGAAGCCGCCGGTCGCGAAGATCAGCAGGCGGTCCATGGCGTAGCCGACGCGCCCACGTATGGTCAGAATATCGTCGACGCCGCCCGAGCTCTGCACGCCGAAATAGGGCGTTTGCGTGGTCTTGAGCCCCGCGAAGTCGAAGTCAGCCTCTGCGCCGATAAGCAAGTTCGGCGCAGGCATGAAATTGTAGCCGGCGGTGAAGCCAATCATGGCGCCATTGGGATTACCCACAAAAGCGTAGCCGCCGTTGTCGAAGGACGAGAAGCCGTAGCCGACGTTCAAGCCGGCGTAGAAGCCCTGCCAGCGCGCGACAGGGGTCGGCGAGAAGTAGCCGGGCTGCGGCGCGTAGTCGCGCTGCGGCATATCGGCGGCGAAAGCGGGCCTCGCTGCGAGAGCGAGGGGCGCGATCGCGCACGCGAGAAGGGCCTTTCTCATGGGACTTGTCTCCGCTCTGGCGGCGGCCTGCCAAGCGGGCCGCAATTGCACGTGAGCCGATATCGCCGGCTCGATGCGTAAAACTAAAATCGTTCAGCTTAACAATAACTTTATGTAGAGAATTGCCCTACGGCCCCGAGTAACCATGGTTTGGCCTTTATTGAGAATATATTGGTTAATATAATGATTATCTCCACTCAATGTCTTGTTAAGATGATCTTATACGCTAAGGGTGCCTTAAAAATGCCCAGGGCTGGCGGTTGATCTTGTTTAATAAAGCATGAAATAAGGGCGGCGAGGAGGTCGCCGTGGTGAGCATGAAAAGCGATTTGGGGCCGGCGCTGGTGACCGGGGCGGCGCGTCGCCTCGGCCGCGCGATCGCGGAAGGATTGGCGAGGGCCGGGCGCCCTGTCGTGCTGCACGCTTCGCCGCGCTCGCTTGACGAAGCGGCGCGCGCGGCGCAAGCGCTGTGCGAATCGGGCGCGCGCGCTGCGGCGATTGGCGCCGATCTCGCCGACCCCGGCGAGACAGAGACGATCGTCAAACGCGCCGCCGCGCTCTTTGGGACGCCGACGCTCCTCGTCAACAACGCCTCCCTGTTCGAAGCCGACGCCTCGGAGAGTTTCGAGCTTGGGCTGTTTGAGCGTCACATGGCGGTCAATCTGCGCGCGCCGCTGCTGCTGTCACGCGATTTTGCGGCGGGCCTGCCGCAGGACCAGGAGGGGGCGATCATCAACGTCCTTGACCAGCGCGTGCTGCGGCCGACGCCGAAGTTCTTCACCTATACGCTGGCGAAATCGGCATTGTGGACAGCGACGCGCACAATGGCGCAGGCTTTCGCGCCGAAAATCCGCGTCAACGCCATCGGCCCGGGACCCGTGCTCGCCAATGACACGCTGGGACAGGAGGACTTCGCGATCGAGGTCGCGGGCGTTCCGCTGCAGCGCGCCGTCGACGTTGAGGAGATCGTCGCCGCGGCGCTTTATCTCGCCGCTGCGCGCAATGTGACTGGCCAGATGATCGCGGTGGACAGCGGCCAGCACCTCGCGTGGAAGACGCCGGACATCGCTGGGTGAGGGCCGCGCGCCCTATGCCGCAGATCAAAAATCTCTCGGCGTTCCCGCTGGCGCCGCTCGAAATCCTCGAACGCCGCGCCGGCACGTCTCACCCGTGCGACTGCTGCTCAGCGAGCCACTTGCGCCATTGCTCTTGCGTGCCGTGGAACGCGTTCTGATCGACGGCGCCCGGAATGCCCGGCACCGAGCCGTCGGAGCGATATTGCCAGAATGTCCATTTGCGCGCGCCGTAGCGCACGGTCGGGTGGTATTTCGTCGACCGTACCCAGATCGGATACTCCGCGAGGGCGTCGTCGCTCAGGATCGCCTGGTAGAAGTCGACCGAGGAATAGATGATCGGCTTCTTGCCGTAATGATGCTCCATCTCCTGGAGCATGAGGCGCATGTCGGCCAGCACGCTTTCGCGCTCCAGCACGCGCTTGCAGGTGTGCGAGGTCGGCGTCGCCTCGACGTCGAGCACCGGCGGCAGCGCGTCCGGCTCCACTGGCGCGACGCGCTCGAGATTGGCGATTTCCTCCAAAGGCGGCCGGCACCAATAGACGAAATGATACGGCCCGCGCGGAATGCCGGCAGCCCTGGCGCCCGCCCAATTCGCTTCGAATTTATGGTCGATGTTGTCCGCGCCCTCGCTCGCCTTGATGTAGGCGAAGGCGACGCCCGCGTCCTTCACCGCCTGCCAGTCGATGTCGCCCTGGTATTTCGAAACGTCGACGCCGTGCACTTCATATTCGGCGCTGCGCGTCGCGGGATAGAGATGGAGTTCGCCCGTCGGCACCGCATAGGCGAGATAGTCGGGATCGCGCTTGGGATTGACCAGCGGCGCGCTGGTCGCGAAGCGCTGGCCGTGCGTGGAATAGGAATAGCTCGGGTCGACCGCGCCGCCGCACGCGGCGAGAAGGCTCGAAACCCCCAGCAGCAGGAAGACGGCGGGGACGCGGAACGAGGTCAGGACCGACATAGGCTCAAATTATCCCCCAGACGGAAACGCCCCGTTAACGCCGGCGGTGCGCCACGCTTTAGAACAGATGAAACCACAAAGTGGCGATAGAAAGGAAAGAGCCGTAGCCCACCACATCCGTCACCGTCGTCACGAAGGCCGAGGAGGAGACGGCGGGGTCGACCTTCCAGCGCTCCAGGGCGAGTGGCACCAGCACCCCGCCGAGCGCGCCGGCGATGAGATTGGTCAGCATGGCGAGCGCGATGACCGGCAAGACGCCGATCGAAGAATACCAATAGCCCGCCACGACGCCAGTGATCAGCCCGAAGGCCGCGCCATTGACGGCCGCCGCCGCAAGCTCGCGCAAAATCACCCGCGCGGCGTTTGCGCGCGAGAGCTCGCGCGTCGCCAGCGCCCTGACGGCGACCGTCATGGTCTGCGTCGCGGAATTGCCGCCCTGGCTCGCGACGATCGGGGCCAGCACCGCCAGCGCCACCATTTTCTCGATCTGGCTCTCGAAGAGCCTCAGCACCGAGGAGGCGATGAAGGCCGTGAACAGATTGACGAGCAGCCACCAGAAGCGGTTGCGCGCCGTCTGCCAGAAATCGTCGGAGAGCTCTTCATGCGGATTGACGCCGCCAAGCGCCTTGATCTCCTCGGAGGCCGCTTCCTGCAGCACGTCGACCACGTCGTCGATGGTGATGACGCCGACGAGCCGTTCGGCGTCGTCCACGACCGGAACCGACACGAGATTGTAGCGCTCGAAAAGCCTCGCAACCTCCTCGCTTTTCTCGGTCGCGTGCACGTGACGGCGGTCGGCCTGCATGATCTCGTCGACGCGCTTGTCGGCGCGCGCACGCACGAGCGCGTCCAAAAAAACCGTGCCGAGCAGCCGATAGCCGGGATCGACGACGAACACCTCGAAGAAATTGTCCGGCAGCAGAGCTGGATCGGTCTCGCGGAAGAAATCCAACACCTGTCCCGCCGTCCAGAACGCTGGCACGGCGATCAGCGTCGACTGCATGAGGCGGCCGGCGCTGTCCTCGGGATAGTTGAGCGAGCGGCGCAGCACGATGCGCTCGTGCGCCGGGAGCGCCTCCAGCACCTCCGCCTGCTCTTCCGGCTCCAGCGCTTCGAGAATCGCCACGGCGTCGTCGCTCTCGAGGTCGCGTACGCCCTCGGCCAGCGCCGCGACCGGCAACTCCTCGAGAATGTCCTCGCGGGTGGTCTCGCCGACCTCGGTCAGCGCGGCGAAGTCGAAGTCCGCGCCCATGAGGCCAATGAGGCGGGGGCGCGTCTCATGATCGAGAAGCTCCAGCAGCGCGCCGAGATCGGCCTCGTGCAAAGCCCCGACGAGCCCATGCGTGCGCTCCGCGTCCTCTGCGGCCACCGCCGCCTCGACCGCCGCCACGAAGTCGGGACGCGGCGCGCCGTCCTCGTCGCGGAAAGGGTCGGAATCCGTCGCCGTATCGTCTAATTCTGGCGTCATGTCACGGCCCGCGGTGGAGTTCGTCGGCTGCATAACCTGCAAAGGCCAGAAGTCCAACCGTAAAGCGTCGAAGGAGCTTATCTGTGCGCATCTATCTCGTGTTGAGCCTCTGCCTCGGCCTGGCTGCGCCCGCTGGAGCGGAATGCGAGCCCGCGCGCGAGGTCGCCATCGACGGTGCACAGGGGCTCTCGCTCGGCTTGCAGAGCTACCCCCAGACGCTCGAGCTCAAGGATCACGAGGTCGTGCTGACCTTCGACGACGGCCCAGCCGAGACGACGCCCGCGGTGCTCGACGCGCTCAAAGAGGGCTGCGCCAAGGCCACCTTCTTCCTGATCGGAGAACACGCCGAGGCCATGCCAGCGCTGGTCAAACGCGAGGTCTCGGAAGGCCACAGCATCGGCTACCACTCGATGACGCATCCAGGCCGCACGCTGCGCCTCATGCCGCTCGAGGTTGCGAAGAAGGACATCGACAAGGGAATCGCCGCAGTGGACAAGGCCGGCTTCGGCGAGGCGGGGATGAAGCCGCATTCGCCGTTCTTCCGCTTTCCGGGGTACGCCGACAGTCCCGACCTGGTCAACTATGCTCATGGACGCGGGCTCGCGGTCTTCGGCTCCGATCTTTGGGCGTCGGACTGGCGGACGATGACGCCCGAGGCTGAGCTCGCATTGGTGATGGAGCGGCTGGAGAAGACCGGAAAGGGCATCGTGCTGTTTCACGACTCCAAGCTCAGCACGGCCAAGATGCTGCCGGACTTTTTACGCGTGCTGAAAGCTAAGGGATACAAGGTCGTGCACATGGTCCCCGGCGTGGGACCGACTCCGGTCGCGGAAGCGGGGCCGGGCTGGAGGTCGACGACCGAGCCGATCGTCGAGAAAACGCTGAAGGCGTTCGGCAAGCCGACGGCAGGAGCGCCTTCCGCGGCGCCGGCGGGCGGCGAGAGCGAGCGATGAAGGGCGTCAGCCGGCGTCAATGAGTTGGCGATTCTTGGCGCTCTTCCTGCCTTGGGGGTGACTTTTAACCTCCAAGTCAGGAAAGGCACAAAGAAGACGGCAGTAGAGTTCGTTCAATTGACTCCTGCGTCGACCCGGGGCCGCCGCAAGAGATGCAGTAGTTGTTTCCGGACAGGACCTTAAACTGAGAATGGATTCCGAAGCCACACCGCGCGTCCGAAGTCGTGGGCGGAGAGCAGCGGACGCGCGGTGGGCGTTAGTACCGGAGACTTCTGGGGGGCTTAGCGCCTCCGAACTAACCGCATGCTACGCTCATCCCCGCCGAACGCCAGTTAACTTTTGGAAAGCAAACGGAAAGGAAAATGACAAGCAAGCCCTATCGGAGCGCTCGCTGCTACCCCGCGTCGCGCATGCGTTTCGGCTGTCGCCGTCCCTCGAGCGCTGGTAAACGTCGTGACACATGAAAGAGAAGCGTCGACCGACCCGGCGTCTTCGCGTCTTCGAACAGAGCGGCAAGCATGACCAAGGCGCACGGCGGATTCGTTTGGCACGAGCTCGCGACGACGGACCTGGAGAGCGCCAAGGCCTTCTATGCCCATGTCGTCGGCTGGGGCGCGCAAGACACGCCGCAGGCCGGCTTCTCATACAGTCTGTTCACGCTCCCTGACGGCCCCGTCGCCGGCCTGATGAAGCTGCCGGAAGATGCCGAGACCCGCGTCGCGCCGCATTGGCTGGGCTATGTCGCGGTCGACGATGTGGACCTGGCCGTCGAGCGCCTGCGGCGGCTCGGCGGCGCGGTCTATGTTCCTCCTGCCGATATTTCCGGCGTCAGCCGCTTTTCGATCGTCGCCGACCCCCAGCAGGCGACCTTCGCGCTGATCCAGCGGCTGCGAACGCCATTGGCGCCGTCCGCGGCCCCAGACGCCCCGGGGCGCGTCGGCTGGAACGAATTGCTCGCCGCCGACTGGGAGCAGGCGTTCGCCTTTTACAACAAGCTGCTCGGCTGGCAGGAAATGGAGAGGCGGCCAGGTCCCATGGGCGTGTATCAGAGCTTCGCCGCCGGCGCGGAGATGATGGGCGGCATGATCGACAAGCCGCCGACGCTTCCGCACCCCTTTTGGCTCTATTATTTCAACGTCGCCGACATTGAAGCGGCGGCGAAGCGCGTCGAGGAAGCCGGCGGCGAGATCCTTTATGGTCCAGACGAGGCGCCGGGCGCCGCCTTCATAGCTCATTGCGCGGACGCGCAAGGCGCCGCCTTCGCGCTGATGGAGCGGCGCGCGCGCAAGCCCGTCGGCTACATCGTGGCTCCGGCCCCCGCAGCCGCGGGAAGGCGCGCTTAGGCGAGCGAAAGTTTCAAGACTTCAATCCGCGCCCGAGCGCGAATTGGCCGACAGGGCCTTCGGCGTGCAACTCGAGTCCCGTCACCCTCGCGAAAATGTCGAGATTGGTAATCCCGATGGCGCAGCCCCCTAGGCCCATGTCGGTCGCCGCGAGATAGAAGGTCTGCGACAGCGCCCCCACGTCCTTCAAGATCAGCGAATAGGCGATCGAGCTGTACTTCCAGGAGATGCGGCCGAATCTGGCGCTGATCGTGACAAGAATCTGCGGGGCGACGGCGACGCCCATCGCCGGCGCAGCGCCGATCAGCATCGTTTCGAGGTCGCCTGGCTGAACATCGATCGGCGCCAGGGCGTGTGCGCCGGCGTCGTAATGATAGAAGCCCCGCTTCAATCCCTCGCATCGCGAGACAGCGAGATAGAGCTCAAGCTCATAAGCCGCGCCGGCCGTTGGGTACGGCCTCGACGTATGCCCGCCGTCGTCGATGTCCACGGGATCGCTCCATCGCGCGAGCACGCGCGCGGTGCGGTCGAGAAGGGTGGAGAGCTCGTCGAGAGTGATCGGGTCCCGCTCGTCGAACTCGCGCACGGAACGGCGCCGGCGCAGCAGCTCGGCGAAATGCGAAAGCGCCTGTGGCGGCGGCAGATCGAGCTTCTTGCCCGGCCAGCTCGGCCTGACCGCCGGCAAAGGCGCGATGGCGCCTGCATGCGGATAGACGCCGCCGAGGAGATTGGCGTGGCGGCCTTCGGTGCTGCGCGCGTGGAACAGCAGATCGTGAAAGTCCCACAGCACGAGCTGGTCGTCGCCCTCGGCGCGCCTTAGCGCCGCGCCGTCGGCGGCGTCTGTCTTAAAAAGCATCTGGCAATCGAGCAGCAAGCCGAGCAGCGCGAGCCCCGGAAAGCGATTCTGCCGGCGCAGCTCCTTGACTTGGCGCGGGCGTGCGAGCGCGG
>Ga0187782_10001103_pt1 | contig 19399 bp, 12 predicted proteins | sample 0715_SJ02_MP15_2_FD_132454 | JGI IMG/M metagenome (GOLD analysis project Ga0187782, IMG submission 132454) | Tropical peat soil microbial communities from peatlands in Department of Meta, Colombia - 0715_SJ02_MP15_20_MG | ecosystem: Environmental > Terrestrial > Soil > Wetlands > Peat | place... | reverse complement strand
TGGAGCGTCCGCAGCGCCCATTACTGTGAGTACACAGATACCGACAGAACCTCGCCGTCCCACGGCTCCTCCGGCTCCTCAACAGGTCCCGAAGATACGACATGTCGAAGTGTACTGGCACACTGTGTCGTACAAAACGGTGGCGCTGATCATCGTGCTGATCGCCGTGATTGTAATCGCCGGGATGTACGCTACCGTGCCCAACTGGACGGAAATCGCCGAGAAAAAGCTGAACAATGCATTGGGGAACTCCGAAGCCGAAGCACTGACCAGCACGCAGACTCAGGCTAAATTTGTGAATTTGGATGGCCGGGTACAGGTCAAGAAGGTGAATTCGGTCACCTGGGTCGATGCCGATTACCACACCACCCTAGACAAGGGCGACCTCATTCAGACCGGCTCGGATGGCGCGGCGCGCGTCACCTTTGCTGACGGCACGGAGTACACCGTCAATAAGGACACCTTGATCACCGTGGAAGAGAACACCGTCACCCGCGACCACTCCAATACCGCGGTGCGTATCAACACCGGCGCAGTGGATTTGGCCACTCCCACGTGGACCCTTCGTGACGCGCAAGCCGCTGTCAGCGTGGAAGACGCGACCGCTTACATGAAACAGAACAGCCGCGCCACGGTGAAGAACGATCCGAACAAGAACGAGCACGAGATTGTGGTGGCCAACGGCGGCGCCGAAGTCAAGCGCGGCAACGAAACTATCGAGCTGACGCAATGGGAGAAGGCCAGCTTCCCCACCGGAGGCGCCACGCAAAAATCTAACGTTTTGGCTCCTCCCAATCTGGTTGAACCGCTGAACCTGGCACCGATCATCAACGAGAATCCCAAGACTGCGGCGATCCACTTCGAATGGCAACCGGTGGACCAGGCGGTCAGCTACACACTGCGGATTAGTTCGACCGCGATGTTTACGAAATTGGTGAAGCAGGTGCAGGTGACCGGCACGAGCGTGGAAGTCTCCGGACTCGACGCCGGCGACTATTTCTGGACCGTAACGGCCACCGACGCCAAGAAAGAAACCAGCGAATTCAGCGAGGCCTTCAAATTTTCTCTGGTGGCTCAGGGTAAGATGCAAAACATGCTCTTGGAGATCGAGAGCACGCAAATGCACGGGAGAGTTGCCGAAATTATCGGTAAGACCGAGCCGGGCGCAGCCTTGATCGTGAATGGCCAGCCGGTGGCTAACATTTCGCCGGATGGCACGTTCCGCCATTTTACGGAACCCTTGGAGCCGGGTGAGCACACCCTGGTGGTAATTGGGTCAAATCGCCGCGGAGGAACGGCTACTCAAAAAGTTTCCATCGTCGTACCGAAGTGAACAGTTTGGGGAACGGCAGGGCGCATTTTGCGCGCGCCGCCGAATCCAGCGACAATAGTGAGTTCGGTTGGCGGTGGGTGAAGGCGGAGATCCTACCGGTCGGGACCCTCTCCGCAGGGGGAAAGCTGTGTTGAACAAAAATGGATATAACCTGAGGTCGGTGTTCAGCCTGTTCTCGTCCGACCTGGCCATCGATTTGGGAACCGCGAACACTCTGGTTTTCTCGCACGGCAAGGGCATTGTCGTGAACGAACCCTCCATCGTGGCTATCAACAAGGCCAGCGGCGAAGTGGTGGCCGTAGGACGTGAAGCTAAGGACATGTTGGGGCGCACTCCCGGCAACGTGGTGGCCATCAAGCCGATGAAAGACGGCGTGATCGCGGATTTCAAAGTCACTGAGAAGATGCTCACCTATTTCATCCAGAAGGCGCACAATCGCCGGGTTTTGGTGCATCCGCGCATTGTGATTGGCGTGCCCAGCGAAATTACTCCGGTAGAAAAACGCGCGGTCCAGGATTCGGCCTATCGGGCGCGTGCCAGCGAAGTTTATCTAGTGGAGCAAGCTATGGCAGCCGCCATTGGTGCCGGATTGCCCATCGAAGAGCCCAGCGGCAACATGGTCGTCGATATCGGCGGCGGCACTACGGATATTGCGGTCATCTCGATGAGCGGCATCGTGTACTCGCGGTCAGTGCGTGTGGCCGGCAACGAGATGGACGAAGCGGTCATGCAGTACCTGAAGCGGAAATACAACCTGCTGGTTGGCGAGCGAACTGCTGAGCAGATCAAGATGGAGATTGGATCAGCCTATCCACTCGAAAAACCCCTGACCATCGAAGTCAAAGGGCGCAATTTGATCGAAGGGGTGCCGCGCACGGTCACTATCGACGACAGCGAAATACGCGAAGCCTTGAGCGAATGTGTGGCCACGATTCTAAACGCCGTACGTGTCGCGTTGGAACGCACCCCTCCTGAGCTGTCCGCGGATATCAGCGACCGCGGCATCGTGCTGACTGGTGGTGGAGCGCTGCTGAAGAATCTGGACAAGCGCATCCGGGAAGAGACCGGGCTGCCGGTGTCTATCGCTGACGATCCGCTGGCATCGGTGGTGCTGGGCACCGGGAAAATGCTGAGCGATTTCAAATTGCTGCGCCAGGTTTGCATCGACTGAGGCAAGTAAGTTGTAAGTTCTAAGTTTTAAGTTTTAAGTCTTAAGTACTGTGTTTGATCCGAACCTGCTTGCGATCGAATTCGAAAGTGCATGTTGACTTAGAACTTAAAACGAACAACTTAAAACTAAAACGATTTCATGGTCGCTATTCCTTCCAAACATAAGTCGCTGACGCTGCTGGCTGGCATATTGCTGGCCCAGTTGCTGATGCTGGCCGTGCAGATTAAACGGGATTCGCACGGGCGTTTGCTTCGCGTTTGGGCCATTTCCGCGGCATATCCCTTCGAACGGACCGGCGCATGGGGATTCGGCAAAATTCGTGGTGTCTGGACCCACTACTTCGCCCTGCGCTCCACTGAGCAGGAAAACGAGGCGCTGCGGATCGAGAACGACGCACTCAAGCTCACCATCTCCCAATTAAAGAGCCGCGCGGCCGAAGCAGATCGCCTGGCGGCGATACTGAATTTCAAACAGGCGCACGAGCAAGTCCCTATGGTGGCCGCGCGAGTGATTGCCGCCAGCGCGGGAACGGCTAGTTGTACCATCGAGATCGACCGCGGAGAACGCGACGGTGTTCGAACGAATATGGCGGTAATTACCCCCGACGGCGCCGTAGGCAAAGTCATTGAAGTGTTTCGCGGTACCTCGCAAGTGCTGCTGTTAACGGACAAAGAAGGCGGAGCGGGGGCCATGTTGGTCAACACTCGCACGCAAAGGCCGGTGGGCGGCACTGGCGATCCAACCATACAGATGAAGTACGTCGCCTCGGAAGAAAATGTGCCGGTAGGCGAAAAGATTGTGACCAGCGGTATGGACAAGATTTTTCCCCGCGATATTCCGATTGGAACCGTAGTGGAAGTCAAGCCGGGGAATCCGTTCAAGCTCGTTCGCGTGGAGCCGGCGGCCAAGCTGGACCGCTTGGAGACGGTGATTGTCTTGCTCACCCAAGCTCCGGTGGACTTCAAAAACGACGCGGGTAGTCCCAACGGTACCGCTACGAATCAGCCGGGCGTGCGAAATCCTGCGTCCGGCACGGCCGCTGGCGCGGAGAAGCCATGAACGAGACGTACGAGCTACGCAGCGGTGAAACGCACATTGAGGTACACAAGTTCTACCCCGGTGCGGTAGTCTTGGCTGCCGCTGCCGCGCTGGTGTTCCAGACAACCGTGCCGGTGTATTTTCCGAGGCTGAGCATTCTGGACCTGCCTTTGCTGGTGACCATTTACTTTGGTCTGAGCCGCAGAAATCCGTCGACGGGATTGTTGCTAGGCATGGTGATTGGTTTGGTGCAGGACGCGCTGAGTGGACCGACTGTGCCCCTGGGGTTTTATGGAATCGCCAAAACGGTGGTCGGATACCTGGCTTCGTCAATCGGGGGACGGTTGGACACCGAACACCCGGCGGCGCGCTTCGCGTTAATCTTCCTCTTTTTCGTCGTGCAGCAGGGGATCCTGGTGTTGATCCGGCGCCTGTTGCTGGCGCAACCCGAGCCCTGGTTTAATCTACACCTAGCGGTTGCCGCAGCGGTGAATGCTTTGCTCGGCACGATTTTGTTTTTGGGACTAGATAGGTTGCGGCGATCGTCGTAAAGCGTTTGGCTTTGCTAGCTGTCACTTTAGATCCCGACGCGGCGCTACCAAATCCGGCGCACTCCGTAGTCATCAAACACGCGATCATTGCTTAGGACCGGCAAATTTTCGGCCTGAGCTTGTGCGATCAGCATGCGGTCAAAAGGGTCCTTATGAGGACCCGGCAATAGCCCCGCACGGATGGCGTGCTGTGTCGAGATTGACAGTGTCTCGAAACCTTCTCTTTCCAGATACCCCATGAAATCGCCGGTGAGTTCGCCCGCGGAAGCAAGCTTTCCCAGACGGACCTTCGTCGCAATTTCCCACGCACACTCGGAACTGACGATCACAGCATTCTCGGTCTGCGAGACAAACGCGCGCGCGCGTTTACTTAGCGACGGATCGTCCGAAAGCCACCAGAGCAGGGCGTGAGTGTCCAGCAAAGCACGCATACAGCGCTACTCCCAGGCAGCCAACTCCTCGGGCGGAAGCGGCTCAAAGAATTCTGGTCCGACCCGGAGTTTGCCTTTCAACGCTCCGGGCTGCCTCTTGCCCTTGATCTCCCCAACGGCGACCAGGCGAGCCACAGGTTTATCGCCGCGGGCGATGATAATCTCCTCGCCGGCGGCCGCCTTCTTGATCAAGCGCGAGAGATTAGTTTTCGCGTGATGGATGGTAATCACGGGCATGTCTGATCCTTAGCTAATCCGTATTAGCTAAGATATGGCTAGAACACAAGCGACGGGCAGGAGCAATTTTCGCGCCTGGTTAATGGCTAAGCAGGAACTGCTTGAACGTGGGGTAATCGGACGACATGCTTACCGATAGTTTAGGTTGCTGGAGATGCCGCGCCAGGCGCTCCGGCAGTGGTGGAGCTACGCCGATAGCCTTCTGCACTACATCGGCGAATTTTGCGGGGTGAGCAGTCGCCAGCACCAGTCCCTGGCAAGGCTCGGCATGCTCCTTGCGATAGGCCTCCCAAGCATGGATTCCTACCGCGGTGTGCGGGTCGGCGACGTAGCGATAGCGGTCCCAAACGCCATGCATCTCCGCCAGGGTTTCCTCGTCGGTGGCTCCATGTCCCCAAATCTCTTTGCGCACGTATTCAATGCGATTCCGGCAGAGGTCGAGCAGCCGTGGAAAATTATTCGGATTTCCCACATCCATAGCATTGGAGTACGTCGCGATGGCCGGCCGTGGGCGGTATTCGCCGGAGGCCAAGAACTGCGGCACCACATCATTGATATTTGTGGCCGCGATGAAACGCGCTACCGGCACGCCCACGCGCTTAGCGAAAATCCCCGCCGTCAGATTGCCGAAGTTGCCGCTGGGCACCGCGACTACCAGCGGCACAGACGCGACCGGCAATTGCCGATAGGCGGCAACATGATAGAACATCTGCGGCAAGAGCCGGCCCACGTTGATCGAATTGGCGGAAGTAAGAAAAGTCCGTTCATGGAGTTGCTCATCGCCGAACGCCTGCTTAACCAGGCGCTGGCAATCGTCGAATGTGCCGCAGACTTCCACGGCGGTAATGTTTTGTCCCAACGTGGTGAACTGTTTCTCTTGTGCTTCGCTGATGCGCTTGGAAGGGTAAAGAATCACCACGCGGATGCCGGATACGCCCAGAAAACCATGCGCCACGGCGCTGCCAGTATCGCCGGAAGTGGCGACCAGAACCGTTAGCGGGCGAGCCTCGCCGCGGACAAAATAGCCCATCAATCGCGCCAAAAAACGCGCTCCAAAATCTTTAAACGCCAGCGTCGGGCCATGAAACAGCTCCAGAATATGCAGCGCCGGAGAAAGAGATACCAGCTTCACCGGAAAGTTGATCGCTTCCGCGACGGTCTGCCACAACATTTCTTCCGGGACGTCCGGAGTCGCAAAAGGGCGCACCAGCCGGAAGCAAACTTCCGTGAACGGCAAGCGGCGGAACTCCTCCAATTCCTCAGGCGTGTGGCGGGCAATCTCCGCGGGCATGTACAGGCCGCCGTCGGGGGCTAAACCGCGCAGAACCGCTCCTTTTAAGGAGGTCAGCGGCGCCTTACCGGCTGTGCTTCGGTATCGCATCCCTGTTTTCCGATGGTGACCTGGTTATCGGCGGCTTTCCAGCAGCTCTCCGACCCTTTCCAGAAATGCCTGACCTGCGGCCGCATTGCGGTAAGTTCCCGGTGGAGACAATTCGCGCAATGGCAGAATAGGAACCGACAAGTGGGCCAGCGCTTCATAGCTCTTGCGTCGCGCGGCAATGAGAACAGGATAGCAGCGGATCACGGTCTGTTGCGGAGTTTCACGCGGTTGCGGGCGAAAGGCACCCTGCCATAGCACCGGCTTGGGATCCCGCAGGTAACGCTCAATCAGCAGTTGCACTTCTTGTTGGGAAGCGGCAAGGTACACGACGGTCATTTGCCGGCGCAGACGATGCAAAGTGTGGTTGCCTGTGGCAATCACGCTGCCCGTGGTATCGAGAATCAGGTCGCGTTGCGGATCTTTTTCGAGAGCCGAAAGAACTTCATCCAGCACGGCAATTTCTTCTGAGAGATATTGCGCCTCGCGCTCTGGATATGTGGGGCTATCGGGCCAACCCATCCATGCAGCAACGCCATTGATGCCGGTGTAGCCCCCGGCTTTCAGAAAGGGAGTGAGCCTCGCCTCGATTTGATCGTCGCAGCAAACCGTGGGACAGCCAAGCGCCGCGAGGTTCTTGGTCCAATGAGATTTGCCGGAGCCGGACATGCCGATTAGAGCAAGGCGCAACGGCTTGTTGGAATTCGGCCGCATAGGGAACTAAAAAGTGTAAAGGATACGGGGGCGCCGTGGAATGCAAAAACGGAAACGCAGCTATTCGATTACCGGCCACCACACGCGTCCCGGCTGAGTCGTTTCAAGAAGGTATGGTGCGATAAGACACAAAATGCGCTGGTTATGGCGCCACCTGTCCTTTGGTACGAGTTGCACCATTATGGGCCGGATGCTACTTTTGAATAGAGTTCGCGAAGCTGGCGGCTTCGTGAACATCGCAGCGATTCGAGCGCTTCCGAGGAAAACGCCGGCCGTAGCAGGCGTCCGCAACACGAAGAATTCGACCATACGCTGCAGAGAATGTTGAGATTGCTGGTGCGGGCCCGCTCAGCCCTGAAAATAGAAGCACGCGCGCAGGTCCTTCGTGTCGTACTGGTTTCGCAACGATAATCGATTGCCGCAAGAACGGCTCGCGGCAGCGTCCTACGTGATCGTAGGGATGATCGCATTGCTGTTGCTGGGTTTCTGGAAACTCCAAGTCATCGATTCCGACAAATACCTGCAAATGGCCGAGCGCAATCGGGTGCGCGCCATTCCCATTATTGCGCCCCGCGGACGCATGCTGGACCGTGACGGCCGCGTCTTGGTGGACAACTATCCATCCTTCAGCGTCCTGCTGCTTCGAGACGATCAGGCGGAAGTGGACAAGAACCTTCCGGCCATTGCCGATGGATTGGGACTTTCTCTGGAGGAGATCAAAGAGCAATTGAGCAATACTGAGAAGCTGCCGAAATTCCAGCCCATCGTGATCAAACCGGAAGCCACCCCAGCCGATGTGGCTTTCATTGAGTCGCATCGCGCGGATATACCCATCCTGGAAATGCTGATGGTCCATCGCCGTCGCTACTTGCCGGGCGGGTTCATGGCTCATGCTAGCGGGTACGTGGGAGAAGTCAGCGAGCAACAAATCGAAGCCAGCAACGGCAAATTGCGCCCGGGCGACATTGCAGGCAAAAGCGGCCTGGAGCGCGAATATAACGATCTGCTGGTGGGTACCGACGGCATGCGGCGCGTCATTGTGAACAGCATCGGCAAAGAAATGGGGCACCTGGACCAGCAAGAAGCCATTCCCGGCAAACAGATTCAGTTGACCATTGATTATGATCTGCAGCAAATCGCGGAAAATGACATGGCCGGCAAGAAGGGCGCAGTGGTGGCACTGGATCCGCGAACCGGTGAAGTGCTGGCCTTCGTAAGCCGACCAGCACCGGATCCCAATGATTTCGCGGTGCGAATTTCCAAGGAAGAATGGCAGAGCTTGAACGAGGATCCCGATCATCCGTTGATGAACCGCGTCACGCAGGCCCAACTGGCGCCTGGTTCGGTGTTCAAGATCATCATGGCCACTGCGATGCTGGAGTCGCATACGCCACCCGAGAATTTCACGGCATTCTGCCCCGGGTATGCGAACTTCTATGGGCGGATGTTCAAGTGTCACATCTATGGCAAAGGTTCCCACGGCGTGGTCAATCTGCACAGCGCGATCATCCATTCGTGCGACGTGTTTTTCTACAACGTGGGTCAGCGCATGGGCATCGATCGCATCTCCAAATACGCCAAGATGCTTGGCCTGGGTTCGAAGACCGGAATTGATTTGCCGGCGGAAGAGTCGGGCTTGGTGCCCTCGGAAGAATGGGTCGAGCGCGTTTTCCACCACAAGTGGTACGTGGGATCAACGATTTCGGTGGCCATCGGGCAAGGCGCCGTTACGACCACGCCCTTGCAGCTTGCCTACGCAATAGGCGGAATCGCGTCTGGCGGAATTTTTAAACAACCGCATCTGCTGAAGGATGCGCCCCACGTTGGGGAGATGCGCGTGGAGCTTTCTGAGAACACCGTGGAGCAGGTAACGCAGGGAATGTATGGCGTGGTCAATGAGGGCGGCACTGCGGGCATGTTCAAAATGGAAGGAATCGAGTTCTGTGGGAAGACCGGAAGTGCGCAAGTGATGAGTAATGCGGAGAGAGACAAGATTGGAAAGGCCACGAGCAAGGGCAAGGACAATGCTTGGTTCGTGGGTTATGCACCGAGACGGGACCCCGAAATTGTGGTGAGCGTACTTGTCGAAGGCGGGGAGCATGGAAATCTGGCTGCGGCACCAATCGCTCGCGACATCGTCAAAGCGTACTACGACAAGAAGAATAAGAAGACCCAGGGCCAAGTCACTGCGGAGAACCAGCCAGAGGGAGTGCAGAAGAACGTGTCCGCACAAGTGGCCGAGGCTCCGAAGATGAGCAGTAATCAGTAAGAAGCAAGAGGTTTGAAGTTTTTAGTTCTAAGTTATAAGTTTTGTTGGCTGAGCGGGCAGATTTGACGTTTTTATTTTCGACCAGCGGGATTTCGGGAATTTGTCGACACTAAAAACTTGAGACTCAAAACTAAGAACCTTCTTAGCGGTGCGGAGGCTGAGACAACAGAGCGATGAAGGACACACCAGGAGCCCGGGACTACGACTGGTGGCTGCTTGCCATCATGCTGGCGATTTGCACCTTGGGGGTGATCGAGATTTACTCCGCTACGCACGGCAGCGCTTTGTCCGGAATGCATCTGAAGCAGGTGCGCTGGCTGGTGATTGGCTTCGTTTTGATGTTTGTGTTGTCGCGCTTGGATTACCACGTGATTATGGATCAGGCACCGTGGCTATATATCGCGGCGCTGGTTGCGCTGGTCGCGGTGCTGTTGGTCGGGCACACGCGTTTTGGGGCCAAGCGCTGGATCCCGGTACTGGGAGAATTCTTTCAGGTGTCAGAATTTGTCAAATTGATTATAATCATAGTGTTGGCTCGTTTCTTTGCGGAGGTACGCACGGACGAGCTAAGCCTCCAGGACTTGATTAAAGCAGCGCTTCTGGTAGGCTTACCACTAGCATTGATTCTAAAGCAGCCCGACCTTGGCACCGCGCTGGTTTTAATGCCCATGCTAATTGTCGGAGCATTTCTAGCGGGGCTGCGATGGAAACATGCGGCAGTGGTACTGATGATCGGGGTATTGATGCTGCCCGTAGGGTGGCATTTCTTAAAGCCGTATCAGAGGGAAAGAGTTACGTCGTTTAGGCACCCTGAGGAAGACGCCAAGGGTTCCGGTTATCAAGTGTTGCAGTCCAAGATAGCTGTGGGCTCAGGCGGGTTCTGGGGGAAGGGATTCGGCAACGGCAGCCAGAATCAACTGGGGTACATTCCGGTCCGGTATTCCGACTTCATCATGTCGGCATGGGCGGAAGAACAGGGATTCAAAGGCGTGCTGGTTGCTTTGGGGCTGTACATGGCGTTGTTGTTGCGTTTAGTGCAGAACGCCCAGCGGGCCAAAGATCGCGCGGGCATGTTTCTGGTGATGGGCGTGGCAGCGGCGCTAGGTTTCCACGTGTTAGTCAATGTGGCCATGGTCATTGGGGCGATGCCGGTCACCGGTATTCCATTGCCCTTGATGAGCTACGGAGGTTCGGCCACGTTATTTGTATTCCTGGCGATTGGTTTAGTGATGAATGTCCGGCTACGCCGATTCGTTAACTAAGCCGAAGCCAGACCCGAGCGCAACTCTCTTTCAGGGAGAGGGCGCCGGAAAGACGCACCTTTGAAGCGGGTGTGTCAGTAAAAAGGGATTTTTAAGAGTGAGGATAGCAACGTCCGCCGTTACCCCGGGAGCATCCCGGCAACGGACCAGCCTCGAAAGCGTGAGGTTAAGTAGGTACGAGGGCCGCCACGCGGCCACTCCCTCCGGCTTCGATCGCAATGCCGCAACAAGCAGATTGGTGTGGCCAGCGGACCCCGATGAGCATCGGGTCGGCGCCTTGCCCTGGACCTCTGACCGAGAGGTGCCTGCGGCCGTGCATCCCAAGGAGTTTTCATGTCGAAAGAATTGGTTATATCGGCGTCCTCGCACGAGCGCAGGGTCGCCATTTTGGAAGAAGGCCAGTTAGTTGAAATCTACATCGAGCGCGAAAAAGAGTTCGCGCTGGTCGGCAGCATCTACAAAGGAAAAGTAACGCGGGTTTTGCCGGGCATGCAGTCGGCGTTCGTGGACATCGGCCTGGACGGCGATGCCTTCCTGTACGTCAGCGATGTATTCGAAAACCTGGAGGACTACGATCACGGCCATGGGGAGCCGATTCCGGCCGTCCCCATGAAGGCTGGACCGTCTCTGGAAGTGCTGCCGGGCGAAACGCTGGCTGCCGCCGGGGGCGTGCACGAAGAGATTCTGCCACTGGATGAGCAGCCCACTGCCGAAGCTCAAGCGGGCGAAGGGCAAGCAGCTGAGTTGGGAAATCCGCCCAGCGAACGTGGCGAAGCGCCAGCCGATGCGCTGGAAGCGTCCGAATTGGAAGAGCGCCAACCGGAATCGAACGCCTCAGCACCCCAGAATTTTTCACCCAGTTACAACCCCACCCGAAATTATCCTCCCCGTATGGGAAGCGAGCGCGACCGGGGCCATGATCGGGGGCAGGGGCACGGTGGCGATCGCGGGCGTGGACGCCGCGGCCGCTTCGGACGTCGTCGGGGCGGGGGTGACCGCCGCCACCAGAGCGGGCGCAACCTTCCGCCTTCGAAATACGCATCTCCGCATGGTGAGCGCGATTCTCGTGGCTACGACAACCGCCGTTCGATGGGTGATCGCGGCCAGAGCGGGTCAACGCCAGTAGATTCCCGCGAGGACGAAATTCTTCTGCCCGGCGAGTCGCTAGCAAAATACCGCGGTCGGCCGCAGCAGCCTGCCGCAGAACGCGCTGCTGAGCAGGGGCCGGAAGAACGTCAGCCCGATTTCCAAAAGCCTCCCGCCCGTTCGGCTTTTGGAACGCAGCCTACCGGAGCAGGACCGCGTCGCTTCACGGGTAGTTTGCCGCATTGGGTCCTGGCGGACAATGAAACGGCTGCTGACGCGTCTGCGGCCGAAGCGGCGGAAGAGAGTCCGGAAGAGACTGTCGCTGAGGCAGCGGAGTCCGTTTCACCGGCAGCCGAAGAACACCACGAAGAGGGACAGATCGAACTACACCGCAACGGAGCCGCCGGTTTGAGTGAAGAAGAACTTTCTGCTCTATCCGCCCGATTGGTGGAGGCCAAGCACGAAGAAACCCAGGCCCGTGCGGACGCCTTGGTCGACGAGACCGATTTCGAGGAAGAAGAGGCCGACGAAGAATCGCTGGCCGTGGAATCCCACGAGGAGGACTTCGAGGATCACGAGGAGCCTGAAGAGATCTCTGCCAGCGAGAGTTCACGGGCGGAGGCCGAGTCCGCTGCGGACGATGAGCAAAGAATTTTGAGCGCGGCCGAACGGGCGGATTTGGCTCATGAAGCTGCATTGGACCACGTGGAATTGGAAGCCGCCGCAAGTTCCACATTGGCGGAGAGGGCCTCGGGCGAAACTTCACTCGACGAAGAGCAGATTCTACTGCCCGGTGAAACCCGCAGTCCGCGGGACGTCAATGCTCCACGCGAGGAATTCCCCCGGCGCGATTCGGCACGCGTCGGAAGCGATCCACGTTCACGCTTCCAGCGGCCCCACCGTGGCGGACGCGATCGCGGGCGGGGACGCTTCGACCGTCGCGATCGTGGACGCGGGCGGTTCGAGCGTCGTGGCGGCTCCGGCGGGCATCACCGCCATCATGCCGGTCACGCGCCGCAGCGGCGGCCACAACTCATTTCGGAAATGTTGAAGGCCGGTCAAGAAGTGGTGGTGCAAATCGCCAAGGAACCGTTGGGCAAGAAGGGCGCGCGCATCACCAGCCACGTGGCCTTACCCGGACGCTTCCTGGTGTACATGCCGACCATCGACCACATCGGCGTTTCCCGCAAGATTGCCAGCGCGGAAAATCGCTCGCGGTTGCGGCGGCTGGTCAGCGAAGCGCGCGGCAGCTATCCCGGCGGATTCATCGTGCGCACGGCAGCGGGCGGCGCCACCGATGACGAAATTCGCACGGATATCGAGTTCCTGGGCAAAACCTGGAACGAGATCAAACAGAAGAACGAAGAGCGCAAAGCCCCGGCGCTGCTGCATCGCGACCTGAATCTGGTGGAGCGAATCCTGCGCGACTACGTCAGCGACGACTTCACCGGCATCTGGATCGACAGCGAAGAGGAATACGGCAAGGTTGTGGAGTTTGTCGGCCGCTTCCAACCCAAGCTGGTCAGCAAGGTCAAGCTGTACACCAAGGAACAACCCATCTTCGAGGAGTTCGGCATCCAGCACGAGCTCGACAAGGCCTTGCGCGCAAAAGTGTGGCTGAAATCGGGCGGCTACATCGTCATCAACCATACCGAAGCGCTGGTCGCCATCGACGTGAACACGGGCAAGTTTGTGGGCAAGGGCTCCACCCGGCTGGAAGACACCATCGTCAAGACCAACCTGGAAGCGGTGAAAGAGATCGTCCGGCAGATTCGCCTGCGCGACCTGGGCGGCATCATCGTCGTGGACTTCATCGACATGGAAGAACGGCGCAATCGTGAAAAAGTGCTGGCGGCTTTGCAATTAGCTCTGGAGCAAGACAAGGCCCCGTCGAAAGCGCTTTCCTTCAACGAATTTGGCCTGGTCTGCATCACTCGCAAGCGCACCAAGCAGGCGCTGGAACGCGTGCTGTGCCAGCCGTGTCCATATTGCACCGGCTCCGGCATGGTGAAATCGATTCCCACGCTGTGCTACGAGATTCAGGCCGAGGCCCGCAAAATGGCTACCGCTGATCACGAAGGGCCAAATCTCACGCTGCGGGTGCATCCGGAAATTGCCAAAGCGCTGAAGACCCGCGAATCGATTCTGATCGATGAACTCGAGCAGAACGCGCACAAGCACATCATCATTCAGTCCGACGCCACGCTGCACTGGGAGCAGTACGATATCTATTAATCACAATTTGCAGTTGTGAGTTTTGGCAGGGCAAGCGCCCGGGTGAATCGCCGTTTTGCTTTTTCCTGCCGCAAGCCAGCCTAATCGACGATGACCAGTATGGGGATAAGTTGCAGCGACGGGTCTACGATCCGAACCTGGTGGGCCAGAGCTACGATTACTTGTGGACCACCAATACCGGCTATCTGAATCCTTATCTGGATCGGATCGCAGACCGGGTGGTCGCGCAAGACGAGTTACAGATTTTCAAGAGCAGAGAAAGGGCGCAGCACACTGCAAATGCCGCCGTGTTTCCGGCGCAAGACGCGCCTTGAAGAGTTAACACTCTTAGGACAAATTCCTCACAAGTTAGCCGTTTGTCACCAGCCGACTAAGAAAAACATATCGTAGGCTTGCCCGTCGAGAAGAAAGCTTTCGACGATCTAGTCCCGATCACCGGAACGGCCCGGTTTTGTGGCATTGCTGGATGCCGGGAACACGTTGTGTTGCGGTGCCGGCATGGGAATGTCGCCCATACGATCTTCCCAGAGGTATTTGTTTAGGACGACGTGATCCGCGGCGTCGGCGTGGCTAAAGTCCAGATTCTTCCCTTGTTTCCATTCCTTAGTGTTCATCTCGTAGATAAGGCCATTATCTCGGTTGCGGTAATCGGCAACGAACGGAACTTGTGTTCCTGGGCCGCTGAAAAGCGCAGCCATAACTGCGGCGCGCTCGTCGTTGGCGTTCATGGGAGGAACACCGAGGAGAGACTCGATAGTGCGGATCACGTTGACCGTGGTGTAGAAGGTATGGTCGACAAACGCATGGGCCTCATTCAACGGAGCATACTTGCTGATCAGCAACGCGATGCTGCGATGCGAGTCGACGTGATCGGGTCCGTCTTGCGCGTCATCCTCCAGCACAAGAATGGCGGTGTCGTCCCAGTAGGGGCTGTGCGAAACAGCCTCCACAACGCGGCCCAGCGCAAGGTCGTTGTCGGCCACAGACGCGGTTGGTCGCGGACGGCCCGGCATGCCTCCGGCAGTGTGGTCGTTGGGTAAACGAAGCAGAATGAATTGCGGGAGAGTGTCCTTGCCCGACTTTCTTGCCTCCACGGACGCATGAAACTCGTTCAGGAATTCATCCACGCGAAGCTGATCGGGATAAGCAATCTGGAAATCCGGATAGAGCGGATCGAAGTGGCCGCGCAGTTCGACTTGCGACGCTACGTTTTTCGCCAGCACCGGGATATCCCAGGGATACGGGCTCGGTCCACCACGCGGTTCGCCCACGCTGCTTTCCAGCGGCGCGCCCTTCTTGATTAGCGAACGCGGGCAGGCTACACCTTTCAATTCCGGCGATCCGCTGGCAGATATTTCCTGTGCCGGCTCGTTGCACCAACGCGAGACGATAAATTCGCCGTAGTGGCGATAGCTGATGCCGTGGGTTGCGAAATTCTTCCACAAAAAGCCACCGGTCGGCTCCCCAGCGTACGGCAGTTCATCCTCTGCCGAAATCCCGGCAAGGAATTCTCCTTCGGAATCGTAGGTGTGTTCGTGCCCGCGATAGCCAATGGGCCAGGTCTTCTCCACATAGTCGGAGATGGACGCAGAGGTGGACCAGATGTGACCGTCGCCGGAAACGTCGCCACTATCGTAGAAGTTGTCCAGGATACCGAATTGCCGAGCCAGCTTGTGCTGGTTCGGGGTGATGTCCTGTCCATACATCGCCAGGTGCGGATCGCCATTCGCTTCGGCCAAATCACCAAATACCTGATCGTAGGTGCGATTTTCTTTGATGACGTAAATGACGTGATGAATTTTGTTTTTGCCTTCCCTGAAAGGCACTTGGTCCACATTGCCTTGCACCGCATTGATCTTAAGCACCGCCTGGGTCCACGACGAAAGTTGGTCATGCAACGTGTTGAGCGGGATTCGCGCCAGCGATCCGTTGGTCATTGCCGGGGTGTATGGGTATCGCACGCGCCCATTTTTGCCGGAAGCCAAAGGATCGGGATTGGCGCCGGAGCCTTGACCCTTGGCGCTGCCGATCACCAGATCGGTTCCTGTCGCGGCCACCACCGTTGGATACCAGTCCGTGGAAATGAAACCCTCGGCATGTAACATTTCGCCGGGCCTCGCATGAGTCAGATCGAAGACCGCGACACAATCGGAAATCGCGTTCGCGGAAAACAGCGTCTTCTCATCACTGGAAAGGGCTAGAGATTCGGGATCGCTGCCCCCATAACTCTGGCCGGTGAGTTTGGTGGATAACGTGTAAAGGACTTTACCTTTGATGGTGTCCAGCACGTCGATCTCGTCGCGATTGGTCAGAGCCACAAACAGCCGCGAATTGTCGCGCGAGAGAAGCAGTGCCGTCGGATGAGAACCTCCCTCAAGTGGCCGGGCCGGTTTGCCCAAAGAAATGAAACGCGAGACCCGGCCGGTGAGCAGATCGAGCTCGGCGACGGCCGAGCCATTCCAGAGGGAGACGAACCCGCGCCGGCCATCGGACGTCATCACCGCGGTGTAAGGCAGCGACGCGGGAATGCGTTTGAATATGGAGAGATCGAAACGATGCACGATCTTGCCGTCGGAAGTGTTTAGGAGCAGAGCTTCATCCGAATTGTTCGACGCCACCAGGATGCGCTCAACTCCGTCGGTCAGTCCCACGCTTAGCCCGGCGGGATAGGTTACATCCTTAAATTCATCGCGTCGCATTTTGCCGCGTGGGATCTCCGTTCGCGGTGCGAGCGGAAGGACTCGATCCGGCGTGACCTCGCCATTTTCGAACCGGTAGACCGCTATGCCATTTCCCGTGTCGCCTTTGTTTCTTCCCAGAGGATCGCTGAGCGAGGCTATCGAGGCGTACAGGTGCTTCCCATCGAGCCCAAAAGCCAGACCCAGAAAATAAGTCTGTTTTGCGTCGCTGCCGAGGCGATCATCCGGAAAGTCACGCATGCTGTTGGTTTCCAGATTCAGAACAGTCAATGATTGTTTCCTGCCGGAACTGTACGCGCCGAATCCGCTATGTACAAAAACCACGTACCGCGCGTCAGGCGATATCGCCGCCTCCGTCGGGAAATTGTTAACACGACGGGGATCCCCGGGCGGATCGCCAAAGGCTTTTCCATTCGGGATTTGTGTGTGCTGCGGCTCGGATGATTGTTGCGCACCCAGAAGAACGGTGGCGAGCAGCATCCCAACGAGGCAATATCTGGAAAATGATCCAATTTGCATGCGTGCATTATAGGGGATTTTGCGGGTGATTCAGGTGAACGGTTAATGAAGCAGGAAAGGAGCCGGCCAAATTACTTAATATGCCAATTTGGCAGCAGCCAAATCGGCTGTTTCCTAGCCTGGCTCGAGCCGCTATCGTTGCAGACTAAACTCGACCAGCGGAGAGGCAAATGGCCATGCAAGCAAGCAGTCGTGATCTTATGGAACAAGCGTTAGACGTGGCCGAAGAACGGTCGCGAAGCTACATTCGGGACCTGGCGCAACGAAGTGTCTATCCTAACCAGTCTGCGTTGGCCGCGCTGGCCCAGTTTCACGAGCCATTCCCCGAATCAGCGCGCGATGCTTCCGAGGTTGTCCGCATACTAGACGATCTGGGCTCGCCCGCAACGGTGGCCACGACTGGCGGCCGGTACTTCGGATTTGTGATCGGCGGAGTTGTGCCCGCGGCGCTGGCGGCCAGCCGACTCGTGAACACGTGGGACCAGAATGCCGTGTTCCGGGTGATGGCGCCGGTTGTTGCGGAACTGGAAGAGGTGGTCCTTGGCTGGATCTGCGAAATTTTCGGCCTTCCTGCGAGCTGCGGAGGTGGCTTCGTTACTTGCGCGACAGCCGCCAATTTCACCGCGCTCTGCGCCGCCAGGCACGCGCTCTTGGCCAGAACAGGATGGAATGTCGAAGAGGATGGGATGTTTGGAGCACCACCCATTGACGTCATTGTTGGCGACGAGGTTCACGCCTCTGTGTTGAAAGCCCTAAACCTCGCGGGTTTCGGACGGAACCGAGTCATTCGGGTTCCGGTGGACAATCAGGGACGCATGAACGCGGCAAAGCTCCCGAAGCTCAAACCCAATTCGCTGGTTTGTATTCAGGCGGGCAATGTCAACACCGGCTCGTTCGATCCGGCAAGGGAAATTTGCGATTGGGCGCACCAGAGTGACGCTTGGGTACACGTTGACGGGGCATTTGGGTTGTGGGCTGCTGCTTCTCCCAAGTACCGCCATGTGGTCGCGGGCTTTGAACTTGCCGACTCCTGGGCCACCGATGCGCACAAGTGGGCCAACGTGAACTACGACTGCGGCATTGTACTCGTTCGGGAGGAGGCGGCACTGCGAGCCGCGATGACTATCAGTGCGGCGTATCTTCAGCCGGGCTCACGCCGCGAGCCCACCAACCAAACTCCGGATTCTTCGCGCCGCGCACGCGTTGTGGAATTGTGGGCGGCCCTCAAGTCGATGGGAAAGCAAGGCCTGGCCGGGCTGATCGAGCGCACTTGCGGGTATGCCCGGCGATTCGCTGATGGTTTACGCCAAGCGGGCTACCAGGTGTTGAACGACGTGGTCATTAATCAGGTCCTGGTTTCATTTGGGCCCACTGACGTTACCAACGAAGTGATTCGACTGGTGCAGCAAGAGGGCACGTGCTGGTGTGGCGGTACCGTCTGGCAGGGCCAAACCGCAATGCGCATCAGTGTTTCGTCGTGGGCAACCACCGAACAAGATGTGGAAGAGAGTCTCGCCGCGATAGTGCGCGTAGCGCGCCAAGTGCGTGGCGCCGCATAGTCTGCGAGCCCGTCTCGTCACTGGCTCTTTTGTGGCTGGCTCACGCACGTTCGTGCTGCGCGTCGCGTATGCTATTCTCTGCGTATGTCCGCGCGCATCCTGGATGGCCTGAAGATCCGCGACGAAATTTTCGCCGAGCTGAAGACGGAGATCGCGAAACTTTCCGCTCAAGGCATCCGTCCCGGCCTGGCCGCGGTTCTGGTGGGAGAAAATCCGGCCTCGCAACTTTACGTCAAGAGCAAGATTGCGGCCTGCGAATCGCTAGGCATGGCCAGTTGGTTGCACACGCCGCCTGGCTCCGTTTCGACCGACTACATGCTGCAGTTGATGCGCGACTTGAACGCGGATGACAACGTGGACGGCATCCTGGTGCAGCTGCCGCTTCCCGCTCAGGTCGATTCGAAACGCGTTCTTGAAGCAGTCAATCCCGCGAAGGACGTGGATGGTTTTCATCCTGTGAGTTTGGGAAGATTGGTGAGCAATCGGCCCGGACTGGTAGCCTGCACTCCGGCCGGATGCCTGGAGCTGTTGCGGCGGTACGACATTCCCATCGAAGGTGCCAACGCGGTGGTGTTGGGACGCAGCGATATCGTGGGGAAACCCATGGCGCTGCTCCTGATGCACGCCAACGCGACGGTTACGATCTGCCACTCCAAAACACGCGACCTTCCTGACATTGTGCGCCGCGCAGACATTGTGGTTGCGGCTATGGGCAAGGCTGGGTATGTCCAGGCGGGTTGGATTCGTGCCGGGGCAGCGGTCATCGATGTGGGAACGAACAAAGTGACCGACCCAAGTGAGGCAGAAGGGCTACTAAGGAACTTCCCGCAGCGATTGGAGAAGTTTCGGGCGAAAGGCAATGTGCTGATCGGCGACGTGCATCCGGATGCGTCGTTCACGGCAGGCGCGCTTTCGCC
>Ga0187782_10001100_pt1 | contig 19415 bp, 17 predicted proteins | sample 0715_SJ02_MP15_2_FD_132454 | JGI IMG/M metagenome (GOLD analysis project Ga0187782, IMG submission 132454) | Tropical peat soil microbial communities from peatlands in Department of Meta, Colombia - 0715_SJ02_MP15_20_MG | ecosystem: Environmental > Terrestrial > Soil > Wetlands > Peat | place... | reverse complement strand
ACGGTGTCGATAGGACCGATGCCGCGCGCCTGTTCGATGGCCGCGATCCAGGATGTGGGGTTGTTCGTATCCGCAACGTAGAGGTGATAACCGTTGAAGATGAGATCGCCCGCAATCAGGGCGCGCGCGGAAGGCACGTAGAAGGCGGTGGCGTGGACGGTCTCAGCAATCGGCAGGTCGATGAAGATGATCTCGCGGTCTTCGAGATAAGCCGCCTTTCCGAAGAGGGGCCTCGGATAGACGATGTCGCCGGTAGGAAGCATGTCGCCGAACATGTCCTGCCAGTGCAGACGTTTTCCGGGCCATTCGAGCAACCCGTCGATCACACCCTGGCGCGCGAGAAGCACCGCGTCGGGGAAGGCGGCTGCGAACGCATTGATTCCGCCGTAATGATCGGGATGCGCGTGCGTGATGAAGATGGCACGCAGCCGCTTGCCGCTATTCTTCACGAGCGCGAGGAGTTTCTCTACGTCGCTCTTTACAAATCCGCAGTCGATCAGGACGGCGTCGTTGCGTCCGGAAACTAGGATGGCGTTGGGCGCAAGGAAACGCTCCTCGCCAGTGAACATGTCAAAGCGCAAACCATTGGTTTCGACGGAACCGATCATGGACTCTCCAGAGGAAATGCGATCGCGGCGGATTCTATCACGGTGCGCCCGCTACGAACGCGCCGACCGGAAGGTTCGGCAGAGCGCGCGGCTGATGTGAGGTACAAATCCCGCTTCGGTGGCCGTACACTTGAATGCCGAACCTAGCATATGAGCCAACGAATGTCTGGGCGAGAAACTGTCGGCACCATACGTGGCGTTGTGTGGTGGTCCGTTTTCTATCTTGGCTTGCTCTCGACTGGCACTGCGCGCGCCCAGGACAATTATGAAATTCAGGTGTATGCCTCTGAGACCATGGCGCCCAAGACCCTGCTGGTCGAATTGCACAGCAACTTTACGGTGGAAGGAAGCACCGCAACTCAATTTGGAATATTGCCGACTCAGCACCAGGAGCACGAAACAATCGAGCTCACCGAGGGCATCAACGATTGGTCCGAGGTTGGCCTCTACATCTTCACCGCCGAGAAAAGCGGAAACGGTGTGCAGTGGGTCGGAGACCACATACGCCCCCGGGTGAGGATTCCTCCTCGGTGGCACTGGCCGGTCGGAGTGAGCCTATCCACGGAGTTCGGTTACGCCAGGGCCGCCTTCGCGAATCCGACCTGGTCCTGGCAAATCATGCCGATCGTGGATCAGACGATTGGGCGTTGGTATTGGTCAGTGAACGGGACGATGGTCTGGGATATTCACGTTGTTCCACCGCCGGCAAATTCGACACCCCAGCAGACGCACTTTTACTACACCAATGTCGCGCCTCGTGGAGTCACGTTTGGTCCGGCGGCAACGGTGACGTACGCACCGTCAAAGTATTTCAATTTTGGCGTCGAGTATTACTCGTATTACGGCCAGTGGGGAAATTTCGTTTCTCTGCACTATCAGCAGCAACAGATTTTCCCGGTCGTGGACCTGTTTGTCTCGCCGAAATGGGAGATCAACTTTGGAGCGGGATGGGGCGCGACGGCGGGGACCGACCATCTGATCGTGAAGTGCATCATAGGGCGCTATTTCGACTGGTCGCATCGCCATGCCGGCAGCTCTGAAACCGTCCAGTAGGCTGCAACATTGATGAACCGGCGGGAATTCATCGCGCAAACAAGCGCAGCGTTGGCTGGCGCGGCCTTTGCTCCCCTCATTCCGGCGTGGGCCCAAGAGGCGCCGGATGTGAAGCTCGAGATCGCGCCGCTGGCGCTGGAGATCGCGCCTCGCAAAATCGTTCACACCGTCGCTTACAACGGGCGCGTTCCGGGCCCGTTGATCCGCTGGCCCGAGGGCAAGCCCATCGTTATAGACGTGCTCAACAGAACGGCGATCCCCGAGATCGTGCACGCCCACGGTCTTTGGATTCCATCCGAAATGGATGGTTCGTCAGAGGAAGGTGCACCGATGATCGCGCCCGGCGCACAATTCCGGTACATGTTCACGCCGCGACCGGCAGGATTCCGCTGGTATCACACGCACATTTCTGCGGGTCACGACTTGAAGCGCGCCACGTATTCCGGAGAGTTCGGTTGCTTTTATGTCGAGCCCAAACAAGAACCCGGCGCATACGATCAGGAAATCTTCCTCACGCTGCACGATTGGAACGCCTACGTGTCCGCAAGCGGCGAATCTTCCATGGAGGCCGCGTATGAGTACGGCACCATCGATGGCCGCATGTTGGGCTTTGGCGATCCGATCCGGGTGCGTGAGGGGCAGCGCGTCTTGTTCCATCTGCTCAATGCCAGCGCCAGCATGATGCATTGGCTGGCACTCGCGGGGCACGAACTCACCGTCGTCTCCATGGATGGCAATCCCGTGCCGAACCCCGGCGACATGCATGCGGTCCGCCTGGGGCCTGCCGAGCGCATCGACGTCATTGTTACGATGAACCACCCGGGAGTATGGATTTTGGGGGAAACGCGCGAACCATTGCGAAAGGCGGGCATGGGAATCGTGGTCGAATACGACAATCAGCAGGGCGCGCCGAAGTGGATCGGGCCGCCCGAAACTATATGGGACTACCGGCCGTTCGCTGTGGCCCAAGCGGCGAGCCGCGAACCGGATGAGATCATTCCGCTGAGGTTCGAATCGAAATTTCACGGACAAGGTGCCTTCGATTCGTGGAAGATCAATGGAAAATCGTACCCCGATACCGACACGGTCATGCTTCGGCAAGGGCGGCGCTATCGGCTGCAGATGATCAATCGGAGTGCGGACGATCATCCACTTCACCTGCATCGCCACACCTTCGAAGTTACGAAGTTCGCCGGGACGGCGCTTTCGGGCCTCAATAAGGACGTGCTCGTGGTTCCGGCAAATGCGACGGCTGAGGTGGATTTCACCGCCGACAATCCAGGCCCCACGCTCTTCCATTGCCATAATCAGACTCACATGGATTTCGGGTTCATGATGCTGTTTCGATATGCTTGAGCAGCGGTCTTCAGACGGCTGCGCCGCGCCATGAGATTTACGAACATTCCCGGACGTGACAACGCTCGCGGATGTGCGCGGGCGTCAATTGGTCCGGCTCGGTACGGGAGCGTAGCGCCGAAAAAGGATCGAATCTGGATACCCTGAATCTGACCACGTCGGAAGGCATGTAGGCGCAAGGGCTTAGCACTGCGTCACGCTTTTTTCATCAGGGAGTCACAATTCAGAAGTATCATATTGTCTTCGGGGTGGGTGTGCCTGCCATGGCAACGATAACTTCAGACGTTCTGACGCCGCCGCAAGTAACTCCGCAAACGGGGTCTGAAAAGGAAACTGCAGCGAAGCGCGAATACCCTGGCGCGCTGGTCGTGGTCGAGGGGATCGACGGCTCTGGCAAGAGCACGCAGCTTTACCTGCTGAAGCGCTGGCTCGAAATCAGCGGGTACCGGATTCATTTCACGGAGTGGAATTCTTCGCCGCTGGTCAAGTCCGCGACACGGCGTGGGAAACAGCGGCGGCTGCTGACGCCCACGACATTTTCGCTGCTGCATGCAGCAGATTTCGCCGATCGCTGCGAGCGGCAAATTTTGCCCCTGCTGCACGGCGGCTACTTGGTGCTGGCCGACCGCTACATCTACACCGCCTTTGCGCGCGATGCCGCGCGCGGCTGCTCTCCGCACTGGCTGCGCAATCTTTACAGTTTCGCGCCGATTCCCGACATCACGTTCTATTTCCGCGCGCCTCTCGACGTGGCCGTGAACCGAATCGTTGCGGGACGGCCGAAGCTGAAATATTACGAGGCCGGGATGGACCTGGGGCTTTCGCTCGATCGCGCCGAGAGCTTCCGGATTTTTCAGGAGCGCATTCTGAACAACTACGACCAGATGATCGAGACGGATCACTTCGTCCTCATGGACGGAACGGTGCGCGTCAACAAGCTGCAGAAGCTGATGCGCGATTTGGTAGGCGAGCGAGTCGATCTCGCGCGGTTTGCTCCAAAGAAGAAATGAAGCGAGCGCGTTCCAATTCGGCGGCAGCGGTTGCTTCTTCCAACGGGCACCGGGCGAAGTCCGCAAAGAAAGCCAAGAACGGCAACGGCGATCTCTCCACTCGCTTTTACGGGATCCCGCTGCCGGGCATCAAGCCGGAGGAACTGAGCGGAAGCCTGATCGTGGTGGAGGGAACGGACGGGTCAGGCCGCTCGACGCAAATTTCCTTGCTTACCGAATGGCTTGAATCGGAAGGCTTCGCTGTCCAAACGATGGGACTGCGGCGGTCGTACCTGGTTGGTGAGGACATCGACGCGCTGCTCGCTGAAAACGCGGTCACGCGTCTGACGCTCGCGCTCATGTACAGCACCGACTTCTTCGATCAGCTCGAGCGGCGCATTTTGCCGGCGCTGCGTTCAGGGTTGATTGTTCTCGCCGACCGCTATATCTTCACGCTGATCGCGCGCGCGGCGGTTCGCGGGATCAGCCGGGACTATCTGCACGGGATGTACGAGATCGCGTTGCGTCCTGATTTGACGTTCTGGCTGAACGTGCGGCCGGAAGTGGCATTTGACCGCGAATTCAAGAAGTCGCAGACGATCAGCTACTGGGAGTCGGGCCGCGACATGTCGCTCTCGAACGATCTGTTTCAGTCGTTCATCAAATACCAGTCGCTGATCAAACGTGAATTCGAATATCTGTCGAAGAGGCACGGCTTCATCGAGCTCGACGGCGAGGCGAGCGTCTCCGAGGTAAATCGCGAGCTGCGCAAGCGGATCGCGTCGCACCTGGGAATTCGCGGCACGCATTACAAGCCTTCGCACGCGCTCGCGCATCTCTGGCGCTAAAAACAAGAGTGGCCGCCCCCGTCCAACTGAGCGCGATCGACGCCGGATCGAACGCCATTCGCCTCGTCATCGCGCGAGCCACTTCTCCTCAGCACATCCAGATTCTCGAGACCGAGCGCGCCTCCGTGCGGCTGGGGCACAACGCGTTTACGCACCGGCTGCTCGACGATGACACGATTGCCCGCGCATCCCGCGCCTTCCGCCATTTCCGCGACCGTATGGATCACTATCACGTGAGCGCGTATCGCGCGGTGGCGACGTCCGCGGCGCGCGAGGTCCGCAATGGCCGGCGCTTGATGGAGCGCATCCGGCGCAAGAGCGGAATCGAGCTCGAGGTCATCAGCAGCGAGGAAGAAGCGCGGCTGGTTTGCGCGGCGGTCCACTGGGCTCTGGCCGACAAAGTGCAGCCGCGGCTGATCTTCGATCTCGGCGGCGGAAGCCTGGAGCTGAATTTCTTCGAGCAGGGCAGGCTGAGCAACCGCGTGGCCCTGCCGCTCGGGACGATTCGCTTGATGGAAACGTTTGCGATCGAGGGCGCGATCGACGAGGACCGGGCGCGGCGGTTGCGCCATCATGTTCTCTCGCTGCTGCACAGCGCCATGCCCAACCGGCCGAGGCTTTCCCGCGCGATTGCCGTTGCGTGCGGAGGCAATGCGGAAGCGCTCGTGCGCATCACCCCGGGTCCCTTTGTCGCGAGGACGCCGACCATTAACGCGCATCTGCTGAGCGATCAGATCTGGCGGATTCTGAGCCTCGACGTTGCGTCGCGCATGAGAGTGTTTCGCGTGCGCAAGGACCGCGCGGAAGTGATGGGCATCGCCGCCATCATCATCACGACGCTTGCGCGGTGGTTGGGTGTGCGGTCACTGCTCGTACCGGGCGTAGGCGTGCGCGAAGGGCTGCTGCTCGATCTCGTAGCGGAGCAATATTCGGTGGGAACCACTTCCGCCGAAGAGCAGGATCGCGCCGCGAAGCTCCTTGCAGGCGTGCGCTGGTTCGCGCGGCGGCACGATTGCGACTCGCAGCACTCTGATCAGGTCTCGCGGCTCGCGCTTTCGCTGTTCGACCAGTTGCGGCCGATTCACGAAATGGGAGCGGAGATGCGGCTGGCGCTCGAAATGGGATCGTTGCTTCACGATATCGGACATTTCGTCCATCGGAAAGCGCACCACCGGCACGGCGAATACCTCGTCCGCTACGGCGAGATTCCGGGGTTGGGCGGCTGGCGGCGCGAAATGGTGGCGGCGCTGGTGCGTTATCACAACTGCAAATCAGAGCCGCAGGTGGCGCATGCGTCGTATGCGGCGCTAGACAACGAAAAGCGAAGGCAACTGCGGCTGCTCATCTCGCTGCTGCGGATCGCCGAAAAGCTCGAATCGGAGCACGCGCAGAAGATTTCGGGAGTGGACGTCCAAATCGCGGGGCGGCGGGCCATCTTCCAGATTCAGGCAGCCGAAGGCACGCGGCTCGACATCGCGGGACTTCTGCGCAAGTCCGATCTATTCGAGAAGGAGTTTCAGCTCAAAGCGGAATTCCGGCGAGCGCAGCGGCGGGAGCAAGTGGCATAAGCCATGATTCTCTACTTGGTTCGCCACGGAATCGCGGTTGACCGCACCGATCCCAAGTGTCCCCCGGAGGCGGAACGGCCGCTGACGGCGCGAGGCGTGCAGAAAACTCGTTCTGCGGCTCTTGGGTTGGCTGCACTGGGAGCAAAACCCGACGTTTTGATCACGAGCCCGTACGTTCGCGCGGCGCAGACAGCGGAAATTTTCGCAGAGGCTCTGGGATTTTCGCCAGAAAAGATTCGGGTGAGCGAAGCTCTGAAACCCGCCGAAAACCCCGCCACCATCATGAACGAGATTTTCCGGCTGAAGGCGAAACAGGTGCTGTGCTGCGGCCATGCGCCGCACGTCGATCTCCTGATTTCGCATTTGGCCGGAGCGCGCGGCACGTTCACGGCGTTGAAAAAGGCAGGGGTTGCTTGCATCGAGCAGGAAGGCGGGCACGGCCGGTGGGAACTTCGCTGGCTACTGAGCCCCAAGGTGCTGCGCGATCTCGCGCACTAGCACTCCGAAGTCACGCGGATCGACGCACTGGCGCGGACGCGGCTACGAGCGCATGGCCCCATTGAAATCCGGCGCGCCACGCAAGCCAGGGCGAGTTGGGCCCCGCGCTCATCTGCAGAAATTCCTCTAGGCAAGCCTTGCGCTTGGCGTCGATTCGTTCGTTCCATTCCGCCACGGCTGTAGCATTCAGGCGGGAGGAGCTTCGCCGGACTTTTGCGCGCAGAACGTCCATGTCGTGCAAGTCGCCCAGAAGGTCCTGCATACGCCGAAGATCGTCACCCCAGACTTCGGAGCGCTGCGGCAAGAAATTCTCGACCACGTAACGGAATCGCTTGACGCCGATCCGTAGCCGGTGCCACGCGACTACGCTCCGGCTCCTGCGCGCCTTTTGAAACAGGTCGGCCGCCTCATTCAATCGCGCAAGGGCCAAGCGCTGAAATACGACGCTTTCCAGCGGAAAAAATTGCGCCCTCGGTGTCAGTTTGCGCGCGAGCTTCTTCCATCCCTTGCGGTCAAACGAATCCAGCGCTCGCTCGGCTCTCGTGCGATGCAGCCTTTCCTGGACGAGCAGGAAGCGCAGCATGTGTTTGCGGACCGGATCGCCAGAGGGCGTGAGCCGCTTTAGCCAGCCGCGCTCCACTTGCACGTCGCGGAGATCGCCCAAGGCATGGAAGAGATCGCGGCTGCACTTCTTCAGTTTCCGCCATCCGGGGCATGGATTGACTTCGTCCAGCGCTTCGGCCATCGTGCGGCAGCGGCGCAGCGCAACGCGCAGGTCATGCACGTCATCCGCATCCCACTCGCGCACAACGTGCTGAGCTCGGTCCAAGACGCGATCCATCCACACCTCGAACCCCGCGCCCTTTGAGGGAAGAGGCTTCGGCATCGATAGCGTCTGAGCCATGCGAGATCGAATCAAGCCGGGAGGCCGAACCGAAATGACATCGTAGCGCGGCACAGGCGCGTTTTCTAGCCCGGGGCACCTGCCAACCGCGGCGATTTTCCACAGATGTGGAAAACTTCCTGCGCTCGAGCGCCAAGCCCTCGCTACGAAACGAACGCGCAGCCGATTCGGAAGCGGCCTTCCTCTGTACGCAGCGCGTAGATCTTACGGAGGACAACCCGCACGGGCGGGAGGATCGGCACGTGCAGCACGGCGTTGAACTGATCGGGCAGATGGTTGGTGGTGTCCACTTGAAGCGCTACTCCGCCGTAGCTGAGGTCGATCACCCGAGCAGTCGTTTGCCCGAGCTCGGCCAGAACTGCATGTGCCTTTGTCCCTGCCAGCGACACACGCTCCCACTTTCGCCCTTCTGATTTCGGCGGCGTAGGGACAACGCTGGGACCGGGAGGCGGTGCGACTCGGGCGGGAGATGGAGGCGCAGCAGGGGGCGCCGGCCTCGGCGGCTGTGGTTCGATGGGGACGACGCGCGGGGGCGTGCGGGTCGAATGCTTCAGCGAGTAGAGGCGTTCGTCGGCGACGCCGAGCAATGTGCCCTTCTGATCGCCGTCCTGAGGGTGGACCGCCACACCGAAGTCCAGCGTGACGGCGATATCCATTTTGAGAGGGCGCAGCTGATTTTCATACTCGCTGCGCACACGATGGCAGAGAGTCATCGCCTGCTCCGAGTCTGTCTGCGGCAGAAGGAGCGCAAATTCGTCGCCGCCGATGCGAAAAGCGAAATCGGAAGCGCGAAGGGTCGTCCGAAGCGTAGTGGCTGCAATCTGCAGGATGTGGTCACCCTGCAAGTGGCCGAAACGGTCGTTCACTTCCTTCAATTTATGAAGATCGAGAATCACGACGGCCAACTGCTGGCCGTAGCGCTTCGCGCGATTCAATTCCTTTTCGAGATATTCATCAAACAGACGGCGATTATAGAGGCCGGTGAGAGCGTCGGTGGCTGCATTGATTTGCAGCTTCTTGAATTCGTCGTACTCGACGAGGATCGGAACGCGCAGGGAACTGGTCGAGGAAAGCACATCCACCATCGCGGTCTTCAAGGAAACTTTTCTTCCAACGCCTGCGGCCAGCTCGCGGCGCCACTGCAAGATCTTCATCCAGTATTCGCTGCTCTGCTCTTCCGTCAGATCGATTTGCGCGATCGTCCGGAAGAATTGGCGAAGAAACTGGGCGCGCGGCGCGTCGTCGAGACCCTCGAGGGTCTCCACGAGCAGGTCGAGAAACGAATCCTCGGCCGATGGCTTCGGCTGGAAAGCTTCGCCGGGCTGGGGCATAAATTGGGTCCGAGAAAACTCTACCCTACCCTGAAACAGGGGGACACCTGCGGGGGCATCGACTTTATAGCACGGAATAGTCCATTCGCGCCCGGGATTGGTCTGGGATGAAGGCCGTAAGTCGCTGTCGGAAGCCCAGTTACGTCAATATGTGCAAGGAATCGGAATGGAATCTGCGAGAAGCTGCAAGGAAAGGGAAAACGAATTCCACTTCAGGCCCTACCAAGACTCAAGGCCGCAAGGGAGGGAAAAGCCAGTCTGGCTAGCCGATCGGCTTCAGGAATTCGACGCCGACCAAGTGCACGTCACCGGCTTCCTGCTGCCGCTTGACTCGCGCCTGAATCGGCGGCATTCCCGCTGGAATTAGAGCGGAGGAAGTGATCGAAGGGGCTGGGATCGTCAGGGTCACGACCGAGCCGATCGCAAGCTGGCGCGGGCTCGTAAGGAACGCTCCCAGTCCGCTGACGTCTAAGGTTTTCGCCAATTCGACGAATTGCTCGCCATGCGCGTCCCTGCCGCGAATGAACAGCGGCACTTGCAGGTGAATGCGCTGAAAACGCCTGCGCTCGTCGACTAACGGAGGCACGCCTAGCCTTTGACTATATACCTCTTCTCGCGATCTCATCGGTACCCAAGTATTAGTACTACTTTGACTAGCCTTTTAAGTGCAAGTTTCAAGCCCTTAACACGGAGTATTTAATTCTTTTGGAATCATGGACCTATGCTCATACCCAACCGAAAGCTGCAAGTAGTCTGCATGAAAGTATGCAAATTTGCGGCAATTGCTTTCCACGATTGTGCAATCGTAGAACCCATTTCCCATTGACCTAAGTGCTTGCTTTTGCGAGCATACGGGACCTCTAGCGATTACCTCGGCAGGATGAGAAGGGTGTCTCCCGGGCCGTGGGAACCGGCGGAGGCTAGGTTGTCCAAGACTGCGACCGTCGAAAAACAAGCAGCCAGCCAAACCACCTTCCAAGTGGTGGCGAGTCTTTTGGATGCGCTCGACCGGCCACTCCTCGTGTCTGATCGCGGAGGCCAAATCCTGTTTGCAAATCTCCACGCTCATGACGCGCTCCGCACCCACAGTCTGAACGGCAACGCCGCGCCCAATCTCTTCCGAGACATTCTCAGCGTAGATCGCAAGCCCGTACTGAGCCAACTCGAGGCCGGCGAGCAGGAGATCCGTTTGCCGATTCAATGCGCTGAGGGCGCGTTCCGGGTCCGAATGCGCTGGCTCCCTGAGCCGGACTGGCTGGCAGTTTTCATCGAGCCGGCTCCTTCAGAGCCGCCGACCGATGAAGTCGAAATGCGGCAAACGGTACAGGAACTGATGCAGGAGCGGGAGATCACGTACCGAAACCTGCTGGCGGCGTACCTGCGTCTGCAGGAAGCGAACCGGCAAAAGACCGTTTTCCTCGCATCCGCCGCTCACGAATTGAAAACGCCGCTCGCAGTGATGAAAGGCTATTATGAATTACTGCTTTCCGGCTCGCTCGGAAAACTCAGCGAGCGTCAGATCGATATCTTGCGCGAATCGAAGGAAAGCTGCGACCGCCTCGTGCGGCTCGTGTCGATGTTCTTGAACTATTCGGCCCTCGAGAGCGGCAAGCTTGTACTGCAGTTGCACGAAAACGATCTGCGAGATTGCATCAACGATGTGGTGGTGCGGTGGAAAGACGCGTTCCAGCGTGCGAACGTTCGGCTCGACATACATACCTCGGCGGATCTTCCGGCATTCCGGTTTGATTATCAAAAGGTGCAGCAATGCATCGTGAATTTGCTGGATAATGCGCTGAAGCATACACCTACGGGCGGCAAGGTGAACTTGGCGGCAGAGGCGCATTTCTGGGAGCGTCGTGTGGCCGAAGCTGCTCCAACCGAGGATCGGCGCCGCGGTGCCGAACGTCCGCCGAATAGCGTTCTGGTCACCGTGGCCGACACGGGCAGCGGGATCGCAGCCGAATTCCATCAGGAAATTTTCGAAGAATTCGTGCGCGTCGATCCTTCCTCTTCAGGGATGGGGTTGGGACTGGCGATCACGAAGCGATTGATCCAGGCACATCGTGGCAAGATCTGGGTTGATAGCGAGTTGGGCCGCGGCAGCGCATTCTCGTTCCTCCTGCCGGTTCGTGTCGACTAGGCGGCCGCTGCAAAATCCTATGGCGCGGGAAAGAATGATGGCTGACAAAGAAAAAATCATGGTCGTGGATGACGAGCCCAGCATCCGGAAGTATCTCCGGACTCTGCTGGAAGTCGATGGCTTCGAAGTTGAGACTCTGGCAAGCGGCAAGGAAGCTTTGAAGCGCATCGGCGAGGGAGAGCGGCCCGATTTCATCATCCTCGATGTGCTGATGCCGGAAATCGACGGACTCGAGACCTTGCGGCAATTGATGCAGATTGACCGGTCGCTGAACGTCATCATGCTGTCGTGCGCCAACGAGACCAACACCGTCGTGGAGGCGATCCGTCTCGGCGCGCTCGATTACCTGACCAAGCCGTTCGAAAAGCCCGAGCTGGACGCCGCGTTCCTGAAAGCCAAGCAAAAGCAACAACTCCGCTCGGAAAACCAGGCGCTGCGGGAATACTGCGAAGCTCTCACGGAAGACATCTCCTTCCTCGCCGCGAGCCCGCAAATGGTAAAGATCCGGCAGCAGATCCTGCAGATCGCGCCGGTGGACGTGCCGATTTTCATCAGCGGTGAAAGCGGTGTCGGCAAGGAAGTTGTCGCCCGCATGATTCACCTGCGTTCAAAGCGCCAGCAGCAGCCCTTCGTCAAGGTGAATTGTGCGGCGCTGCCCGGCGAGCTGCTCGAATCGGAATTATTTGGCTTCGAACAGGGGGCGTTCACGGGAGCGGTGCGCGCGAAACCCGGAAAATTCGAGCTCGCCAACAAGGGCACGATCTTTCTCGACGAAATCGCCGAGATGAGTCCGCATTTGCAGGCGAAACTCCTGCACGTGCTACAGGACGGCCAATACTCGCGGCTGGGCGCACGCTCCGTCGTGAATGTGGATGTTCGCGTCCTGGCAGCCACGAACGTGGATGTGAAGGAAGCCATGCGCACCGGCCGCTTCCGCGAGGATCTCTACTACCGATTGAATGTGCTGTCACTCCATATTCCGCCGCTCCGTGAGCGGACGGCGGAAATTCCGCTGTTGTTTCGCCACTTCCTCGTTAAATACAGCGAGAAGTACCAAAAGACCCCGCCGGAGCCATCCAAGAACCTACTAGAGGCCGCGATGCGATATCCGTGGCCTGGCAACCTGCGCGAGCTCGAGAACTTCGTCAAGCGCTACGTGATTCTCGAGGACGATGCCGGCAGCTTCCGCGAGCTTCTCGAGATGACCGGACAGCAGCAGCGCATCGCTCCGCGCGAAGAGGTGCCGGTGCCGAAGGAACAGGGTCTTAAGGCTCTCGTGCGCGGCCTGAAGGACGAGGCGGAAATGGAAGCGATCGCCGACGCGCTGAACAAGACGAACTGGTGCCGCAAAGACGCGGCGCGCATGCTGGGCATCAGCTACAAAGCGCTTCTTTACAAGATGCGCCAGTTCAATCTCGATTCGGGACGCGGTGCCCGCTCGGCGGCTGCGAAAGAGGCGAAGGCCATCGCAACCAAAGAGGCAGCGGCCAAGGCGGCTGCTCCGAAGGAAGAGATTCCCGCTGCTCCAGCGATTCGGGGCTCGTAGCGCGCGATTTCTTCCCCCTCGATTGAGGACAGCGCAGTCGAGCGCGCCGTCTGCGTGCGCAACGAAAGATCATCGGTCGTCCCAGGGCGTATGCAGTTTTGGTAGGTCGCGTAGTTCTAGACCCCGGAAAAGAGTTGCATATCTAGAGCACACACAGCGAAATAGCTCTATCTATTTGCTGTTGTCTTGGTCTAGTATTCCGCTCCGAAACAGGCGGCGCGCGAAGATCCTTCGCGTGCAGACAGGGCGCTCTGGTCGCGCGCCCAAAACGAAAATCTGAATTCTGGTTGTTTTCAAAGGGGTTGCTGGCCCCGCCACCCGTTATCGCGCCGGGCGACCGCGCGTATGACGTAGTTTAGGCAGGTAAGCGGAGGCCATCCGTCGCAGCGACACCTTTGGAAAAGCGATTGCTGATTCTAGTTGGGGGAAGTGCTGTGTACCTGATTCCAGCCTTGGGGGAGCAGCAGCGATGACAGAACGGAGAATGGCGCGGCGATACGACTTGTCGCTGCCCGTGAACATCCGTATGCCGATTAACCGGGAGCCCCGGTCGCACAGCGGCCAGACCCGGGACATCTCCACGCGCGGCGTATATTTCACGCTGCAGAATGATCTCGCGCCCGGCACCGAAGTCGACTTCACACTGACCCTGCCCGCAGAAATCACGCGCGGTGCTGAAGTGTTTGTGCGAGCGCATGGAAGAGTCGTCCGCGTTGACAAACGCACCGACGACGATCATCAGACCGTAGGCGTCGCAGCGGTGATCGAGCGTTACGACATCATCCGCGGCGAAGGCACGCACGTCTAGCTTCAGAGCTCCCAGGTCTCGTCCGCAGATCCCGCGAATTCTTGGCGTGAAGGAAATCCGTTGCGGTTCGGTCCAGGACTGCCATGCCCCTAACCTCTCCAACTCTCCTCTGCACCCGTGGTTTCGTCACCGCGAAATGAGACCCCACTGGGAAGGCCCCTTCCCTAAAGTGACAACATTTTTCAGGCGTCGGGCCCGGTGCTGCAAGACGGTGCACATCCGAAAAATCCACACAGTAGTGCGGTGCGCTTCAACAACGGCAATGAAATGAGGGCCTTAGAAGAGGACGCAGCAAGAAATCACTTCGCTGGCATCCGCTCCTTCTCCGTCGAGTTTGGCGTCCTGTGTGCTTCGTCGCCCAAGCAAAGGGGGCGTGCAAACTTTCGTCTGCGGTCCTCCACCCCATGGCATCCGCCGCGCCAGCCAAGTCGCCACTTCCGATAAACAGTCACGAACTTCCGCCCGAGCGTATCTACTTTGGGCCGTCGGCGGCCATGCAATCGGTGCGGCAAAGGGTGGAGCGCGCGGCCGGTCTCAACGTTCCGATTCTGATTCTGGGCGAGAGCGGCACCGGCAAGGAGGTTCTGGCGCGCTTCGTTCATCAGCGTTCGCCGTGGCGCAACGGTCCGTTCGTAAAAGTGAATTGTCCCGCCATCCCCGGGACGCTGATCGAGAGCGAGCTTTTCGGCTATCAGAAAGGTGCGTTTACGGGAGCCAACGCGTCCAAGCCGGGCCGCATGGAGATGGCTCAGGGCGGCACGCTTTTCTTGGATGAAATCGCCGAGCTCGACGCGAGCCTGCAGGCGAAGCTGCTCCACGTTCTCCAGGACGGCCACTTCACCCGCATCGGCGACCACGAAGAGAAGCGAATGGATGCGCGCGTCGTTTGCGCGACGAACCGTCAGCTCCAGCACGAGATTGAGACGGGCAGCTTTCGCTCCGATCTCTTCTATCGCATCAACGTCATCGCGATTACCCTGCCATCTCTTCGCGACCGTCGCGACGACATCCCCTATCTCGCCGAATACCTGCGCGAACAGTTCAACCGCCGTTTCCAGCGCGAGTCTCACCCGCTCTCCAGGGAAACGCTCCACTTGCTGCAACAGCGGGAGTGGCCGGGCAACATCCGCGAGCTGGAGAACTGTATCGCTCGCTACGTCGTGCTCGGCTCGGAGGACGCGTTTTACGCCGAGCGCATCGAGAAGGCTCCCGCTCATTTTACCTACGAGCCCAGTCCGGACGGCAACATTCCGCTCAAGCGTATCGCCCAGCAGGTCACGCGCAAGATGGAGCGCGATGTGATCCTGAAGGTTCTGCAAGCCAATCACTGGAACCGCCGCAAGACGGCCGAGGTGTTGAAAATCAGCTACCGCGCGCTGCTCTATAAGGTCCGCCAGGCCGGCCTTCCTGCCAAGCGGCCCCGCCCGAAGATGGCCGGCGAAATGGAATCTTCCCCAAATTCATCGCCCCCAGCGGACTGAGGGGCGCTGCAGACCGGTTGTTCTCAGTAGCCCTTCCAAACGCTGGCTGCGCTCGTACCAGTGTCAGGTATGTAATCAACGGCTCTGTCTTCCTTGCCCGCCTCGGTTGATTCGGCTAGCCTTGATCAAGCATGAGCAAATCCAACGGCAGATCGAGCCTGAAGGTTTGTCTTCTCTCGCCGCACCCGATGGTTTTGGATGAATTCCATCGCTTGCTGGAGGACTCGGGCTTTCAGATCACGTCGAAGCAGCTCGACTCGATGCTGGCGCCCGATCTGCGCCATCTCGAAGTTCCCAAGGCGTCCGTTTATGTCGTGGACGGCCATGCCGCGCGGCAGGCCACCGGCGCCTTGATGGGCAACATTCTCGAACGCTACACTTCGGCTCGCGTCCTAGTGGTCGGAGACAAGTTCAAAGAGGCCGATAGCTACGCCCTTCTTCGCCAGGGCGCCAAGGGTATCCTTTCCTACGCGGAGGCTCGGGAACAGCTTCCTAGGGCTTTGCCACAAGTAGCCGCCGGTGGAATCTGGGTTCCGCGGCCCGTTCTTTCGCGCTTCGTGGACTCGATTTTAAGCAGCACGCAGGGCCGGCGCCTGCGCATGGATTCTCCCAACGAACTCAGCCGCCGCGAGCAGGAAGTGCTTACTGGCTTGCTGGAGAATCTGGCCAACAAGGAAGTGGCGGACCGTCTGCACATCTCCGAGCGCACGGTAAAATTCCACGTGTCGAACCTGCTTGCCAAATTCGGCGTCCGCCGCCGCGCGGACCTGATTCTCCTCTGCTACCAGCGGCGCAATGCCAGCGGCGCATAGACTTCGTCCCGCCCGCGGCTCTCGTTCTCCCGGTTATAGGTTCTCGAATCCAGCGCATCATCATCCGCTGATATAATTCTTTCCGCGAATCGCTCGATATTTCGGCTCACATGGCGACATTTTCCATCGAGAACTTCGGCTGCCGTGCAACCGAAGCAGACGCCTCTGCTCTGCGCCGCGCACTGTTCGACGGCGGCTTGGCACCTGTTTCCGAACACACGTCTGCCGACATCGTCGTTCTGAACACTTGCACCGTCACGGCTGCAGCGGACTCTCAGGCGCGCGAGGCCATTCGCAAGATTCATCGTGCGAATCCCGGCGCGCGCATCGTTGTCACTGGCTGTTACGCGCAGCGTGCTCCCGAAGACTTGGCTGCCCTCGAAGGCGTTGCATGCGTCGTCGGAAACTCGCACCAAGCGGAAATTCCCGGCGTCGTTCGCGAAATATTGACGGCGCGTGATTTCGTGCCGCTGGAGCAGATCGAAAATGATTCGGTACCGCTCGCGCGCGGCCCGGCCAAAATCGTGACCGGCGACATCTTCGCGCGATCGACCATTTCCGTCGCTCTGGTGAATTCGGCGCCCGCAGAACCAGACCGCACCCGGCCGATCCTCAAGATTCAGGACGGCTGCAACAATCGCTGCTCCTATTGTGTGATTCCTTTCGTGCGTGGGCGCAGCCGCAGCCTCCGGCCGGACGATGTTGTCAGGGAGGTCCGCGCTTTGGTCTTTGCGGGTGCGCAGGAAATCGTCCTCAGCGGGATCAACCTCGGCGGCTACGGGCGCGACTTGTCGCCCCGCGCCGAGCTTGCGGGAATTGTGCAGCGCATCCTCAACGAAACTGCGCTCGACCTGCTTCGCTTCAGCTCGATCGAGCCGCAGGACATCACCGAAGAATTCGTTTCGCTCGTCGCTTCCACCGAGCGCATCGCACCGCATTTTCATGTGCCGCTGCAATCCGGCTCCGATCGGATCTTGCGCGCGATGCACCGTTGGTATCGCGCCGAGCACTACTCTGAGCGAATTCGGCTTATTCGTCGGCTCCTGCCCGACGCGGCGATTGGCGCGGATGTCATTGCCGGTTTTCCGAGCGAGACGGACGAGGATTTTCGCGCGACAGCCGACTTCATCGAGGCGCTGCCTTTCACCTATCTCCACGTCTTTTCGTTTTCCGAGCGGCCCGGCACAAAAGCAGCTGGCCTCGGGGATACCGTCCCCGCGCACGCGATTCGCGAGCGCGCTCGCACGCTGCGTGCTCTAGGTGAGGAGAAATCCGCCGCTTTCCGCGCCTCACAGGCCGGGCGCAAGGTGCGCGCACTGACGCTCGCCCGCTCCGGTGATGATTGGACTGAGGCTCTGACCGGAAACTATCTGAAGTTGCGAATCGAAGGACGCCATCGCGCCAACCAATGGCACGAAGTGACGATCCAATCAGGATCGTCATCCTGAGCGGAGCGTCCCGATGACTTCGCTTTCCTGCCATGGGCAGGTCGGGACGCGCAGTCGAAGGATCTCTCTTAGAAAGAGTGCATGGCCAACGCTAGCTCTCGAAAATCACCTGCGCGAGCGCCAGATTTCCGCTGTGCGTGATCGTTACGCTGATGTGTTTCACGCCGAGGCGATCGGCGAATTCCCACGCCACCCCTTCCAGATGCAGCCCGGGTCGCCCTCCCGGTGCGCGCGTCACTTCGATGTCGCGCCATCGTATGCCGCGGCTCCAGCCGGTCCCAAGCGCCTTCATCGCGGCTTCTTTTACCGCAAACCGCGCGGCGTAGCGTTCGTACCGATTCTTGTGCCGCTCGCAATAGGCGATTTCATCGGGCGTGAACAATCGCTCGATGAACGGCGCGCCGTGCCGCGTGATGGCGGCTTCTATCCGGTCGATTTCGGCGATGTCCAGTCCCAGCCCCACGATCATCGGCTTGGCACCTCGTCGCGCATTCCCGCGCTGCCCCGCGATTATATAATGACCTGCGATTCTCTCCCTGACGCGGACACATGGCCATAGCCGTCACAAAAAGGAAATCGGCACCAAAGAGGAGCGTCTCAATATCAGGCGAATGGAAGCTTCGCCGCATTGCCGGGCTGCAGGTTCTCGAAGCGCCGCCGCTCGCGAAGCTCCGCTGGCTCGTTCACGGCTTCAGCACGCGCCCGGGCGGAGTGAGCGAGCCGGAGGGCAGCCGCGTCCTCAATCTTGGCTTCACGGAGTGGGATTCGCGCGAAAACGTGATCGAGAATCGCAAGAAATTCTTCGCCTCAATCGGTGCGAGCAAGATGCGCGTCATCACGCTGCGCCAAGTTCATTCGGATATCCCGCACGGCGTCGATTCCTCACGCGAAAGAAACGAGAAATCGCCGCAGGGAGACGCACTGTTCACGCGACAGCCGGGCGTCCTGCTCGTCGTGCAGACCGCAGATTGCGTCCCGATCCTTCTCGCCGACACAAAGCAACGCGCCGTCGCGGCGATCCACGCCGGATGGCGCGGTACTCTGCGCCGCATCGCCGCAAAGACCTTCGGCCGGATGCAAATGGATTTCGGCACGCGCCCCGAAGACGTGATTGCCGCGCTCGGCCCGGGCATCGGCCGCTGCTGCTACGAGGTCGGTTCGGATGTCGCGCGTGAATTCCACGCGCAGTTTTCGAACGCGCGCGAGTGGTTCGATGGGCCCTTCGATGCACTGACTTCCGGCGAGAACGATCCGAACTGGCTCCCCTGGCTGACGATGCGCCCGCCGGGACATCCGCCGCCGTCTCCGCGCGTGAATCTCGATTTGATTGCCGCGAATCGCGCGATTCTCGTCGATGCGGGCGTGCCGCCGCGCCAGATTTCTTCTTCGGGATTCTGCACTGCGTGCCGGACCGATCTCTTCTTCAGCTATCGCCGAGAACGCTCGACTGGCCGCTTCATGTCCGCCATCGGAATCCGCTGACGACTAGCCAAGTGTCAGTCCGATACCGTCTCGGAACATCCGCTCCTCGTCTGGAAACCAGACTCCCGGCATTTTGAGTTTCACTGTGAAATCTCGCGGCGGGAAATTTGAAGCCGCAGCCTTCAAGTAGAGACGATACTCGCCGGGGCCCAGCAGATTCCCCTTAGAGTTTGGTGTTACCTCCGTCTCCACCACGAAAACGGTCTGTTTGTCGAGCACCTCAGGCAGTGTTTCGAAAGTTCCGACCTTTCGGTCGGGATCAGATATATGCCCGAGGTCACAATACGCAGGAGGCATCTTGGGCAGCAGGAACGGCAACGTTGCCATACCTTTGTGCGTCCAACGCAACGCCATCGGCGTGAAACGGTCAAGGGTCTCGTATCTCGCGTCTACTTTCTTTCGTTTGATGGCAGAAACATAAACTTGAACGTCTTGAGCAGCCTTACGGCCTGTGTTGGTGACGGCTAACCGGAAATAATAGACCTCCGTGTTTGCGTCGAACCGCGTCTTCTCTGCGTCCGGGCGCGCGACGCGAACATT
>Ga0187782_10001099_pt1 | contig 19418 bp, 19 predicted proteins | sample 0715_SJ02_MP15_2_FD_132454 | JGI IMG/M metagenome (GOLD analysis project Ga0187782, IMG submission 132454) | Tropical peat soil microbial communities from peatlands in Department of Meta, Colombia - 0715_SJ02_MP15_20_MG | ecosystem: Environmental > Terrestrial > Soil > Wetlands > Peat | place... | reverse complement strand
CGTAAGCCGTCGAGCGCCTCTGCGCGGCGAAAGCATCAATTACGTGTTGGTCGGCTTGGAACCACGTTCTTTTTGCGTCGCATCAGAAAAACTTTGTCGCCATCGGCGCAGCTCGAGGCTGCCTCTTCGCCCGAGCCACCTGAGCGAACGCCGGTTACCTGTGTAGAATCGGGTGGTCAGGCCAGCAGCGCCTGTCCTCGAGCGAAAGGACTGGCCCGACAGGCGCAACAAGCCAATCCGGAATCTGGTCGGGTTTGGCGAGATAATTGGCGCTGTTGGTCTTTGGCGACACCTTTCGCCAGCTTGTCAAGCAATTGCAGTCGCTGATCGCGAAAGTCGGCGTGAAGGCGCGCGCAATCTCCAGTCCAGGAGTCGGGATCGCGAGCGTGACGATCGTCGCGATCCCCGCGCTTTGCCAGTTTCTCCGCAGGGGAAGCGAAGCGGCGACCAGTCGCGCAAAAGCAAAAGCGAGCAGGAACAGAGGCGTGATCGAGGCGCGCATGGCGAGGTCGTTGCCTTGGCCAAATTCGAACATCGGCAGCAGGACCAGCACCAGAAGAGCGACGAGAAGCGGGCGCCTATCGCAGACCTCGACTTTGCTCCAAGCGGCCGCGAGAATGAGCGCATGAGGAATCTCGACGGCGAGAAAAATTATGTAGAGCGGGGGATATCCGTCGATGGCCATGAGCAGGCTGTGCGAATTCTCGCCAGCCCCGCGCGTGATGAAATAGGCGAGCGGCAAAAATAGAAGCCCGCTCGCGATAGCCTGCAACCCCCGAGCCTGGAGCAGCTCGCGCCGCGGCGTTTCCAGGCAATACAGCGCGACGATCGGCGTCACGCCAACCGCCGCAAGCGGCGACCAGAACATGAGAGGCGCCAATACGGCGAGCATTGTCGCGAGGTCGATCTCGCGGCGCCCATAGAGCAGGACCAGGACGCCGAGTTGCCATCCGGGCAGAGCGTGATTGGGCGCCCAAAAAAGCTGCGTGATGTGGCTGGAATACTGAACAAGCTGGTTCCACCACTCGATGTGGTCGATCGGCGGCCACACACCCTCGTCGATCCGGCGCAAGACGCTTTCGACCGCTGTCGGCACGATGTCCAGGCCGCTGAAGCCCAAGACCAACAAGAGGACCAGATAGGCGCGCTGACGCGCCAGAAGGCCGACAAAGTACAGGATCGTCGTCAGCAGCGCCGAATTCTGCGCGAGCAGCGCCCAATGCGCGGATCGCAGACCGGCCAGCTGGCCGAAGAACGCGGGCGCGAGATAGACGCCGAGGGGCGCCCGCAGCAAATAGTCTTGCCCTTCGTAATGGTACAGCAGCGGATAGCCGTTGCTTACAATGTCGGAAAGTACGGCGTCGCGGATCAACCAGTCCTTGTTGGGGTAGAATATGTGCGCCTCCCCGCCCAGGAGGCAGAGCCCGAGCGCCGCGGCCCCGCAAGTGCAAAAGAGCTTCCAGTCGATCGGCGACGCCAGCAGCGCATCGGACCGTTGCGGCGTCGCGCGCCAAAGGACGAAATAGGCGAGAGCGCAGCCCGCCAGGATGGGGACGCCTGCAAGAGGGCCCATCTTCGTTGCGAAGAGCGCGCTCGGCAGAATGAAGAGCGCCATGGCGAGGCGCAACACGTCGACGTTTGCGCCAAACCTGTTTCGCGCCGCCCCACGAATTCGCTCCGCCGCGCCTCTTTCGGCGGCGACTTCAGCGACACGCTCGAAGACAGTCATCGTGGTCATCCTATTGTTGTGGGCTCGACGCGCGATCCAGCCGGCACGTCTTCTGCTCGATCTCCAAGGGCGCGGCGGTCGACGCGTTGAGCCAAGCGGGCGCGGCCTCGCGCGGGGCGAGATAGTGGTAAGGAAACGGCGCTTCCGATTCCTTCCAGGCGGTCATGAAGTTGCAGTCGCTGATGGGAGAGGCCGGAACGAAGGCGCGCCTGAGCTCGAAGCCCGGAGTCGTCGCGGAGATGATGACGAGACACGAGATGGTCGTCGCCATTCTGCCGCCATCGCGCGGCGTCAGCACTGCGACGCGCGTGAATGCGAACGCGAGCAGAAACATGGGCAGCGAGGAAACGCGCATCGCGAAATCGTCGTTCTCGCCCATCGAATAAATCGGGATCAGCACCAACGACGCGATCGCGACGAGGATGATCCGGCGATCGCATTCCTCTATCAAGCGCCATCGTAGTGCGAGAATCGCCGTGTGCGGAATTTCGACGGCGAGGAATATGGGCCAAAGCAGCCAGAAGCTTTTGCGCCAGAGCAGGAATTCGTGCGGAATATCGCCGCTCGCGACCGTGAGAAACAGCGCGATGGGCAGGAACGCCGCACCGGAAACGAGCGCCGCCAGGCCATCAGGCGCCAGAAGGCTGCGCGGCTCCTCACCCCAGAACAGCAAAAGGAACGGCAGCGCGCCGAGCATCGCTAGAGGCGACCAGAACAGCAGCGGCGCAAAGGAGGCGACGAGCAAAGCGAAACCGACCTCGCGTCGCGCATAGAGCAATGCGAGTGCGGCGAACCACCAAGCCGGCAGCATGTGGTTCGGCGTCCAGAACAGTTGCGTCAGATGGCTCGAGTATTGGATATCGCCGTTCCACCAGTCGAGCTGCCTCTCGAAAGTGAAATGGCCAGTGCGCCAAATTTGCTCGGCGTTCAGAATCAGGGTCGGCAGGATGTCGACTCCGCTGAACAGAACGAAGACGGCGACTGCTGCAACCCGAAATCGAGGCGTCAGGGCCGCGACGAAATAGAGAACGACTCCGAGCACTGAAGCGTTCTGAACGAGCAAAGCCCAATGCGCGGCGATAAGCCCAAAAGCGCGGCCGACCATCGCTGGCGCGAGATACATGCCGAAAGGCGCACGCAAAAAATACGTGTGGTTGTCAAAACCGTAAACATTAATCGTCTCATGCTTCACCAAATCGGCCAACACGGCGTCGCGTATCAGCCAGTCGTAGTTGGCGAAGAAGATACGTCCCTCGCCGCCCAGAGCGCAGAGCGCGAGCGCGGCCGCGCCGCAGCCGGCGAACATTTTCAAATCGATTGGCTTGGCGAGCAACGATTCGGGACGCGCCGCCGCACGCAGGAGGATCGCCGCGACCAGCAAGCAGCCGACGAGGACGGAGACAGCGGGAATTGGGCCGAGCTCCTTGGCAAAAAGCGCACTCGGCAGAAGAACTATCAGACCGCCGGCCCGAAGGAGATCGAAATTCGTCCCCAGAGCGGCCTTAGCCGTCGTTCGTGACGGCGTCGTTGCCGATATGAAGCGCTCAAAGGCGGTCATTTCCTGGCTCCCATGCGAAGGTCGGACGTGCTCAGCTAGCCCTCAGCGTCGGGCGTCTTCGGGTTTCGGGGCGTAGGGATCGTTTGGCCTGCAGATGCGAACGCAAAATGCCGCGCCCTCAGTCCAAAGGCGCGCCAGACCATCGCGGGCGGATACATCTCGAGTCGAGAGAAACAAATATTCGTTACCGTTGTTTGAGAAAGAATGGACTAAATCATAATTGGCCAGATCGGGCGGCGCGGCGAGCGAAGTGGCCGGGGTTAGGGCGACGCGTCCTGCGAGCGCGCGCATGTCGACTGGTCGAGAGAGCAACCTATGCGCGGCTCGGGGCGTGCGTCGTAGCACGACGAAAAAGAGGGCGCAGCCAACAATGATCGTCGTCTCCAGAAGCAGGTCGAGCCCGACGGCGGAGGTAGCGTTCGGCAGAATGAAGATCCCCCCTCCAGGCCTTAACAGGCTCCGATTACTCCGCAGAGCGCGCACTGCGGCTGCGCAATCGTCCACGCAGGTCGAGCGCAGGGACGGCGGCTTCGGAACAAACCGGAGCATGACTTGGGCGAGGCTCATTCATAAGGCTTTCTTTCTTTGCGTTTCAAGCTCTCTACCGCCAATATGGACCATCGGAATGAACGAAGAGTATCCGTCCCTCCTCGTGAATTGCTTAACGAAATAAGCCGTCGAAGGAATACGGACCACCTGATTCGAAAGGGTTTCACGATTCGTGGGGTCGCCGACGTGAAGTAGCGCTCGAATTTGGGCAGATCCCAGATCTGCGCGGCAACAAAAATCAGAATTATCGGCTTTACTCGACCCTCACGTCGTTCCTCGTTTAGATGTTGTGCGGAGGCGTGGGACGAAGGCGGCTCCTGAGATCGACCGCTGCTCTCTGGGTTCCATACGGCACGCAGATGCTCTGTCAGCGAGCCTCTCGTCGCCATTTTCGCGATTCTTGTGAGGCCTCCTCTCAACTCTGGGAACCTATTTCACGGACTGAGGATCAGGGCTGTTAACCCGATTTCGCCCTGCAGTCTTTTAGTACGGCCTTAACCGCTCTCATCGTATCGTGTCGCAATCCGATAAAGAAGGTGAGAACAGCGACATGAGCGCATCCTTCACGCGTTCCAACATCTTTTCATTGTCCCGATTTATTGGTCAGATTCGAGAGCATTTCGGTGATCGGCTGGCGCTTATTCCGCGACCGGCGCTTATTGCTACTGGAGCGCTCGCAGCCGTAGGGTATTTCAGCGCGCGTGCCACACAACTGCAATTGCCGCCGTTCCCGGACACTTCCTTGTTTCTTGTGTCTTTAGCAATGCTAGACGGTTATTGCCGCATCGCCACGCCGAGCACTCTAACCCGCACCGCGCCAAAAATATCCTATGCGGTGTTTTTTCTCGCCATCACCTGCGCAATCGGCATTTATGCTAGCTATTCGACGCAACGCCTTGGTATGCCCCTTCGGGATGATCTCTTCGTGGCGATGGACCGCGCGCTTGGGGTTGACTTGCCAACGTTCCTCCAATGGATCGACCAGCGGCTCCTGCTGGCGGAAGTTTTCCGGCACGCTTATGCGACAATGGCGTTACAAATGGTGGCTCCCATCCTAATTTTAGGGTTTGCGGAGCACGAGCAAGAGTTGCGAAGCTATTTGGTGGCCCTCCCTCTCGCGCTCATTCTTACAATCGCGGTCGCTGCCTTTGCGCCTTCGACCGGATCCGTCTGGCTTACGGAGCACCTGAATCTCAACGTCTTGCACTTCACGGGTCAAACCCCGGTCGATCAGTTGCGGAGGCTTCGCGAAGCCGGGCCTCTTGTCATCGGCAACGAGGGGCTCGGCGGCCTGCTGGCCTTTCCCTCGTTTCATGTCGCCTCGACGATGGTCGTGACTCTAAGTCTGCGAGCCATAAGGCCGGCTTTCTTCGGGCTGCTGTCAATAAACGCGCTGCTGATCATCGGCACTATCACGGAAGGCGGCCATTACGCCGTGGACAGCATCGGCGGGATTGCCACTGCATTCGCGGCCTATTCCCTTGCCGAGAAAATCCTAAGATTCAGACGGAGCGCCGAAAGTCTAGAACGACACGCCTGAAGCAGGGGTAGAGCGTCTGATCGGGGCATGGCGATTGGCCTGAAGGAAATAACCCAATGGAAAATACGATCTATCTCATTTGAGCCACTACAGGTTCGCCCGAGGCCATTTCGATTGGGGCGCGACAGGCGCGTGGCGAGAGCTGTCTCGGAGCGTGCGTTAGCGCACCAGGAACGCGATACGTCGGCGGGCTGAACGGCAAGACCTTCCAGATCGGCGCACCCTGAAAATGTCGCCTTGATCATGGACCAAGGCGACCAGAACTTGACTTAGCGGTCGAGCTCCGAGGGGAGAACTTAACGCGGCTCGCGATTCTCCCGCGTCAAGGCCTTCAGCCGCAACCGTTCGACCATCGCGCCCTCGCCAGCATCAGAAACGTCGGCCTTCAACAAAATCTCCGCCTTCACCGGCGTCTTGACCAAGCGCCTGCCTTTGCGCAACATGCTTCCACTTGCGACCGCTCGTCGGCGCTCCAGCGCGCGACATACTTCTTCACGCCGATCTCTTCCCCCGCCATCGTCGCCCCCTTAGGCCGAATCAATGGCGTTAGCGAGCCAGAAACCTCGCGCCGAGGGAAGTTCCGACCCATTCAAATTCGCTGAAGCGACGCGCGAGCCGAAACCGCTTTATTCGTTTTCCCCGTTCCCATAGCTCTTCCTCTCAGAGGTTTGGGCATCTGGCAAACCGGGGCGGACAACCATGCGCGGTTTCGGGGAGGTTAAGAATCGCTCTGTCCGTCCCAACCGGATTTCAGCTTGCGAAAGGTCTGGCGGCTAGGCTTCGATCCCACCATCTCTGTCTCTATACGAGGAACGGAGGAACGACGCATGGCTGACGATTGGAAAAAATCCCTGCCCTTTCCTGCGCATTGGGCAAGCTATCTTGTCTTGAAGCTCGCCGTGCTGGGCCTCGGCGCCCTGGCGGCGCTGCACTTTTTGGGCTACTTATGAGCCCATGCGACAAGCGAGGACTTCGCCGGGGCTTCGACCGTTCCTGAAGACGGACGCGCCCCGGCTAGCGGCGTTGGCGCGAGCCAGCATCGAAACGCTCACCGAGGACTGCTATGACGTCGACCAGCGCGCGGCATGGTCGGCGCGTTTCGACGACGCCGGCGCCTTGACAAAGCGCTTGAGCGACGAATTGGCGCTTGTGGCAGTCTTGAAAGGCGAGATTGTCGGGTTCGCGGCGCTGAAGGGCGGCGCCGACATGGACATGCTATATGTGGCGCCCCACTTCGCACGTCAGGGCGTTGGCTCGGCGCTCGCCGATGCGCTGGAGAAGCTCGCCGCTGCGCGCGGAGCCAAGGAGATTTCCGTCGGCGCCTCCGATGCGGCGCGAGAGTTCTTCCTCCGCCGCGGCTATTCGGCGCGAAGCCGCAACGTCGTGCAGGTGGACGGGGAATGGCTCGGCAACACCGTGATGACGAAGAAGCTGGCGGGGTCGGAGATTCGGCCTGACGCGCCGGAACGCCTGCAATGAGCAAAGAGCGGCTGTCGCTGTTCGACACGACCCTGCGCGACGGCGCGCAGACGGTGGGGGTCGACTTCTCGCTCGACGACAAGCGCCTGATTGCCGCGATGCTGGACGAACTGGGCGTCGACTACATCGAAGGCGGATATCCCGGCGCCAACCCGTTGGACACGGAATTCTTCGGCGACCCGCCTAGGCTACGCGCGAAGCTCGCCGGCTTCGGAATGACGCGCAGACCAGGTCGCTCCGTCGAGAATGATCCGGGCGTCGCCGCCCTTTTGGACGCCAAATGCCAGGCGATCGTCTTCGTCGCGAAGACCTGGGACTATCAGGTCCGGGTGGCCTTGCGAGCGACTGAGGCGGAAAACCTCGCAGCCATCTCACAATCCGTCGGGGCCGCCGTGGCGCGGGGCAAGGAGGCGGCCGTCGACTGCGAGCATTTTTTCGACGGTTTCAAAGCCAATCCCGACTATGCGCTCGCCTGCGCGAAGGCGGCTCATGAAGCCGGCGCTCGGTGGATCGTCCTGTGCGACACCAACGGCGGCGCAATGCCGTCTGAAATCGAACGCATCGTCGCAAGCGTCGCGAAGGTGATTCCGGGCGATCGTCTCGGCATACATGCGCATGACGACACCGGGCAGGCGGTCGCGAATTCGCTCGCCGCGGTGCGCGGCGGCGTCCGGCAAATCCAAGGCTCGCTCAACGGCCTTGGCGAGCGCTGCGGCAACGCCAATCTGACCACCGTCATCCCGACGCTTCTGCTGAAAGAGGAGTTCGCGTCTCGCTTCGAAACCGGCGTCTCGACGGAAAGCCTCAAAAGTTTGACGCGCGTGAGCCATGCGCTGGACGAACTCCTGAATCGTGCGCCGAACCGGCATGCGCCTTTCGTCGGCGCGAGCGCCTTCGCGACCAAAGCCGGCATTCATGCCTCCGCGGTGCTCCTCGATCCATCGACCTATGAGCATGTTCCGCCCGAGACGGTCGGCAATCGGCGCCGCGTGCTGGTCTCCGACCAGGCCGGCAAGTCCAACATCGTGGCGGAACTCTCGCGGCTTGGCGTAGCGCTCGACAAGGACGACCCTCGGCTCGCTCGGCTTCTGGAGGAAGTCAAGGACAGGGAGGCGCAGGGCTACGCCTTTGAAGGCGCCGACGCCTCCTTCTTTCTGCTGGCCAAACGCGTGATGGGGGAAGCGCCGCATTTCTTCGACGTGGAGAGATACAGCGTCGCAGTCGACCGGCGCTTCTCCAAAAACGGCGGTTGCGAAGACGCGGGCGCCGAGGCGATCGTGAAAATCCGCGTGAACGGCGAGTCGCGGATTTCGGCAGCAGAAGGCAACGGCCCGGTCAACGCGCTGGATCTCGCGCTACGCAAGGATCTCGGCGTATACCAGCGCCACATCGAGGACGTGAAGCTCGTCGATTATCGCGTACGCGTTTTCCAAGGCGGCACCGACGCAGTGACGCGCGTGCTCGTCGAATGCGCCGACGGCAAGGGCGAGCGCTGGTCGACGGTGGGCGTTTCGGGCAACGTGATTGATGCCTCGTTCGAGGCGCTCGTGGATGCAATTTTCTATAAGCTTATGAAAGCAGGGGCGTGAGCGGCGTCCTCGCGATCACGGCCGCCGACTGATGACAGTTGTCGCGGAACCGCTTGCAGTTGCCTTCCCCCTGTTCGCCGAGCTCGTGCTTGTGGAAGCAGGCTTCCCGCAACTCCTGGCGCGCCGCTGAGCTGTAGTAGCCCCTTTTCCCATGATAGCTCTTGTCTCGTTCGACACCAGCGGGCGGCTCGTGGCGCAGCGCCGGCTGCTGAGAGAGCGTGATCGTCGGCGCACCGAACAGCGTCGCCGTCACCAATAGGATTCCAGCGGCGGGGGCGAAGGTCCCGTGAACGCCGCCACGACCATAAAAGACAGCCTGACCACGCTTATATTAAGATGTCATACTCTTTGATCTACCAACATATTTCTCAAGGTGAACCTACGCACCTTGCGTGTTTCTGACAGAGTCCGTGGAAAGCACTCCAGGATATGGAATTTGATAGAATCAAAACTTGCGAATTGTTGCCTAATACTCTCCATCTTTCGCTCGTCGAGCGGACTTGATCCCTCAACGGCTATCAATAGCTCTTCTTGTCCGATGTTGTTCAGATGCGAGAAAACGCAGACATCCTGGGCATCAAGAAAATTCTGTAAATCTTGCTCAAGCGGCGCTACAGGAATCTTGACGCCTTGCATGTTTATGACGTCGGAGATCCTCCCGAGTATACGAACACGTCCGTCCGGTCTTGTGACGGCGATATCACCCGGATAAAAAAAGCCATCTCTGAAATGGTCCTTTGTTGCTTCATCATCTTCAAAATAACGGCGGGAATCCAAACCCGTCGTTTGTATCCGCAAAAATCCTTGTTCGCCGGGAGCGCAGACGTGGCCGGACTCGCTTACGACTTCGACACGCCTGCCGTGCTCGATTCTTAGCCAGAAAGCGTCGTCATCATTTCGGAAAACGGATTTCATGGGAGAGACAGTCAATTCAGTCGCGCTATACAAAATCTCAATTTTTCGAGTTAGAGAGCGGAAAATGTCTCTTGCAATACGCGGCGACAAAAAACCGGCGACCGCAGTCACCCTGAACGACGCAGAGGACCGCCAGCTATTAGTATGTTTCAGTAGATAGGCTAACTCTCTCATCATTATTGGGGTCAAATATGCGCACGAGACGCCATGATCCAGCAAATTCGCGATGCTATTTGGCCTTTGATCGAATACAATTGACGCTCCCACGTGCCAGATCGCGGATGGATTTTTAAACCCCATTCCAGCCCAGACAGGGAATCGTAAACCATTGAGAACGGTCGCTTCGCCAAAAGACCTGCTCCGCGCTCTCTCCTTGTTGCGAGCATCTTCCAGAGCCGAGGATAATAAGATCTTCTTGTATGCTCCTGTTGTTCCGGATGTATATATAATATGCCCGCCAATCGGCTCGTTATATTCACAGTCACGGCACAGTTCAGCCGTCTGCACGCCTTTGATAGCTTCATGCGGCATCAAAATGAGCTGTGCGCCAATATTAAGGCTATTCGTTGAGGTTTGATAGACAGAATCTTGATGAGCCACAATAATACACGATAAATCACTGAAGTTAAATTCTTTGACCGCGTTTGCATCATTGACAACGACTGTGGTCACTCCCAGATCTCTCAAGGCTAGACATATAATCCATGACTCGGAAATTAAAGTTGAGATCACAACGCAGACGCCCCGTCGTGGAACGTCTTTTGAACGCAGGAAATCCTTCGTGGATTGGATACGACGCCAAAACTCGGCGTATGTAATTCGATCGCCATCCTGGATAATGGCGGTTTTATCAGGTCTCGTGGACGCCCAACGGAAGATCTGGTCGGTCAGCATGGATGCGCTCTCGCGCAACGGAACGGCCTAAATTCATGGAGACTGTTCAAGATGGCGCTCTCCAATTATAAGCTGTATATGGCCTGCGGTTTCGTGTAGAATTCAAGATCCCATCTACCGTGCTCTGGAGGCCCAAGCCCCGAATTCTTCCAGCCGACGAACGGCGCCGCTGCATCAATGGGCGCAGGACTCCGGTTGACGACGACAAGGCCCGATTGGGCGCCCGAGACCAGTCGTCGTCGCACCGCATGATCATCCGAGAAGACGGTCGTAACGAGCCCGTGCGACACGGCGTTGTTCAGTTGCAACGCATGGTCTGCATCGTCAGCTGAAACTATGGCGGCGATTGGACCGAAGCTCTCTTCCATGAACAGGCGCGACGCGAGGGGTGGATCCGCGATGAGCGTCGGCTCGAACCAAGCGCCATGTTCATAGTCGGGCGGGATCCTTCCGCCGCACAGCACCGCCCCCTCCGCTCCAGCGAGCGCCGCCTTCATCTCGAGCTGGCGATCGGCGGAAACGAGCGGACCAACATGAACGCGCGGATCTGCCGGCTCCCCGAGCGGGATCTCAGCGATCCGCTCCAGAAGGAGCCTCTCGAACTCGCGCCGAACGCGAGACTGCACGATGATCCGCCGCGGCGCAGTGCAGCGCTGGCCGGCGAAGCCGAAAATAGCTGGAGCCAGAAGGCGCGCGACACGGTCTAAATCTGCATCATCCATGACGAGCGCCGCATTATTGCCTCCGAGCTCCGCTTGGAGCGGTTTGCCGTGCAGAGAGCATATTGCAGCGACGACGCGTCCCTGTCGCGAAGAACCGGTGAAAGTCGCCGCGTCGACTCCGGTCTGAGCCAGCAAGGTTTGGCCGCAAAAGTCGTCCCCCAGCAGCAAGCTGACTGGCGCGTCCGGCGCCACGCCCGAGAGTGTTTGCAGCAGAAGCTGCGCAACCCGGCTCCCCGGCAGCGCAGGCTTCCAAACCGCCCCATTCCCCCAGGCGAGCGCCGGCGCGAGCTTGCCGAGCGGGATGGCCAATGGATTGTTCCAGGGCGTGATGACCGCCACCAGACCGAGCGGCGCATGTTCGGTCACGAAGCCTTCGCCCGCATCCGCCCGTGACAGCCGCTCCGGCGCGGACGCTGCATGACGCAAGAGATCCAGAGCAAAGGCGAATTCCGCTTCTGCATAGGACCTAGGCTTGCCGATGTCTTGCACGAGGAGCGCGATGAAGTCGTCCCGCCTCTTCTCGATCGCACCGGCCCACTTGAATAAGCGCTCGACGCGCGCTTCAGACGTGAGCTTGGACCATGGCTTCTGGCGTTCGATCGCCGCGGCCACGGCTCCAGTGGCGTCCTTGCCGCTGCTCAGGGGAATCTCTGCCAATATTTGGGAAAGTCGCGCAGGGTTGCGCAGCCGCCACACCGCGTCGCCCTGTCCGCTCGCGGCGCCGCCCGTCAACCGCCCCAGGATTTGAGCTGTGGAATGGTTCCGGATCGCCAGACGCTCAAGGTAAGCGAGCGTCACATGCGCGTGCAACGGCTCCGTTGACGCAATCGCCTCGCGGGCCAGCATCACCTCATAGCCCCTGGCGTAAGCGTCGAGGGCGGTGGCCCTGACGCAAGCGTGCGTATAGACGCCCGCTATGACGAGGAGGGTGACGCCGCGACTTTCGAGTTCCGCGGCGAGCCCGACAGATTCGAAAGCGCTATAAAATTTCTTGTGAAATACCGGCTCTCCTTCGAGAGCCTCGAGTTCCGGAGGGGGAGAGGCGCCGAGGGAGCCTTCGACGCAAGACCAGATGCCGTTCTCGACCCAATGGGGCATACGGTCGGAGCCGTCCGGCCGGATGGACAGGCGAACATGCATGACGGGAAAATTGGCGCGCCGAAACGCCTCCAGCAGCTCTCTTGCGCCCCCGACGACTTTCCCGCGGTCGGGCGCCAATCCGTCGCGATCTAGAAAGTCGCTTTGCAGATCCACGAGGAGCAGGGCCGGCTTCATCGCAAAGTTCCTATGTCTGCTCCAGCGCGTCGCCAATCCGCTGCGTCATTTCTCTGCACCCGACGGCACTTTGGCGCGCTCCCCTGATGTCCTGAGTGCGAACGCCATCGCCGAGCGTCCGGTAAACGGCGCGACGGACGATCTCGGCGCCCTCCCGCCAATTGAAAGCCTCTTCCAGCATCATCGCCAGCGCAAGAATCTGGCCGACAGGATTGACGCGCCCGGTTCCCGCGAGATCGTAGGCTGCGCCGTGGCCCGTCTGAAAGACTCCTTTGCCATCGTCGGAAAAGTTTCCCGAATATGACAAGCCGCGGCTGCCGAGCAAAAGGGAGCCGCAATCCGCCAGGACATCGCCGAACATGTTTGGCGACACCAGAACGTCGAATGATTTCGGGTCGGCCACCAATTGATAAACGGCGTTATCGATGTCGAGGACCCGCCACTCGACTGGGGCGCGACCTTCGTGTTGATGAGCGACCTCACACCACAAATTGCTCATGGCGGGAACGCCATCACGTTTGACCACCAGACAGACGCGCCCGCCGCGCTGCAGAGCGAGTCGTTCGGCGACGTCGAGTATCCTCTGAACCTGTCTTTGGCAATAATCGAACTTTGCTTCGACATATTGGCCGCCGTCAGGCGTCCGCCCGAGCGATTCGCGCGCGAAGTACAACCCTCCGGCATTCTCACGCACCGCCATAATATCCACGCCCGTCAGCGACTCTGGCCTGATCAAAGCCGCATCGATCAGTTCTGGCGCCGGGCGAAGAGGCGTGAGCTTGCAAAAGAGATCGAACCTCGCGCGCATCTCGTAAACGAACCGCGCGCTGCCGGGACCACAAAGCACGGCTCCGCCTGACGCGAACACGCTTTCGCAAAACGCGACCGCTTCCTCCGGCAAAGGCTTGCCGGATTCATCGGCTGCGCAGCGGCCGATCTTGCCGCCGAATTTCACGTCGATTTTCTTCCGACATTTCGCTGCGAGGATGTCCAGTATCGTCAGCGCCGCAGAAATTACTTCGGCGCCGACGCCCTCTCCCAGAAAAACACCCACGACAAATGGCTCCAGATGCTCGCGGGTCCAGCAGTTCGAAATGGCGGTTGAAAGGGGCGCCGTCATTATGTCGCATCTCCTGATCGTCAAACGCGCGCAACGCGTCAATTCAGCTGGAAGGGTTGGTAAAGCATCGTCCGTAGCGGGCTGCGTCGCGGCGTTCAATAGGACAATCCGCGTGAAATCTCAATGTAGATCCGAACGTTATTCCCCCTTCTTCGCCGCCATGAGATAGTTCACGTCCGTATCCGAGCTCTTTCGCCACCGCCGCGTCAGCGGCTGACAGGTCATGCCGGCGCGATCAATCTCGCGCAGGCCGGCGACGCGCAGCCAGCCGGCAAGCTCGTCGGGGCGGATGAACTTGTCGTGGTTATGCGTCCCGCGCGGGACCCACCGCAGCACATATTCCGCCCCCACGATCGCCAGCGCAAAACTCTTGAGCGTACGGTCGATCGTCGCAAGGAACAGCAAACCGCCGGGCTTCACGAGGCTCGACAGCGTGGCCACAAAGTCCTTCGGTCGCTCGACATGCTCGACGACCTCGAGCGCCGTCACGATTTCGAACTGCGCGCCGGACTCCGTCAAGGCCTCCGCCGTGACGTTCCGGTAATCGATCTCCAATCCAGACTTTTTGGCGTGGCGCTGCGCGACGACGATGTTGTTAGGCGCAGGATCTACGCCGGTCACGCGCGCGCCGAGCCCCGCCAGCGCCTCCGCCAGAATTCCGCCGCCACAGCCGATGTCCGCGAGAGACAGTCCTTCGAGCGGGCGTCGCTGATGCTGGTCGCGATGCAGATATCGGCAGGCGTGCAGCTTTATGTAGTCGACGCGGATCGGGTTGATCTCATGCAAGACGCCCATCTTGCCGTGAGCGTCCCACCAGAGGTCGCCGAGTCGATTGAAGCGCGCAACGTCGGCGGGGTCGACGCTTGGGGAAGTGGCGGAAGAGTGGTTTTGTGACGACACGAAGACCTCTTCATCGGATGGCTATGGCCTTTTTGTTACGCGACTGAGCTGCGGCCTGAAGCCTACTCGCCGCCTCCTAGCGGCAGCAGGATGAGCCGAGCGCGGCTGGGGTGGACCGTCAGCAGTGCGCCCGCCTCAAGCTGTGGAGCCATTTGGCGCAAGAAGCTGATCACGCTGGGCGCGATCACGTCGGGACTTACATTGTCGGAACGAATTTGGACAACACTGGGTTTCTCGCCGCGAGAGACCGCTAGAATCGCCCCGAAATCAAGATCATGCGTGAGCACGACGAAATTCTTCGCTCTTGCGAAAGCCATGATCTCGGCGTCGGACGCCGTAGGGCGTCCGACTCGCGACCAGTGCTCAGCCTCAAAACCGGCGTTGATAATCGTGTCCGTCCAGCGCGGCGACAAGTTCATGTCAACCAGCAATTTCATGGAGACGCCAAGTCGATCTCTCGCTCCTCGGCGCGCCAGGCGGCGTAGCGCAACGCTTGCAAAACGTCCTCACGCTCGAGATAGGGGTAGTCGGCCAGGATTTGCTCGATGGTTTGACCGGCGCCGATCTGACCGACGATCATTCCTGCGGTGACCCGCATGCCGCGAATACAGGCCTTTCCGCCCATCATACCGGGCGCCAGCGTGATGCGATCCAGCTTTTCCATTTGCTGCTCCTCGTCGCCTTTTCCAGCTGTCACGCCGCCGGGGACGGCGCGACCTCCTTGTCGATTGTCGGGCCAAGCGAGTCTTTGACGGTTTTCAAGTCATAAGTTGTTTGCAGGTTGAGCCAGAAGTAGGGGCTCTGGCCAAAATAGCGGCCAAGTCGCATGGCCGTGTCCGTGGAGATGGCGCGCTTGCCCTTCAGAATGTCGGTAACGCGGCCCGAGAGCGTGCGCAAAGCGAGCGCAAGCGCGTTCGCCGAGAGATTTTTAACCTCCAGCTCTCGCCGCAAGACTCGGCCGGGATGCACGGCGCGCATAGGATCGTGCTCAGTGATGGTCGACGATTTCAACATCGTAGGCGTCCCCGCGACCCCGACTGTCAGATTCGACCTCGATTCTGTGGCTCCGGGATAGGGTCCCAAGGAGCAGCACCCAGAAAGGGGGCCACTTTCCACACCGTGCCCGTATAATGCCAAGTTACACTTGTCGCTGTGTCCGACAGGAAATACATTAGCGGGCTGTTTGAGACTGATATGAATTGATATCTCCCGACAGAATTGGGGGAGCTCAGAGTATTTTGATCGTTGGACATCTTTGACTCCTATTGGATTTGAGTTCGCTCACACCAGCATCCGCCCCTTCTCGTCGATGATCGCGCCAATCTCCACCCCCGCGTCGTCCGAGAGGTCCGCGAGCAGCATGTCGTTATGCGCTTTGCCAGACGGGATCATTGGGAAGCAGTTCTCCGATTTCTCGACGACGCAGTCGAAGAGCACCGGCCCGTCATAGGCAAGCATCTGTTCGATGGCGGCGTCGAGGCCCTGCGGATCGGCGCAGCGCACGCCTTTTGCGCCGAAAGCCTCCGCGAGCTTGACGAAATCAGGAAGCGCCTCGCTGTAGCTGTGCGAATAGCGGCCGCCGTGCAGTAGCTCTTGCCACTGCCGCACCATGCCCATGTATTCGTTGTTCAAGATGAAGACCTTGACGGGCAAGCGATACTGTATCGCGGTCGAGAGCTCCTGGATGCACATGAGGATCGAGGCCTCGCCGGCGATGTCGATGACGAGCGACCTGGGGTGCGCAAGCTGCACGCCGATCGCCGCCGGCAGCCCATAACCCATGGTGCCGAGACCTCCGGACGTCATCCAGCGGTTCGGCTCGTCGAAGTGATAGTGTTGCGCCGCCCACATCTGGTGCTGACCGACCTCGGTCGTGATGTAGACGTCGCGGCTCTTGGTCAGCTCATAGAGACGCTGCACAGCATATTGCGGTTTGATCGTCTTCTTGGAGTTGCGGAACGCGAGCGACTTTTTCGCCCGCCATTCCTCGATCTGCTTGCGCCATGACTCCAGCGGCTGCTTTTCGGCGTGCATGGCTTCGGAGCGCCACATGCGCACCATCGATTCCAGCACATGCGCGCAGTCGCCGACGATGGCGAGATCGACCTTCACGTTCTTGTTGATCGAGGAGCGGTCGATGTCGATGTGGATCTTCTTCGACCCGGGGGAGAAGGCGTCAAGTCGTCCGGTGATGCGATCGTCGAAACGCGCGCCGACCGCGATCATGAGATCGCAGCCGTGCATGGCGTTGTTGGACTCAAAAGTTCCGTGCATGCCGAGCATGCCCAGCCAATGTTCGCCGGAGGCTGGATAGGCCCCGAGGCCCATCAGCGTGGAAGTGACGGGAAAACCGGTCAGCGCAACGAGCTCGCGCAGCAGCGTCGACGCGTGCGGACCGGAGTTGATGACGCCGCCGCCGGTATAGAAGATTGGGCGCTTGGCCGAAGCCATCATCTTCACCGCCTGTCGGATGAGGCCCGTGTCGGCGTCGAGGCGCGGATGATAGGTCTTATGATGCACATTGTGGGGCCGCGAATAGGCTCCGCGCGCAAATTGCACGTCTTTCGGGATGTCGACGACGACCGGCCCCGGACGCCCGCTCGCCGCAACATAGAACGCCTCGTGCAGAACGCGACAGAGGTCGTCGATGTTCTTGACCAGATAATTGTGCTTGGTGCAGTGGCGCGTGATGCCGACCGTGTCGCACTCCTGAAAGGCGTCCGAGCCAATCAGATGCGTCGGCACCTGCCCGGTTATGCAGACGACCGGAATACTGTCCATCAGCGCGTCGGTCAGGCCCGTAATGGTGTTGGTCGCGCCGGGGCCTGAGGTCACCAGCAGCGCGCCGACCTTGCCCGAAGAACGCGCATAGCCTTCCGCGGCGTGCGCCGCGCCCTGCTCGTGTCGAACGAGGATATGGCGCACCGCCTCCTGCTGAAACAGCACGTCATAGATTGGCAGGACGGCGCCGCCAGGATAGCCGAAGAGCGTGTCGACGCCGTGATCCTTCAGGGCTTCGACCACCATTTCCGCGCCGGTCATTTCTCTGGGCATAAGCTTGGCTTTCCGGGTTGGCTGCGCGCAACAAAAAAGCCCCTCGCGGGGGCCTGGTCAAGCGCCGATCCTCGGACTTGGGGGTCACCCCCAGTCGGGCCTCGGCGCGATCGATACGAGCAGATTGTGAGACAAAGCTGGACCTTCGAGCGTTGATCTATGTTCACGAGTAGCGCAGGCCTTCCCGCACGTCAACGCCGCAATCCAGCGATCTGTCGCCCCTATTCCATTCGAACGCCGTTCGATGGCGAAATGACGAGTGATGGACAGATCCGCGCATTTCTGCCAGTGCGGGGTGACTTCCCCCAAATTGCGCGCGCGAGAGCGGACAGTGCGGATCATTCCGGTGCTTGACCTCATGAACGGCGGCGTCGTGCGCGCCATCGCCGGACGGCGGGACGAATACCGTCCGCTCTCGACCCCTCTCGCGGCCTCCAACGCGCCAGAGGAGGTCGCGGCGGGCTTGCTGAGACTCCATCCGTTTCAGACGATCTACCTGGCCGATCTCGACGCGATCCTCGGGCGGGGCGACAATCTCCGGGTCGCGCATGCGCTTTGTGAAAAATTTCCACGAACGGAGATTTGGCTCGACGCCGGGTTGCGCGGGCCGCAGCCCGCGCCTTGGGTGGCGGTCATCGGCAGCGAGACCTTAGATGCCTGCGCATCACCGCCCGATCTCTCGAGAGATGACCGCGCCGTTCTCTCCTTGGATTTTCGCGGCGACGTGTTTCTTGGGCCACGAGCAATGCTGGCCTCGCCTCATCTCTGGCCGAGCCGCGTGATCGCGATGACCCTCGCGCGCATCGGCGGAGGCGAAGGGCCAGATTTCGAGCGTCTGGCCGAAATCCGCGGACGCGCTCCCTGCGCCGAGCTATTCGCTGCGGGCGGGGTGCGCGACGCGCATGATCTTGCGGTCCTGGCGAGGATGGGCGCAGGCGGCGCGCTCGTCGCTTCGGCGCTACATGACGGGAGACTCGACGCAAGGGCGCTCAACGTCGAGCTCGCGACTCGCTAGCACAATGACTCTTTGGCGCTGACGCAAGTTCGGCGACCAGCTTCCGCTCAAAATGCTCGTAGCTTTCTCGAATCCGCATAGGCGTCGAAAAGAAAAAGGAGCCGCATCCGGCTCCTTTCGTCTTGGCGGGCCTAGTGCGCGGCGAATGGATGCTTGGCCGTCGCGCGCGCCTCCAGGACGGTGGAGACCGTCGGATCTCCCTTCAACGCGCGCGCGATTGCTTCCTTCGTCGCAGCGTAGTTGAAGTCCTGAATCTTCTGGTCGTCGGCAGCGTCCCAATGGATGAAGACGCCGACGCAGATGAACAGGTCGTCCGCTTTGGCGAGCGGGATGGTGCCGTCGGCCACGCTGTCGGCGACGGCCTTGGCGACGCCATATTGGGCCGGCCCAAACATCTGGGTCGCCTGCTTGGCGTTCTTGATCGTCACCTTGTTGAACAAGATGGTGTAGGGCTTGACCAGGAGGTTCGGCGCGACGACCGCAAGCAGCGTCGTGAAGCCGTCCTTGTTGTTGACGAGCGCGTTGGCGAAGGCCTTCTCCACGGCGCTGCCACGCGGCCCGATCAACAAATCAATGTGCGCAACCTCGTTGCCTTCGCCGACGAGCGACTCGCCAACGTCGGTTCTCCCCGTGCTCGCCGCGACGCCGCCGGCCGGCTTGCCGAAGAGCGCGCCCAGAATACTGTCGAAAATGCCCATGCAGTCCTTCCTTTCGGCCTGTTGTTCGCGTCCCCCGAGGGCTGCGCCCACCGCAACGAAGAAGCTGACGCGCTTCATTGCGGTTGACGCAGACCACTCAACGCCCGCACTTTCACCGCGAGCGTAGAAACTGCTGCTCCTGGCGGCGATCAAGGCGTCGCGCTGACCCGCCACGACGCCATCCGCTCTTCAAGCGCGCTCCCCGCCATTGGAGGAGTCGCAGAGCGGCTCCCCCGAACTCCTTATCCACGCCTCGCAGCGCCTCTCAGTGGGCGGCGAAGGGGTGCTTGGCGTCATTGCGCTTGGCGACCACATCCGCAGCCTTCGGCTCGCCCTTGACGGCGCGCGCGATCGCTTCCTTCGTCGCCTGATAGTTATAGT
>Ga0187782_10001098_pt1 | contig 19439 bp, 18 predicted proteins | sample 0715_SJ02_MP15_2_FD_132454 | JGI IMG/M metagenome (GOLD analysis project Ga0187782, IMG submission 132454) | Tropical peat soil microbial communities from peatlands in Department of Meta, Colombia - 0715_SJ02_MP15_20_MG | ecosystem: Environmental > Terrestrial > Soil > Wetlands > Peat | place... | reverse complement strand
TGGCGACCTTTCTCGAGCGCCATCCCGCGGTCCGCGTGGTCAATTATCCGGGGCTCGAGAGCCATCGCGGCCATGCTCGTGCGCGCGCCTGGTTTGCGGGCGCCGGAGGGCTGCTGAGCTTCGAACTGCACGGCGGCGTCTCGGCCGCCGAACGTCTCTTCGCACGCCTCACGTTGCCTGTGAACGCGCCCAGCCTCGGCGGCCCGGAGACTCTCATCACCCGTCCCGTGATGACTTCGCACCGGAATGTGCCCGTGCTGCAACGGCAAGCGCTCGGTATTACCGACGCGCTCGTTCGCATGTCGATTGGCATCGAGGCGACCGAGGATCTGATCGACGACCTCGATCGATCGCTCGGTCAAGTGCATTGAGGCAGAACCGGGGATTGCGGCGAAGGGACCACCCTGTCCCCTCGTCAACGCACGGTTCAGGACAACGAAGATTTGAGTAAATTCGGATCGACTGTCGTGGGCATCGAGTCTCACGACGGCACGTCACCTTGCTCTCGCGGCATGACCATGCTGAATTCTCGGCTCCCAAGATGCCCGCCGACAAGATTGACGTCAGCAAGACCGAATTCATCCTCAGCCAACCCCCCGACCTGCACGCGGCCGACGTCGTCGTGAACGCAAGGGATGCCGGGTTGGCGATCGATCTGCCGCTTGTTTACAGCGTCCGTGCCCGAGCGGGCGCGCGGCGCAGGGCGAGGACTCGGTCAGCGGTGAAGAACCGGGCGGCCCCGAAGGGCTCGGCGACCCCAAAGAGCACAGCGATGGTCAACAGCCCAAACGCAGCCGTAGCGAGCAAGGCGGACTTCGTGCGCGCGCGGACCAAACTCTCGCCCAAGGAGATCGTCGCGCAGGCGAAGTCCGCCGGAATGGAACTCGGGGTCGGGTACGTCTACAACGTGCGCAGCGCGGACAAGGCGAAGCGAATGCCGGCCGCAAAGAAGCGCTCTCCGCTCGTCTTCGCGAAAGCGGAGCGAGTTTCCGTATCGAAGAGAAATGAAGAGGGGTTGCTGAAGATGCTCGCTGCTGAAATCGGGCTCGGGCGCGCAATCGATGTGCTCCGGGCCGAGAGATCGAGGGTGACGGCGATATTTGCCGGCTGATCCCCGCGGCGTGCGTGCGAAAGGCTGCATTGCGGACCTCGCCGGGTACGCAGCCACCAACGTCAACGGCACGGCCGACGGCCTCGATTGACGATCACCGCACAATCCGTCGAATCAAAAACAGGAACCGCAGGTACTTATTCGTCTATTGGCATGTATGGGTTCTCCCGGTGGCAGACGTTACGACCACCCGAATACTTGCGTATTGGCAAAGAGCGGAGGGGCGACGCTGGAGCGGTGTGCCCGCTGCCAACGAGTTTTCCAGTGGACCGGCTCGTGCACGCCGCTGGCCGCGACCGAGGCCGATCCCTTCGCGGGAAAGGCCAACGTCACCTTTCCCGACGGAACGACATGGACGAGCGACGTCAGCCACGGGGACATCGTGCGCACCAATCCCGACGAAACGATGACCATCAACCCATGCAACTTGCAATTCCTCTACCAAGGACACGTCAATTCGTCCGCTTCATACAACCTGCTCCGCTGGCAGCCGGGATTGCTCACGCTGTCGCAATAGCGACGGTTGCGCCGATACGCGAGTCCTGTTCCTCCCTCACGAAGGGCGCTTCGACCCGTAGCGGGCGAGAGCACCGAGCAACATGTCGGAAACTGCGTCCGCCCAGCGGGTCACCTGAGCCCTCGTGAGGTTCTTCTCCGAGACCTGCTTGCCGAGCGCGGTCACAGTCATCAAGACGAGCTGCGCTGCGAACGCCCTCTCGGCGGGTGTCGCGCGCGGAGCGGCGGACTCCATGAACCGCCGCCAGATCCGTTGGCCTCGAACGCGATGCGCCCGGGACTCGGGCGCACTGTGATACTCGGGAGCGGCGGCGTCCAGTGCAAGGCGGAACGGGGCCTCGTCGCACTCCGAGTGAAAGAAGAACCGCACCATCGCACGCAGGCGGGCCGCCGGTGGCTTGCCTTCGTCCTGCAGGATGGAGTCGATGGCTTCGCTGGTGCGCGACCACTCGTCCGCCTGAAGCCGGTAGAGGATCGACTGCTTGTTGGGGAAGTACTGGTAGAGCGACCCGACGCTGACGCCCGCGGTCTCGGCGACACGCACGGTCGTGAACTTGTGCGGCCCTTCCCGCTCGAGAACGCGAACTGCCGCGCGCACGATGTCGGCAACGAGCTGGGTCGAGCGGGCCTGGACCGGCACCTTTCTCGGCTTGATGGTGGGTCGGGCGTATCGCCGCAATCGTCCCTCCGAACGCGAATTGTGAACACGAAGGATCCTTCGTATTGTACGGGCAGCAGAGGAAAGATCATGCAACCGCCGAAGAATTTTCCAGAGACGACGCTGACGAGCCCCCCGTTCGCGGAGCTCGCCGAGCGGCTCTTCCGCGAGTCCCGCGAAAGTGACTCCAAAATGCGCGAGCTGTTCGGCGCCCTCTCACCCCAGGAACGGGCGAAGCGTATGAGCGATCCGAACTCCGACTACCGTCAATTCTACAGCCGCGCGCGTGAACTCTACCTCGCGGTGAGCCCGGAAACGGCAACGCTTCTCTACATGCTCGCCCGCGCGAACGGGGCGCGAGTCATCGTCGAGTTCGGCACCTCGTTCGGGATCTCGACACTTCACCTCGCAGCGGCGCTACGCGACAACGGTGGGGGCCGGCTGATCGGCAGCGAGCTCGAGCCGACCAAGGCCGCCCGGGCGCGCTCGAACCTCGCCACGGCCGGTCTCGCCGATCTGGTCGACGTGCGTGAGGGCGATGCGCTCGAGACGCTCGCCCGGGACCTCCCGGAGCGGATCGACCTGGTACTCCTGGACGGGCACAAGCCGCTCTACGAGCGCGTCCTCGATCTGGTTGCCCCACGGGTGCGCCGGGGAGCGTTTCTCGTCGCCGACAACGCGGACGCGAGCCCCGGCTATCTCGCGCGCGTGCGCCACTCCGGCGGGGAGTACCTCTCCGTGCCGTTCACGGGCGACGTAGAGGTATCGATGAAGACTTGAAGACGGCGTCGACAGCCGACGTTCGCGCACGAAGTGCGCGGGCGAAGCCCCATGGCGTTCCACGCCATAAAACGGCGCCTTAGTCTCCGTCCCCCTCCAGCGCCCGTGCGAGATCGCGCTCCGAGGCCTCCCCCACGCCGTAGCGCGCCCTCGCATAGCGGCGGAGCGCGCGTGACAGAGGGTCGCGCCCACCGACCTCGAGCCGCGCGGCGAGCGCCTCGAGCGTCTCGGCCCGATCCCGCACGAACCCTTCCTTCGCGAGTCGCGCCTCGAACTGCACGAACGCTCCGGGCGGCGGGTCCACGTCATCCTCGACCTTGGCGCTCCGCCGTCGATTGCGCCAAGCGCGCGCCGCGAACGCGAGCAGCGCGGCGCCACCGAGCGCGGGGACGGTTCGCTGCGGGGTCGCGACGGCTTCGTCGTAGAGCGCGCTCAGCGACGTCCACAGGAAGTCGAAGAACGCCGACACCGTCCGGTCGCTGGACTCGGCCAGCGTCGGGGCCGCCGGCGTCGGGTCGAAGACTTCGAAGCCCGAGCGGGTCGGGTCGGACGCTACAGGAACGTACGCCTCAGCCCACGCATGGGCGTGCTTGGCTCGCACCACCGCGTAGCCCCCGAAGCCGTTGTGCTCGACCACCCGATAGCCGGCCACCAGGCGCGCCGGAATGCCCAGGACACGCGCGAGCACCACGAACGCCGACGCGAAGAACTCGCAGTGTCCCTCGCGGTGGACGAAGAGGAAGTCGAGCAACGCGGACCGACCGCGCGGCGTCGCCGGCCGGTCAAGCGTATAGGTGAAGTCCCCGTGGAGGTGGCGCACGAGAGCCTGAACCCGCGCGCGATCATCCGGAGCGCCCGCCGTCCACTCGAGCGCGAGCGCTTTCAGCCTCGCCACCAGCGCCGGCGGCACCGTTTGATCGAGCTCCGTCGGGGCATCGACCTGACGGGTCGTGGGAGCGAACGCCCAGTGTTTCACGCCGCGCGCCACCGGGCGGAGCACGCCGAGCGCATCGGCCTCCCACTCGGTGTCGCTCACGATGCGAGCGCCGCGCGGCGCGAAGAGCCACCCGGTGGCCTCGACCGAGTCGACTTCGGTCCGGGTAGGGGTCGCGGTACCTTTAGGCCCCAGGCCGCCGCGCGTCGACGTGCTCCAGTACGTCCCGTCGAAGGAGTCGAACACGGCGCCGCGCAGGTAGTCGGCCTCGGCGCCGTGGAGGCGCAGCACGATGTCCTCGTCCGTTCGGATGAACCCCGGCTCGTCGAGGCGGACGTCCGGCGTGAAGCTCGTACGGCCCATCCCGGGGGCGAAGAGCGTCTGGAATCGCCGGTTGGTGGCGCGGTCGAGCACGGGCAGCGACAGCGACACGAACGCGGCCAGCAGCGCGCCGAGCGCCACGACGCTCATCGCCGTCCTTGGGGTACGCGCCCAGCTACGAAGCGCCTCGAAGCCGCCGCCGAGGTCGACGAGGAGCGAGGTGGCGAGCGCCACGGCCCCGTACGGATAGGCGGCGCTCCGCACGCCGATGCCCTCGGCGACGCACGCGAAAATGACGAGCGCCCGATCGAAGTTGCGGCCGAAGAGCGGCCGATCGAAGAAGAGGCGCACGGCGGCGACGCTCGAGAGAAAGATCGCCGCGGACAGGCCCGGCTCCGGCTCGGTCGTGGTCGTCCTCACCCACAGCACCGGCCCCGCCGCCCCCGCGATCATCCAGATCAGCGCGCCGAACGTGGTCAAGGAAGCACGCCAGGGCACGACGACCGATCCCAGGGCGAGCACGCCGAGCCCGAGCGGCCAGTAAACGGGCGCTCCGCCCACTGCGAGCAGTAGCGTCGCCCACCCGAGCGGCAAGGCTGCGAGCACGCGCCGGATCACAGCATGAGCCCCTTTCCCGCGAGGATGGAGGCGACGGAAACGACCTTCACGCCGGCGCTCGCGGGGGCGCCGACGGCGACGGCGCGCACGCGCACTCCGCTCTTCTTCACGCTGCGGACGAACGCCTCCCGGGCCTCGTCCCAGCCGTCGGCGATGATCACCACGGCCGAAAGACGTGCCAGGTAGGGCGCCAACCGCTCGAGGAGCCGGCTGCGGTCGACGTTCGCCTCGAGCTCCGCCCCGGCGAGGTGATCGAGCGCCTGCTCCAGGAAGCCCAGGCTGCGCCCCAGCGTGAGCGCGTGAATCTCGCCGCCCGTAACCAGCAGGTCCACGAGCGCGTCTCCGTGGCCGAGGTGAGCAACCACGCCCGCCGTGAGGGAGATCGCGGCCTCGAACGCCTCCTCGCTCCTCGCTGAGCGCTTTGCAGGCGCGACGCAGTCGAGCACGACCCCCACGCGCGTGAAGTACTCCTCCTGGTACTCGCGCACCGCGGGCTTGCCGGTCCGCGCCCACGTGCGCGCAGACAGATCACGGATGCGGTCACCCTTTCGATACGGCCGCACGCCGCGCAGGTCCATCGACTCGCCGGTCTTCGAGGCAAGCGCGACTCCACCCGGCTGGTGCCGCGTCGCCAGATCCATGCCCAGGCGAAGCACGTTCGCTGGCCGTGGCACGACGCGTATCCGGACGGGGGCGCTCTGCAGCGGCGGACCCGAGGTGAGGCCGAGCGGCACGAGCGCGCTCACGCGGAAACGCCCGAGCGTGAGATCGCCGCGCTCGGAGAAGCGCGCCTTGAGCGTCGTGCTCGAACTCTCACCGATCTCGGTCATGGGGGCGGGGCGCGAGAGCCAGCGGCCGAAGTAGGGCAAAAACGGGCCCTCGACACGCAGCCACGCGGTGCTCGGCCCGGGTATTGTGCGCGAGCACTCTACGACGAAGGATGCCTCGGCCCCCACGAACACGCGGCGAGGAGCATGCACGCGCAGCGACAGCCCCGAAAGGCGCAGCGAGGGGCTCACAAGCAGCGACGCGACGATCGTCGACGCGAGCAGCGAGAACAGCAGGTAGACCTGGGCGTGCGTGACGTCGACCGCGAAGGCGCCCGTGATGAGCGTGATCACGAAGAGCCAGCGTCCCTCGGGCGTAAAGGCCCGGTACAGGCCGAGCAGCCACGTCCCCCCGCGCGACGACGGCTCGCCGAACGGCACCGCGGTGGGCCTTCGCGAGCGCGCCGCCGGAATAAGAACGTAGTTCAGGCGCTGCCAGTTAACCGCGCGAAGACGCGCCAGCCACGAAGCCTCGACGTTCACGTGGGCACACGGACCGTAGAGACAATCCGCGTCACGACGCCAGCGCCGTCGCCGCCTCCGTAGCGGACCTCGTCGCGAAGGCCCACGCGATGCGAGAGCGTCGCGACGGCGATCGCCTTGACGTCGTCGGGGCTCACGTAGTCGCGGTCGCACATGAACGCATGTGCCTGCGCAGCGCGGAAGAGGGACAGCGATCCACGCGGGCTGACCCCCAGGTCGAGCTCGGGGTCGCTGCGCGTGGCCTCGACGATGGCGAGCAGGTAGCGCGCCACGAGGGGCTTCACCTCCACCTTGCGGACCGCTTCCTGGACGGCCAGCAGGGTCTGCTGCGTGCAGAGCGCGGTCAGCTCATCGAGCGGATCTCGGTTCTGGCGCGCAAAGAGCATGGCAAGCTCGTCCTGCGGGTTCGGATAGCCGATCGAGATGCGGACGAGGAAGCGGTCGAGCTGGGCCTCGGGGAGGGGGTAGGTTCCCTGGTAATCCGCCGGGTTTTGCGTCGCGACGACGAAGAACGGCGCCTCGAGCGGGTGGGTCTCGCCCTCGACCGTCACTTGGGACTCGTTCATGGCCTCGAGGAGCGCGGCCTGCGTCCGTGGCGAGGCGCGGTTGATCTCGTCGGCGAGCAGGATGTTCGTGAAGATGGGCCCGCGGTGAAACGAGAAGGTGCCCTTCTCCGAGTCGAGGACCAGCGAGCCCGTGATGTCGCCCGGCAGCAGATCGGGCGTGAACTGCACGCGGGCGAATCGGACTCCGAACACCCTCGCAAGTGCCTTCGCGAGCGTCGTCTTGCCCACGCCGGGCACGTCCTCCAAGAGCACGTGCCCGCCAGCGAAGATGCCGATCAGGGCGAGATCAATGACGCGTCCCTTGCCACGCAGCACCCGGCTCAGGTGGGCGCGCAGCTCCTCGATGAGTTGGTGATGGGCTGCCACGTTTCCGCCCAGTGTTGCAGATCCCTGACGGCGGGTGCGAAGCGCCGCTTCTACCGCGGCCAGCGACTTTGGCTACAGGGCGGCCCGCCCACAATAGTAACCTGGCGGTCTCGCCATGCCGACCGTCCTTCTTCTATGCGCCTCGAATGTATTCATGACCTTCGCGTGGTACGGGCACCTGAAGTACGGTCACGACTGGCCACTCTGGAAGGCGATCCTCGTCTCGTGGGGAATCGCGCTCGTCGAATACTGCCTGGCCGTACCGGCGAACCGCCTTGGTTACGGTCAATTCTCCGGGTTTGAGCTCAAGATCGTTCAGGAGGTGATCACGCTCGCGGTCTTCACCGCCTTCGGGATCGCGCTGCTCAAGGAGCGAATCGCGTGGAATCACATTGCAGCGTTCGTCCTGCTCGGACTCGCGGCGCTGTTCGCGTTCGCATTCAAGGTTCCGGCCGCCAGTGCCGCCGCTCGGTAAGCTCCTGTCGACCGGTTTGCGGCGTTCGACGTGAGGGCCGACAGTGGCCCAACGCGCCCGGTAAAAAAAACCAGGCGCCGAATTCACGGCGACTTCTTGCGTAGCGCGGCAGTCCGCGCTATTCAGAGGCCCATCTCACGCGCCCCCGGTGAGCGTCGACGCTCACGCGACGTCTTGAAGGCGATGGATGCGTGACGGCGGGGCGCGGCTGATCGAGTGCGCCGACCTCGTCGTGCCCTTCCGGTCGCGCGGCAGCGCGGAATGGTTCTTCGATTGGCGACCCGCCGTTGGGCGGGGCCCTGCCGCGAGAGAGTAGGCATATTTCAAATGAATTCCTTCGCCTCGAGGCGCCACCGGCGCCACCAGAGAGTCGTGTCCTCACGCCGATCCCACCCCTCCGGGTGGAGAGGCCGGGATACCGCCCCGCCGCCCGAACCGGCCATGATCGTCTCGCTCGACGCGCCCGAGATCGAGACCTCCCCCTTCCGCGCACTGGGTCTCTCCCGCCGGATCGTGCGCGCCCTGATTGGCGAGGGCTACACGACACCGACGCCCGTCCAGGCCGAGGTGATCCCCTGCGCTCTCGGCGGACGCGACGTCCTTGGGTGCGCGCCCACAGGCACGGGCAAGACGGCTGCGTTCGTGCTGCCGATACTCGAGGCGCTCGCCACCTCGGAACGCAACGGATGCATTCGTGCACTCGTGGTCACCCCGACGCGCGAGCTCGCAGCGCAGATTGCCGAACGCGTTTCGGTGTACGGCCGGCACCAGGACGTCCGGCATGCTTTGGTCTACGGCGGCGTCGGCCAGCGCAGTCAGGAAATCGCGCTCAGCCGATCCCCGGACGTCCTCATCGCGACGCCCGGCCGCCTTCTCGACCTGATGCAACAGGGGCTTGTGCGGCTGGATGGCGTCACTCACCTCGTCCTCGATGAGGCCGATCGCATGCTGGACATGGGCTTCGTCCACGATGTGCGTCGCATCTGCGCGGCCCTCCCCAGGAGGCGCCAGACCCTTCTGTTCTCGGCGACGATCCCCACGGACATCGAGTCGCTTGCCGGCGGCATGCTCGTGGACCCCGTCCGGGTCACCGTCGCACCCGAGGTGACGACTGCCGAGAAGGTGGCTCAGTCGGTGGTGTTCGTTGCCCGCAACGAGAAGCGCGCGGTGCTGGAGCGCATGTTGCGAACGGCCGGGGTCGAGCGTGCCCTCGTCTTCACCCGGACGAAGCACGGCGCCAACCGGCTTTCGGAACAGCTGGCTCGCTCCGGAATCGAGTCCGCGGCGATACACGGCAACAAGAGCCAGAGCGCGCGCGAGCGAGCGCTCCAGGACTTCCGCTCGGGCCTCACACGCGTGCTGGTCGCCACGGACGTCGCCGCCCGCGGCATCGACGTGGACGGCGTATCGCACGTCTTCAACTTCGACCTGCCGAACGTCGCCGAGGCCTACGTGCACCGGATCGGTCGAACGGGGCGGGCGGGCGCATCGGGAAGCGCCGTGTCGCTATGCGACCCGCTCGACGAGAGGAGCTTGCTACGGGACATCGAGCGACTCATTCGCCAGCGCCTGCCCGTGGTCGACGAAGAGGGACGGGTGATGGCGGGAGCCCAGCTCCCCGAGCCGGCAAGGCAGGCGCCGATGCCAGGCAAGGGGGGCCGCGGTTCTCGTCGCTGGCGCGGCGCGCGGGGACGCTGAGTCCCGCGCGCCGGGGCGTTCACCAGCGCTCTCGCTTTCCGCCGCCACCTCGACCGCCGCCGCCTCGACCGCCGCCTCCGAAACCGCCTCCACCGCGGCCGCCGCCGCCCGGGCGCTCCTCGGCTTCGTTCACCCGCAGCGCGCGCCCGTCGAGGGTCGAGCCGTTCATGCCTGCGATCGCTGCCTGCGCGGCCGCGCTGGTGCCCATCGTGACGAAGCCAAAGCCGCGCGGCTGGCCGGTCTGCCGATCGGTGACGAGGTGCACGTCAGTCACTTCGCCAAACTTCGCGAAGGCATCGCGGAGCGCGTCGCTGTCGGTGCTGAAAGAAAGATTGCCTACGTAGAGTCGGTTGCCCATTGGTCTTCCGTGTCCTTTCGTTGCCGTGTCGTGCCCGGCTCGTCCCGGCTCATCCGCCGTTCCGTCGTCCCGGGCGTCGGATCAGCGTCTCGAGCCGATCTCGTCCTTCATCTCCCTCTTGCCTCAGATGGCGCGCACCGCGGCCATCGCGCGGGCGACCGACTCCCAGTCGAACGAGGGCAGATTGTTCGCAATGCGCTTCTCGTTCCATGAACGGCCGACCGCGCGAAGTGCCTCTGCGCGCGTAGAAGCTCGCTCGGCCACGACCACAGCGTCCGGGGAGCTGCTCGTCGATGCTTCGATGCGCCATTCCGTCGGCGGTCCGTCGGCCCCGCCCTGCCCCGTGACCCGCAAGGTCAACCGTCCCGCGCTGCCCCGCAGGTCGTAGACCATCGCGTCCCGAGCGCGAAACTGCTGCGTGATGCGGATGGATTCCTCGTCGCGCTCGTGGGTCACTGGCGCGCCCTCCCTTCCAGCAGCGACCCCAGGTCGCGCGCGCACAGCTTCAACGGCGGAAGCGCCTTGCCCTCGATCTGACGGATGCGCTCGCGTGTGACACCGAAGCGCTCGCCCACCTGCTCGAGCAAATGCTCGTGGCGTGCGAGCGGCGAACGCGCGAGCTGCCCGAGGTGCGTGGTCCTGCCGTCCCGTAGCGGCGATGCGCGGAGGTTGCTCATTCGCGGGGCCCGACCGGACAAGAGGCCCCGGAAGCGAGGTAGTCACTGACATAGCACGCCTCATCGCCTGCGGGTGCGTGCTACGATACCGTTCTGCAAGATCCCGAGGGCGGTGCGATGGCGCAGGGCAGGATGAAAACCCAACGAGAAGGGATTTCGGCTTCATCGAGACGAGCCGGACTCTTCCAAAAGTCCGCCGTCCACTGCGTTCGCTTCGAAGCTCTGAGCAGGGCGAGCCGTCTGGTTTCCCGTGGGCGCGGTCCCCGGGGGACGAGGACGGAACACGTGAAGCCCATTTGAGGCCCTCCACCCATGCCGACGACCCCCGCAAAACGCCAAAAGGAAAAGAATCGGCAGGACCGACAACGAGAAAAGGAAAAGAGACGGGAACAGCGGCGGCAAGAGCGCGCGAACGCCACGCGACCGAGGGACGGGGAAGACCCCGACATCGCGGGGATCGTGCCCGGCCCTCAGCCGCCCCTTGAGGACTAACTCACGATCGGACACCCCAGAGAGCGACGAGCACAATTGCACAACAACCGGAGACGCAGCGAGGGTGCAGAACGGTTCGCCGAGCGCCGTAGACGCGAGGACGAGGCGCCGAGACTTACCGCCGAGGTGCCGCGGCTTCAGAGCCTAGCCCTCGAGATCGAGGAGAGGAGCGAGGGAGGGAGCCCGGTTCCGGGACCGACGCACGTTCGGCGCGTTGTCGTCGCCCATGCTCCGGCCCTTTTCGTCGTGCCATGCGGCGACGCCCTCTGCAGGGACGGAGGCCACGACGTCACGAATGCCGTCATGAGAGCCTTGCGCGCCAACGAGACGCGCTTCGAGGGGCAGGACGCCTGTACCGGTTCGATCGGGGCCGCGCAATGCTCGCGCGTTCTGCACTTCGTCGGGATCGCAACGTACGCGTAGTCGGCTTTCTCGCTCCGGATTCGGACGGGGCACTGGTCGGGGCGCTGATCGGCCGGTTCGGCGGACCCGTCTCAAGCCTCGAGCACGACCCTGGGTTTGCCCCCGTGTTCGTGGTCGACCGAGGGCCTGGACGCAGCGAACACTTTGGAAAACAGGATTCTCTTCGCAATCTCGACGAGAACCAGGTACGTGCCGGTCGCTATTGCGAGAAAGAGAAAGAACGAAGCTTGCAGAGGCACGAACCCGAACAGCCGGCCCAGTTCGGTGAAGGGCAGTGCAAGCGCGAACAACACGACGGCGATCGTGGTTGTCGCGAGCGGCGCGCTCGGTCGGCTCTTCAGAGCCGGACCCGCCGTTCGGATCACGAAGATGACCAACGTCTGCGTAGCGAGCGATTCGACGAACCAGCCGGTATGAAACAGTGCCTCGTTCGCATGAAAGAGATGGAGGAGGACATAGAACGTCAAGAAATCGTACACGGAGCTGATGGGGCCGATGAAGACCATGACCCGGCGGATGGCATCGATGTCCCAACGCCGCGGCTTGCGCACCAGCGTCTCGTCCACACGATCCGTGGGAATGGTGAACTGAGCCAGGTCGTAGAGGACGTTGTTGAGGAGGATCTGGGTGGGCAACATCGGCAAGAACGGAAGCACGACAGCGGCGCCGGCCATGCTGAGCATGTTTCCGAAGTTCGAGCTCGTACCCATGAGGAGGTACTTCATGACGTTCCCGAACGCCCTGCGTCCCTCCATGACGCCGTCGAGGAGCACGCGCAGATCCGGCTCGAGGAGGATGATTTCGGCCGCGTCCTTGGCCACGTCGACGGCATTGGCCACGGAAATGCCCACGTCGGCCGCGTGCAGCGAAGGCGAGTCGTTGATCCCGTCGCCGAGGAAACCGACGACGTGACCGCGGGCTCGGAGCGCGTGCAGGATGCGCGTCTTCTGCGCCGGGGATACGCGCGCGAAGACTGGCGTACGCTCGGCCCGGTGGGCGAGCGCGGGGTCGGACATCGCGTCGATTTCGCTTCCCGTGAGCATGTGCTTGGTGGGAATGCCGACCTTTTCGCAGACATGCGCGGCGACTTGCTCGCTGTCTCCCGTGAGCACTCTGACGTGGACCCCCTGCCTGCGGAGCGCGAGCAACGTGTCGGCGGCATCCGGGCGCGGCGGATCGACGAACGCAACGAATCCGGCGAGCACGAGGTCGTGCTCGTCTTCTTTCGAATAGCTCGGCCGAAGCGGGAGTCGCGCAGACGCGACGCCGAGGACGCGGTACCCCTTTCGGCCGAGCGCTTCGTACGTATCCGCGATGCGCGATCGGGCCTCCTGGTCGAGGATGGCCGTCTTGCCATCGACCTCGTAGCCGGTCGAAACGGCCAGCACGTCCTCGGGCGCGCCCTTGGTCACGAGCAAGACCTCTTCCCCCCTCCGCACCACGACGCTGAGGCGCCGACGCTCGAAGTCGAAAGGGATCTCGTCGACTTTTTCGAAGCCCGAAATGTCCGGGCGATCGTGACGCAGTACGGCGGCGTCGAGGGGGTTGTCGACGCCGGTTTGGAACTGGCTGTTGACGTAGGCCAGGAGTAGCGACCGATCCGAGGTCGCCCCGAGAGGATCGATGTGGACGTCGAATCTCATCGAGCCGGTCGTGAGCGTGCCCGTCTTGTCGCTGCAGAGCACGTCGATGCTTCCGAAGTTCTGAATGGCTGCCAGGTTTTTCACGATGACCTTGACGCGTGCCATGCGAAGAGCACCCTTCGTGAGCGTCAAGGTCGTGATCATGGGGAGCCCCTCGGGCGTCAGCCCCACCGCAAGTGCCACCGCGAAGAGCAGCGATTCCAACGGATCGCGGCCCCGGACCGCTGTCACCACGAACACGAAGAGGACCAAGAACACCACCGTCTTGAGGATGAAGGTCCCGAACCGGGCGATGCCGCGCTCGAACTCGGTGGGAGGCGGACGCCGCGCCAGCTGTTGGGCAATGTCTCCGAAGGCCGTATGTGGGCCGGTGCCGAACACGAGCGCCGTTCCCATGCCGCTGACGACGGACGACCCCATCAGGAGCGTGCAGGCGTCGGCGCGACCGGTCGCCTTCTCGACGGGGAACGACTCGCCCGTGAGGGCCGCTTCGTTCACGTGCAAATCGTTGGAGGCGATGAGTCGCGCATCGGCGGGCACCATGTCCCCTGCCGTGAGGCGCACGACGTCGCCGGGCACGATCTCCCGTCTCGGGACCTCGCGCTGGACGCCGTTGCGGAGCACGGTCGCCGTCTGCGCGATCCTGGCCTTGAGCGCTTCCGCGGCACGCGCTGATCGGCGCGTCTGCACGATGTCGATGGCGACGCTGAACACGACGATCGCGAGAATGATCGTTGCATTCGCGAAGTCACGCGTGAATGCCGAGATGATGCTCGCAAACATGAGGATGAGAACCAGCGGGTTGCTGAACCGCCGCAGCACCTGGGCGGCCAGGGGGTCCGCGCGGCGCATGACCGGTTCGTTCGGACCGTGCTGGGTCAGCCGACGCCGGGCTTCGCCGTCGTCAAGCCCCCTGGGCGCCGAGTCCAACGCTGCGAAGGCGCGCTCGATCGGCAGCGAGGCGATGTTTTCGAATTCGCTCGATTGCGCCGACGCGCGGATCTCGCCATTCGACCTGTCGTGCGTCTGGTCCGTGCCTCGCGCTGCCATCATTGCTGACCGAGCTCCCGGCGCACGATGGACATGCCAGGGACCATTGGCAACCAGAACGTGAATCCCCGGAGCAGCAAAGTCCCGGCGAGGGCCGGTTCGAGGTCCACACCCGAGAGATGCAGGAGCGCAACGCACGTGCTTTCGAATGTCCCCAATCCGCCCGGGATCACACCCGTCATCTCGGCGATCGAGGCGAACACGAAGCTCGCGAACACACTGCTCGGAGCGACGCGTTCTCCCACCGAGGCCAGCATGGCTTGCAGGGTGGCGGCGTCGAGCGCGATATTGGCGAGCTGAAGGGCAAACGAACCGGACAACGACACAGGATCACGGATCGCGTCGCGCGGAACCTGGGCGAAGGAGTCGAGCAGCGTTCGGATCAGGGGTATGCGGGCCAACCATCGACGGATGGGGGAACCGTTCCCACGCACCATCACGATCAGGCCCGTGCACACGATCGCCGCAACCACGAGGAGCGCTCCCGTCAGAACGACGAGGATCGCGCTCGCGCCGTGACGTCTCCAGAGCAGCAGAAGGCTCGCAGCGGTCGCGGTGATCATCGCGGCGTAGAAGGCCAGCAGCGCGATGATCAGCGCGGCGTTTGCCGCAGGCGCGGGTGTTCCGCGGCGCACGACACCTCGAATCATCAGGGCGTTCCCCGTGACGCCCCCGGACGGCAGGGCTTGATCGGTAAAGAGCTTACCGAGGCTCAGTATGATGAGAGTGGAGAGCGGCTGCGGGCTCGACGTTCGGCGAAGAACGAGCCACCAGATTCCGCCGGCGCAAAGGTACGTGGCCGCCTGGAGCCCCGCGCCGAGGAGAAGCCACGCCGGCTTCGCGCGCCTGACCATCTCAGCGAAGCCGCGTGCTTCGCCGAGATGCGAGACAATCGCGACAACCGCCGCAAGAAAGATCACCCCGACGATGAATCTGGTGGTGTCCAGCCGGGGCCGCTTTGGACGGCCACCGAGCCCAATGTCCGGACGCTCGACGCAACGCGCGTCTACCGCGCCCAAGGGCATGCAGTCCTGAAATGCCAGCGCAAACCCCCTGGTCGCAGGCATGGGCGCGAGCGTCGCAAGGATGAGCGCCTCACGACGTCATGCCCGTCAGGTCGAGCCGCCCGCCATCGAGTGGCGGCTGGATGCAATCGAGCGATGGAGTCTGAAGCCCAGGGCGAGCAGGAGCGTTCCGAAGACGATCGCGTAGATGGCGATGAGCGTCATGACCGCCAACGCTCCAGCGCGCGGAAAAATCAGCATCAGGACGCCCAACGCGATCGAGAGCACGCCGCTCAAGGCCAGCATCCACTCGCCCCTGATCCACCAGCGCGCTGCGAGCGCGTTCAAATCGAGGTGCGCAATAGGGACAATCATGGCGGCCCTCCATCTCCTCCGGCCATCCTGAGCCGGTCCCGCATGCCGGCGCATGCATCGCCAGTGCCGCGCGCGGTCGCTGCTTCCTGCAGGAGCGGTGTTGCTGTGCCCGGCGCGCATTTTGCGCGTGCACTTGCAGCGCGGGCGCCTGCGAACGGCGCCGATCCTGGGGGCCTCCGATCCCCTCAAAGCGCCACGTAGATGCGCAGCAGCGTCCTGGCCGCGCAGGGTGCGCGTGCAAGCTCGAACGCCGCGCCGTCGCGCGCCAGAGATGCGACGCGCTCGCGCCCGGTGGTCATGTCCGTCACGCTGGCGAAGGCATCCGCCTCGCGCGGCAATCCCGTCACGCGGAGTACGGCCCTCGCGCAGGGAACCCGATTGACAAGATCGACCGACTCGAACGTCGTTCCCCGCCCGTGCGCCCGCCTGGCGGCGTCGGGGGTGCGGCAAAGCGCATCGGCGATCCGATAGAAGGACGCGGCCCGCGTGGAGACCAGCAGCCGGAACGGAACCCGCTCCACCTCGCGCTCGCCGTCGGCCTGCACGACGCGCTGCACGCGCGAGCCCGGCGCCGCCTGGACGACCTCAGCGTATTCGGCGTGTGCGCCCGAGGCGACCGGCTCGAGGACTCGGCGGCACTCCAGCGTCCAGCGCTCGTCGCCAGCCAGCAGCGTGACGTGCGCTTCATTGCTTGCGAGCAGAACGCGATCCGGCGTGCTCGTGGCCCGTGACCAAACCTGCCACCTATGACCGACCCGCTCGACATCGACTAGAGTGCGGGCCGGCGCCAGCCGCCCGTCGTTGCGGGAGAATGCGACCGTCTGCGCGACGATGGCGTGGTCCGGGGTGACGTCGATCACGTTGAATGACGGCCAGAGGTGGCCGACCTCGCGTCCATCCGTGCGCGACCAAGCCTCGGCCATACCCGCGCTGCCTGCGGACACGATCAACACGTCGTTTTCGCCGGGCTCGGTGCCGACGACCAAGCGCGCCGTCGGGTAGTGCTTGTGGCCGTGCAGGACGACCACCGGGCGTTCGACGCCATGGAGCGTCGACAGGGCCGTGCCGGCCCCGAGCGCCGTCATCGTCAGCTCCTCACGGTCGGCGTTTGAAACGACCTTGGGCAGCACGCTGTCGATGAGCCAGCGGCTCAGCCAGTCTCGGGCCCTGATGCGCACCCGCCCCACGTCGGTCAGTGGGGTGGGGATTAAGTGGTGGTGCATCAGCAGCAGCAACGGAGCGTCTCCGCCGGAGCCGATGACGGACGCCAGCAGCCACAGCAAATCGTCCTGCCGCACCTCTCCTCCGGCACTGAACAACCCGGTGCGAAGCACCGTCGAGTCGTAGGTGGCGACGTGCAGGCCGGTGCGATGAACGGCGCGCGGAACGAGCTCTGCCAGGCGCATCGCGCGGCCGCCGACAAATATCGGTGCAGATTGCACAGACGCCGCTGCGGCGGCCAGAGCGTCGAATAGAGTCGGGTCGTGCGGCCCGATTACGCCCATTTTGCGCCGGTCATGGTTGCCCGGCAAGAGCACCAGCGGCACTGGCGTGTCGAGCGCACTCATGAGCGAAAGGTAAAACCTGACGAAGCGGTCCATGGCCTCGGTGCGGTCGAGCGCCGAGGTGTCGAACACGTCGCCCGTCACGAGGATGCAGCGCGGTGGCGCGCCGGCGATGCGCAGGTACGAGCCCACCGCGGCCGGAAGGAAACCGAGAATCTGACGCGATCGCCTCGTGTCGGCAATGTGCAGGTCGGAGAGATGAACGATGCGGGCCGCCTCGAGCGGGCTCTCGCGGGCAGCCGGGGTCATCGCGGACGTGGCTCACCTTGTCCCACGGCGCGGCTTCCCCTGTCGACTACGAAACCTCGGACGACACCAAAGCCGGCCGCTGGGAACGGGCGCCACCCCTCACGAACGTGCGCGCGCCATGCTCTCCACAGAATTCACACGTCGGACCTTCCAAGGATTCAGGCGGCTCACACCCACTCGAACCTTGCGAGGTCCTCGATCAGCCCGGGGCCCGTCGGCTCCCAGTCGAGCGCTCGCTTCGTTTTTGTGCTCGAGGCGCGGAGGTCGCGGCTCGCGAGGTGCCCCATCCAGCCGAAGTACGAAGTTCCTTCTTCCTGTGTGATGGACCGTACGGGGAGTCGCAGCCCTTCGCCGACGACCTCCGCGATCTTTCGCATCGGAACGCCCTCCTCGGCGACGGCTTGGTATCGCGCGAAAGTGTCGGTCTTCTCGAGCGCCAGTCGATAGAGCCGTGCGACGTCGGTCACGTGCGCCGCGGGCCAGCAGTTCGATCCCTCACCGACGTAGGCGACGAATCCCTTCTGGCGCGCGACAGCAATGACGAACGTCACAAGGCCGGCTTTTCGCGTGTCATGCACTTGCGGCAACCGCACGATGCCGATACGGACGCCGCGCGGTTCGAACGCACGGGCCGAGGCCTCGGGCGTTCGCGGAAACTGACCGCCGCCGACCGGCTCGTCGTCCTCGGTGGCAGGGCGCCCGGGGAGCGCTGTGGCCATGCCCGTCCCCGAGGTGACCAGGAGAAGCTTCTTCGTCCCGACCAGCGCCTCCCCGAGCGCCGCGATCGCGCGCCTCTCCTGCTCGCCGTTCTGCGCGAACTTCGAGAAGTCGTGGTTGAATGCAAGATGGATGACGGCATCGGCCGCCCGGACACCGCTCGTCAGCGTGTCGAGGCGATCCATCTCGCCGCGATGGACATCCGCCCCTGCCGCGCGAAGCGCCTCTGCGCCGAAATCACTGCGGGCGAGGCCAAGGACCCCGTGGCCGGCTAGGCGCAGCTCCTTCACCACGGTCAAGCCGATGAAGCCCGTGGCACCTGTCACGAAAACTCGCATGACCCGCCCTCCTTGGAGCAAAGCTTCTTGATGTCAGCTTCTGTCATGGCAGTACCACGTGATGTCAGTCCCTGCAATCCCGTAGAATGGAGGCGATGGCGCGCTGGCAACCCGACGCACGGGGACGGCTGGAGAAGGCCGCGATGGAACTCTTCGAAGAGCGTGGATACGAACGGACCACGGTCGAGGAGATCGCGACGCGCGCCGGCCTCACCGAGCGGACGTTCTTTCGCTACTTCGCCGACAAGCGCGAGGTGCTGTTCTCCGGGTCGAAAGACCTCGAGAAGAGCATCGTCGACCGCATCGGACGCGCCCCCCCCAGGGCGAACCCGATCGAGGCCGTGGCCGCCGCCTTCGAGGCCGCGGGCGCCGCGCTTCAAGACCGCCGTGATCTGCACTTCGTGCGGGCGCGATACGTGCTCGTCACGAAGCATTCGGAGATCCTGGAGCGCGAGCTCATCAAGCTCGCCTCCCTTGCGGCGGCCGTCACGAGGGCGCTCCGCGCGCGCGGTGTTTCCGAACCTGCCGCGAGTCTCGCCGCCGAGACGGGCGTCGCCGTGTTCAAGATCGGCTTCGAGCGGTGGATCACGGGGAAGAAACCGCAAGACCTCGCTGCACACATCCGGGCGGCGGTGAACGCGCTCAAAGCGGTGGCGGCCGGAGAGAAGACCCCTCGCGTGACTCCGAAGAGGAAGCGAACTGCGTAGGGGCGCCAGGCTCAAAAAATGGAGACGGTCGGGCCCCGGTGCTCCGTGGCATCCACGAGCTCCGACAGATGGGTCTCCGCGTGGACGAAGAACGCACGTCCTGCTGCTCCGGCTTACCGCTAAAGAGGCCGGCGCCCTGAACCGTTGTTGGAACAGTATGTCTTCCGGGGGGAAGGAACGCGGTCGACGGGCCGTGACGCGTCGCGTGATCGCCGAGCGTCTCGTCGGCGACGTTCGGCTCGTGGTCCTCAACCGCGGGGAGCGTCGCTGAAATCGGAGCTCAAAAGCGCCTTGCGTCGCGTGCAGGATCCGCACGCATCGCGGGCAAGCGCCAGCTCGCTGCTTTCGAAAGGCAACCTTCCGATGTCGCTCAAGTCCAACGCTGACTCCGAAGCACGTGCCGTCGCTTCGACGAAGACCAAGTCCGTGCTCGTCGTCGACGACGACGCGACGCTGGCACGCAGCCTTCATCGCGTCCTGTCCACGGC
>Ga0187782_10001097_pt1 | contig 19449 bp, 19 predicted proteins | sample 0715_SJ02_MP15_2_FD_132454 | JGI IMG/M metagenome (GOLD analysis project Ga0187782, IMG submission 132454) | Tropical peat soil microbial communities from peatlands in Department of Meta, Colombia - 0715_SJ02_MP15_20_MG | ecosystem: Environmental > Terrestrial > Soil > Wetlands > Peat | place... | reverse complement strand
TGGAGGCTGACCAAGTGGTTGCCGCCAAGCAGCGCACGCACTTTGGCCGCCGGAATCTCTCGCTCGGCGTGCGCGCCATGCTGTGGGGCCTGCGCCTCTATGTGGTGGTCATGCTCGTGCTCGTGATTGCGTCTGCCCTGCGCGCCCTTCATCTCACCCCTTAGACTCCCGTTGCCCGGTCCTTTCCGAGCACGCCGAACGGGCGGCACTGGGAAACGTCTGACGGCTATGGGAGAATTTCCGCTCATCGATTCTCAGGAGGAAGTCCTACGGCGACCGATCGGCAGTCAGCTCGACCGGGCCGCAAGCTTCGGCGCGCCCGATGGGTTGCCTTTGTGAGCGCCTTGGGCTTGGCCTTGGCGGTACTGGTTTTCGCTATTCAAAATTGGGCCTGGCGCGCCCAGGCGCGGAAGCTCACCAATCCCTACCCGCCCAGCGCCGAAGCCCTTCGGGCCGGAACCGAGGTGTACACAGAGCACTGCCGAAGCTGCCATGGCCGGTTGGGAGATGGCAAGGGCGAAAAGGCCCCGGAATTGTCGATCGCACCGGGCGACTTCACGGATCGATCGAAGATGGATCGGTTGGCCGACGGCGAGCTGTACTGGCAGATTAGCAAAGGGCGCCGTCCCATGCCGGCCTTTGCGAGCAAATTAAGCGAACAGCAGCGCTGGCAGGTAGTGGACTACATCCGCACTTTCGAGCGGCCCGAGGGCTCGGTGAGCGGAAAACCTTGAAGGCCAGCCAGGATGGTCATTTTTCTACGCGAATGGCGTGCCGCGGCGCGGCGCGGACAATGGCGTTGCGAAACTTACGCTCGTCAGGGAATTGAAGATTTCGGGTCATCTCATTCCGCACGAACTTAATGAACGCCTCCATCTGTGCTTGCATCTCGCCCATTTTGTCGCGCATGTTCAGGATGATTTCAATTCCCGCGAGATTGACGCCCAGCTCACGCGTCAAATTGAGGATCACTTCGAGTCGCTCGAGGTCCTCATCCGTGTAGAGCCGCGTGTTTCCCTGCGAGCGTGACGGCTTCAGCAACCCCACACGTTCGTACAGCCGCAGCGTCTGTGGATGGAGCCTGTAGAGCTCAGCCACCGCGCTGATCATGTAGCCGGCCTTTGCCTTTTTTCTCATTGACCCGTTCCGCACCCGCCTCAGACGGCCGCGCGTGCGAACACCTCGCGCCGCGGGTCTTGCTGGTCGAGCTTGCCGAGCTCCCGCAAAAGAGTCCGCACGCGCTCATCTTCCGGCTTGGGCACGACGACTTGCACTTCGACGATTTGGTCGCCGCGCTTGCCTGGCTGACGCGCCGAGGGAGCACCCTTTTCGCGCAGCCGCAGCTTTTTGCCGCTGTTCGTGCCCGGCGGAATGCGAACCTGCGCACGACCGTCGATCGTCGGCACCTCAACCTTCGCTCCCAGAGACGCTTCGCTGACCGTGACAGGCACGACCGTATAGAGGTCGTCGCCACGTCGCTCGAAAAACGGATGCGGCTGTACATTGGTGATGATGTAGAGATCGCCGGGCGGCCCACCTCCCGTCCCGGCGTTGCCACGCCCGGCCACGCGGACACGCGATCCGGTCTGTGCGCCGGGCGGTATGCGCACGTCCAGCGTTTCCACACGCGGTACGCGTCCTTCGCCGCCACAGTTGCGGCACACGGTCTGAAGCCTGCCACTGCCGCCACATCGCGAGCAGGTAATCTGAAAGCGCATCTTACCGCTCACCTGCGTGACCTGGCCCGAGCCATTGCAGGACGGGCAGACCTTCTGATCCCCCGGCGCCACGCCTGCTCCGTGGCAGACGTTGCAGACGTCCAGCCGCGTGAAGCTCAGCTTCTTTACGGCTCCGTGCATCGCCTCCGCGAAGGTAATGTCAATCTGGTATTCCAGGTCGGTTCCGGGCTCCCGCTCCGCCCCGGCGTGTGCCGCCGTGGCTCCCCGGAAGAATTGGCTGAAGAGATCTCGGAAGTTCGTGCCGCCACTTCCCGGAGCACCTCCAAAATCGAAGCCGCCGAAATCGAAATGAATATCTTCCGGCGAGCGGCCGCCGTACGCTGCCCCGGGCCCCGGTCCGGCTGCCCCTGGTGCATTGAACCCAAACTGGTCATACATCTGTCGCTTTTTCGCATCCGAAAGGACTTCGTAGGCTTCCTGAATCTGCTTGAATTTCTCCTCAGCGGATTTGTCGCCGGGATTGAGATCGGGATGGTATTTGCGCGCAAGCTTTCTGTACGCGGCGCGGATGTCCTTCGCGCTTGCTTTACGCCCGACTCCCAGGAGCTCGTAATAATCTGTCTTGGTTGTTGTGGCCATGTGGCGATCCCCAAGGCTGGCGCGAAGCTTGCCCTATCGATCCGTTTTTACAATTTGGCCCAGCGCGCGTTCCATTGCGCCAACTCCTCGGCCTCGCGGGCCAGCTCTTGCTTTTTTTCCCGCTGGCCTTCGGACCGCAAAGCCATCGCGGCTTCTTTTTGATTGGCTCGTTCCATCCAGCGATCGATCAGAGCGATTTTCTGCTCGACGCTCGCCGGCTCCGCCTTGAAGCGCAAGAACGTGCCCGTAATTTCAATCGATCGTGGCGTGAAGTCCGGTGGGACATCCTGCTGTGCATCGTAGAAGAGCCGACGCCAATCACCGGAAGGCGATTCGGTGATCGAAAGCTGCACCATATAAAAATTGTCGCGAACCTTTTGCACTGCCTGGGGCGGACTGGCCCGCCGGATGTGGCTCATACTCGGCCCGTTCCCGGCAGGGGCGGGCTTTGCACCTGCCCCTGCCGCCTGAGTCATCCCCACCGTTCAGTTAGGCTTCTTCGATTCATCGACGTCCACAAACTCGGCGTCGACCACATCCCCCTGTCCCGCCGTCGGCCCTGGGCCCGGTTGACCGCCACCCGCGCTCCCTGCGCTCGGGCCACCCGCCCCGGATGCTGCGCCGGCAGCCTGCTGGGCCTTGTACAGCTGCTCGCCAATGCGATGGAGCGCCTTGGTCAGAGTGTCGGAGGCCGCGTTCAACCTGCTGGCACCGCCCTCGTTCAGCGCCTGTCGCGCCTCTTCGATCGCGGCTTCGGCGGACTTGACGTCGCCTTCGGCAAGTTTCTCGCGGTTCTCCTTGATCAGCTTCTCGCCCTGGTAGATCAGACTGTCGAGCTTGTTGCGAGCCTCGACTTCCGACAGCCGTTCCTTGTCCTCCGTCGCGTGCGACTCGGCTTCCTTCCTCATGCGCTCGGCTTCTTCCTTGCTCAAACCGGTGGAGGCCGTGATCGTGATCTTCTGCTCCTTGTTGGTGGCCGTATCTTTCGCCGAGACGTTGAGGATGCCGTTGGCATCGATGTCAAACGTCACCTCGATCTGCGGCAGGCCACGGGGCGCCGGCGGAATTCCGATGAGATGGAATTTTCCGAGGGAACGGTTGCCGCTGGCGACCGGGCGCTCACCTTGCAGCACGTGAATCTCGACCGACGTTTGGCTGTCCGCCGCGGTCGAAAAAATTTCCGATTTGCGTGTCGGGATGGTGGTATTGCGCGGAATCAGCACGGTCATCACACCGCCGAGAGTTTCCACACCGAGCGAAAGCGGGGTCACGTCCAACAGCAGGATGTCCTTGACCTCCCCGCCCAACACGCCACCTTGAATCGCCGCGCCCACCGCGACCACTTCGTCCGGGTTCACACCCTTGTGGGGTTCTTTCCCGTTGAAGAGGTTCTTCACGATGTCAACCACGCGCGGGATGCGGGTCGAGCCACCGACGAGCACGACCTCGTCGATTTTGTCGGGTGTCAAACCGGCATCGCTCATGGCCTGCTTCACCGGCCCGACCGTTCGCTGGAGCAGGTCTTCCATCAACTGCTCGAGCTTCGCCCGGGTCAGCTTGACCTGCATGTGCTTGGGGCCCGACGCGTCCGCGGTCAAAAACGGCAGATTGATTTCTGTCTCCTGCAACTGCGACAGCTCGATCTTGGCCTTTTCGGCCGCCTCCTTGAGCCGCTGAATGGCCATGCGATCTTTGCCTACGTCAACGCCTTGGTCACGTTTGAACTCCGCCACCAGCCAGTCCACGACGCGCTGGTCGATGTCGTCGCCGCCCAGATGGGTATCCCCGTTGGTTGACTTCACCTCGACAACGCCTTCGCCCACTTCCAGGATGGAAATGTCGAACGTGCCGCCGCCGAGGTCGTACACGGCGATCGTCTCTTCCTTCTTCTTGTCAAGTCCGTAGGCGAGGGCCGCCGCCGTCGGCTCGTTGATGATCCGCAGCACTTCGAGACCCGCGATTTCGCCCGCCTGTTTCGTCGCTTGCCGTTGACTGTCGTTGAAATAGGCCGGGACCGTGATCACAGCTTTGGTAACTTTCTCTCCTAGGAAGTCCTCGGCGGCACTCCGCAGCTTTTGCAGAATCATGGCGGAGATTTCCGGGGGGCTGTACGTCTTGCCGGAGATCTCGACGCGGGCATCATCATGCGGGCCACGCGTCACCTTGTAGGGAACGCGCTTGATCTCATCGCCTACTTCCTCGTAGCGACGGCCCATGAAACGCTTGATCGAATAGACCGTATTCTCTGGGTTTGTGATCGCCTGCCGCTTGGCCACCTGGCCAACCAAACGCTCCCCGGTCCTGGTAATACCTACGACGGACGGGGTGGTGCGTCCACCCTCTTGGTTGGGGATGACCACCGGCTCGCCTCCCTGCATCACGGCGACGACCGAATTGGTCGTGCCCAGGTCAATACCGATAATCTTGCTCATAGAATCCGCTCCTCATGAACTCTGGCTGGCTCGGCTAGACGAAGCCCGCCGTTACGACCGTCGTAGAATACATGTTGAGCGTGATATTGTCAAGTTTCTTGTGCGCGTGTATGTATCGCAATTAGTTATAGTTATGTGGAGGTGCGACGCATGTGGCCGCGAACCTGGATTTGCTTGGGAGGCCCGGCCCCTCTCCCCAGCCGAAACGCAGCTCGTATTCACCAGGCCTCTTGCCTCCCTTGGCTTCGACTCGCTTCCCATCCTTATCGCGCCTGGTCGGATCAACGGCCAACATTCGACACGCCATGTGAATCACACTGTTGTTTACACGAAACGTCTCGTTGGCTCCCGCTATGTCGGTTGCGATTCGCGCTACAATGGGGCGACCATTTCGAATCGATTCAGCGATCAGGGGGAACGAATTGAATCACCGATTGCTCCTACGGCCTTGGTCTGGAAGCCGCCGAGCCAGCTGGTTTTTTCCCTTGTGCGCTGGGCTTCTTCTGGCTCCCTCCCTGGCTCTCGCGCAGGCCACACCGTCATCGGCTCTGAAGAGCACAGATCCGCCTGCGAAACCGACGGCCAAAACGAGCGCCAAGAGCGCGGACGCGAAACCCGTTGCCACCGGTCCGCTCCAAAAGAGCTACGGTTCGGCGAGCGCGCCCATCAAATTGGACGTATTTACGGACTATCAATGCCCGTCCTGTCGGAATTTTTACCAAAGCAGCCTGCGTCAATTGATTGCGAGCGACTACATTACGTCGGGCAAAGTCTATCTCGTGCACCATGACTTTCCGCTTCAGGCCCACATGTATTCGGGCCTGGCCGCCCGCTGGGCAAACGCGGCGGCGCGCGTCGGTGAATTCCCCGAAGTAGAAGCAGCACTCTACGACAATCAAGACGCGTGGGGAGCGAGTGGAGATATCGCCAAGTATGTTGCTGCGGCGATGCCTGCGGCGGACTTCAAACGTGTCGAGGTGCTGGTCAAGTCCTGCGAATCACCCGCTCCCACCTCCACCTGGGATCACAGCGATCCGCTTGCCAAGGACCCGCATCCCTGCGCATTTGACTATGCCGTTCGAGACGACATCGAACTCGGCTACAAGATTCCCGTCCAGGCTACACCCACCTACGTCATCACGTACAAAGGACAGAAGCTGCCTGCTGGATCGGGTACGGTCTCATGGCCCATTCTGAAACAGTTCTTTGACTCCCTCTTGGCGCAGCAATAGTGAGCTCATCTGGATCGGTCGTGATCGAAATTCATGAAGAGCGATTTGAGTAGCAGCAAGAGGTGGGGAAAACGTCTTCTCGTCATCGGGCGGGTTGCGCTCGGAATCATTTTTATTGTCGCGGCATACATGAAGATGAAGCCGCAGCCAGCCATGGCCTGGTCCCTGGCCTCGATCGAGACTTCGCTTTCGATGTTTGCGATGGGCGTGGATTCCTACCAGATTTTGCCAGTGTGGGCGGTTCGCCTGGTTGCCCATTGGCTACCCCCGTTCGAACTCCTGTTGGGTGTGTGGCTGCTAACGGGTCTGGCCTTGCGGGCGTCTTCCCTCATTGCGGCACTGATGATTTCGGGGTTTTTCTTGGCCATGACTTCGGCCTACGAACGGGGCCTCACCATCAGCTGCGGATGCTTTGGTCCCGGCGAGCAGATTGGACCAAGGCGGCTGATCGAAGAGGGTGTGATGCTGCTCCCGCTGGCTTTGGCGGTGTGCATCGGCGCCTTTCTGACTGCCAGGAGAGAAAACGAAGGCGATCAATCCCCGTTGGAAGTGACGGTCGAGTTGGGAGATACAGCGCGGAGATAACGCCAGGGGTTCACGGGCGTATTGTAGATGCGAACTTCGTAGTGGAGATGGGGGCCGGTCGAGCGCCCGCTATCACCTTCATAGCCGATTACGTCGCCCGCCTTCACGCGCATGCCCGCCTGCACGTTGAAGCCGGAAAGATGTCCATACCATGTGGTTACACCAAAGCCGTGATCGACAATGACAAGCCGACCGTATCCGGCGCGCTGCTCCACGGTTTCGGCGATGCCGTCGGCAGTCGCTCGAACCGCATCGCCGTAGCGAGATGCAATATCGAGGCCTGAATGGAACGCACCTTCACCGCTGAACGGATCCATGCGCTCGCCGAACACTCCGGTGATGTGTCCGACCACGGGCCAAAGGGTTGGCGCAATCCCCAGGCTGGTCAACTGGATCGCCGGTAGAAGACGCATTCCCGCGCTAGACATGGAGACCGCCGTCACATTCTTTTCCAGATAGCTGAATTCGTAGAGAGAGGTCTGATAGTCTGCTTCGTCCGGTGTGGTGTTCCCATCGATGAGTCCGAATGGCGTCTGGCTAAAGCGCGTGATTCCGTAGGCCATCGCCACCTCGCCCGCCAGCGACTGCAGAGAGTTCAAACGCTGGTTTGTATCCGACACCTGGTTTTGAAGCCGCGTATATTGCTGCTTTAAGGATTCCTGTTCGGCCCGAAGGGAATTGTAGCTGGTCGCCTTCCAGAGCATTCTCGAGTACGACCCCATCCCCGCCGCGACCGTGATGCCACCGACAACCGCAAGAATTGCCAACAGATGCAGCGCATACGAGGGTACACGCACGCGTCTCATCCCGCCTGAGGCGCTCGAGGCAATAAAAAAGGTATAAGACTTACCCCTCATAGTCTTAAGCGACCTTCTTCCAAATGATCCTGTGTAGATCGGCTTGGCGCCGCGCGCCCTGTTCCGCGGCTCGCCGTTGCATCAGTGCGATAGCCTTGATAATAGGCCTGAACCGAGAGCCCTGGTTCGAAACCGGAGGGATTGTATTGACTTCAGCTCCGGGCGTCAACCCTGATCTTCCATCTGCCATAGATTCCCCCAATGCTCGCTTCCGAATCCGAGGGACTCTATAATCCAGGGTTGAGTAAATTTTACCGTGAGGTGGCGGCGCAATTCAAGCTGGCCTGAAGTACAGGTGATTTCCGAAGATCGGTTGATTGAGCGGATCGTCGGCTATAGCAAGGCGCGCAGGCTCCCCCTCGAGATGCTGCGTCTGGGTGTCGGTGATGACGCGGCGGTCCTCGCCTCTCGCCCGAACTCGGAGTGGGTCGTGAGCTGCGACGCATTCCTTGAAAACGTTCATTTCCTAGCCGATACGCACCTCGCCGATTCGATCGGCTACAAGGCGCTTGCGCGGGCAACGAGTGATTTGGCCGCCATGGGTGCGCGGCCCCGCTTTTTCCTGCTAACCCTCGCCCTGCCGATGGACCGCAGCGGCAGGTGGCTTGACGACTTTCTGGGCGGCCTAAGGCGTGCAGCCCACCAGTTGAGGATGACCCTCATTGGTGGTGACACAACCAAGAGCCCCACGATCTTCATCAGCGTCACCGTGATCGGTGACATCTCAGCTGGTCGAGCCGTCACACGTTTCGGAGCGAGGCCGGGCGATTTGATCTACGTGACGGGCGTGTTGGGAGCTGCCCAGCTCGGGTTGTTGCTCCTGAGAAGCCGCTTGCCGAAGCCAATCGATCGGCATCTTCAGGGTCAACGATCGCTCTTACGAGCGCATCTATACCCTCCCATTCAGGTGCGGTGGGGCGCTTGGTTGGCCGCCCACCGGTTAGCGTCGGCCATGATCGACGTATCGGACGGACTGTCGACCGATCTCGGCCGCCTCTGCAAGGCGAGCGGCGTGGGCGCTCGCATCTGGGCAGACCGCATTCCCTGCGTCAAGATCCCACGCCGGCTGGGCGAGAAGGTACTAGAAATGCGGAGCCTTAGCCCGCTCGAGCTAGCACTGAACGGAGGGGAAGACTACGAACTGCTGTTCACCGTATCGCCGCGCAATTGGGGGCGTTTGCGCCGGGCCGCTAGGTTCTCCGAGCTCACCGAGATCGGTGAGGTGCGAGATGGCAGTGAACTGATGCTGATTCAGAACGATGGGGTGGCGCGACCGCTGGTAGCGGGCGGGTGGGATCCTTTTCGTTCGAAATGAGAGCCGAAGAACTATTGGGGAGTGGGATCGGTCCCCGTGGTGGTGGCGTGTGCCTCCGCAGAAGGCGGCTCCGCTTGCGGTTTCACCGGTGGCGTCGACGACGGTGATGCCATCGGCGCCGGTCGAGGCTGCTTATTTTGCACTTGCGTCAAGCCCTGCTCGGCAGCGTCGGCCGGAGGTGCGGTATCCGGCGTATCGACCTGCACCAGATGCGCACCAGTTTGTTTTTCAAGCGGCACTACGTTCTGAAAATCTTCGACCGGCATCCCCCGCAGGGCCTCCTGCATGAACGCAAGCCAAATGGGAAGGGCGGCACGCGCCCCGGTTTCTTTTTTCCCCAGCGACTGGCTGGGATCATCGTTGCCGATCCACACGCCGGCCGTGAGCTGCGGAGTGAAGCCAATGTACCAGGCATCGGTGAAATTGTTCGTCGTTCCGGTCTTGCCCGCCGAGGGACGGTTGAGTTCCTTCGCGCGGACACCGGTTCCGAATTGCACCACCTCCTCGAGCATAGCGACCATCGTGCGCGCTACGTCCGGCGGAATCACATCGGTCACGACCGGTCGCGCCTCTTCGAGAACCGATCCGTCGTAGGACGTCACGCGTTCGATGAAATACGGATCGATGTGAATTCCGTCATCCGGAAAAACGGTGAACGCGGAGATGTGCTCGATCGGCGTCAGATCAGCCGCCCCGAGCGCGAGCGGCAAGTAAGGTGGCATAGGACTGGTGATTCCAAATCTGCGGACCAGGTCGATCGTGTTTTCGATGCCGACTTTGTCGAGCATTCGCACGGCCGGGATGTTGCGGGAATCGGCCAGCGCCCGACGCAGGGTGATGCGTCCTTCGAATTTCTCATCGTAGTTGTGCGGCGAATAATCCTGTCCCCCGCTACGGAAGGTCACGGGCGCGTCCACGACCGTATCAAAGGGTGAACTTCCTTGCGCGATGGCTTCCGTATAAACGTACACCTTAAAGGAACTCCCCGTCTGGCGCATGGCCTGTGTCGCGCGATTGAACTTGGATTGCTCAAAATCGTAGCCGCCCACCATGGCCTTGATTCCGCCCGTCGCGTTGTCGATGGCGACGAAGGCGGCCTGAGCCAGAGGTTCCTGTTCGAGCTCGACTTGCGCGGCCGTACCCAGAATGTCCTTAATCTGCACGATCACAAGGTCGCCGGGCTTGACGAGTTCGGTGACGACCTTGTGGCCCGTCCAAGTGCAGTCCGCTTGGGTGAGCATCGCGTGATACGGGCCGATCTTGATCCATGCGAACGTCGGCTGGGCGGAGGTCACCAGCCCCGTGACGTAGTCTCCCTTCTGGATCGGCCCTTTCCAGTCTTCGCTTTGATACCTGTCGAGCGGTCCTAGGTTTTCATCGATCACGTTGTGAAGATGGCCGCGCCACCCGTGGCGGCGGTCGTAGGCGTGCAGACCGTCGCGTACGGCGCGGTCTGCTGCTTTTTGCATCGCGACATTCAAAGTGGTATGGACGCGCAGGCCTTGTTCGTGAACCGCGGCCGTGCCGTAGGTGTGCTCGAGATATTGGCGAATCTCTTCCACGAAATAGGGGGCCAGGTCATTGCGCAGCGATGCGATGTGAAGACCAAGCGGCTGCTTGCCCGCTGTCTCCGCCTGCGCCGACGTAATCCTGCCATCGTGCTCCATCAGCGAGAGCACCAGATTCCGACGGGCCAAGGCACGATCCGGATGCGTGATCGGAGAATAGACCGGTCCGCGGATGATGGCGGCGAGCGTTGCAGCTTCATCAAGCGTCAAATCACCGACCGGCTTGCTGAAATAGTATTCCGACGCGGCCTCGAAGCCGTAATTCCCCGCACCGAGGTAGATCTGGTTGCAGTACATCGTGAAAATCTGTTCCTTGGTGTAGTGCCGCTCGATCTGGAGCGCCAGCATGGCCTCTTGTGTCTTGCGGTGGAAGCTGCGGTCGGAGCGATCCAGGAACAACCCCCCGGCCAGTTGCATGGTGAGCGTGCTGGCACCTTCCGCCTTGCGGTGGTAAAGCAGGTCGTGCCAGGCCGCGCCGAGCACGCGCGGGAAATCGACGCCCCAGTGTTGTTCAAAATGTTGGTCTTCGGTGGAAAGAATGGCGTCTCGCAGGACCTTCGGAACCTGACCATAGGTGAGGAGGATGCGACGTTGGAGAGCAAAGGTGCCGACGGGCTGTCCGTCATCGGCGTAGAGCTCTGTCTGGACCTCGGGGCGATAGTCCTCGAGCGCGTGAATCTCGGGTAGGTCGCTAGAATAAACGAACAGCAGACCGGCCGCCGCACCGCCCCCCATCGCACAGAGGAGCAGAAAGAAGAAGGCGAGGCGCCCGAGAAGGGTGCCGCCGCCAATCTTCATGGTCGCCCGATAAAATCTCTCTTCCACGCTGAGATATTCTATCGCATTGCGCCGCTAGGATCGGGCCATCATTGGTGGGCGTGCCTGAGGACTGACGGGATGGAAAGTTCGCTGAGGACGGTATCCACCGCCAGGAGCTGCTGCGCCTCGGGCGGCGAAGGGCGAAGGTGTCCGCGATTCGCCGCGAGACGTTCGGGCGGTCTCAAAAAACGTGCTAGGCGAGTGCTTTTTTCAGCCGCTTGGTGGTCTTCAGTAGCTGTCGCTTGAGGGCGTCGATCTGCTTGGTGAGGCTGTCCAGCTCCTGCCTCGCGACCACGCTCGCTTTGTGGACTTTCTGGGCCGTGCGATCCGCGCGACCCATGGCAGCGCCGATCGTGACTGCAGCTTTCCGTAGCTTGTCTTGCCTGGCCATTCTGTCATCCTCCATTCCGTCGGTGGCAGCAACTCTCACTGCGTGTCGATGTGGGTGAATGCGTGATTGTGACTGCCGGATCTCTCGACGAGATCAGGCAGTAGCCGGAGTGCAAAATTCGTTGAAGGCGCGCACCAAAACAGCGGCGATTGTAAAGGGATCGCTGCTTTCAATATCGCGCCGCTCCATCATAAAGGCGAGTTTGCCGTCGCGCATTAGCGCGACCGATGGCGAAGATGGAGGGTAGCCAGTGAAATAGGTTCGCGCCTGCGCGGTTGCTTCCGGATCCTGCCCGGCGAAGACGGTCGCCAAAACTTCCGGCCGCACCTTGTTCATGAGGGCGCGCGCGATCGCGGGACGCGCCTTGCCTGCAGCGCACCCACACACGGAATTAACGACGACGAGGACCGTACGCTTTTCGCGGCCGAGTACGGCATCGACTTCCTCGGGTGTCCGCAGCTCGTGAAAGCCGATCTGGGTCAGCTCCTCGCGCATGTCCCGTGCCATCTCTTCAGGAATCATTGCTGCTCCTTTGTCTTGAGATCACGTCTTTCGGCTGGGCAGAGGCGCCGAAACGCGGTCACCCTGTGGGAAACGCCTCGCCCCAGGAGAACTATATCACGGCGAAGTTCATCGTTTTAGGGCCGGTTCGTGATCTCCTGTAGACGGCAGCAACGTGCTGCCAATCAGCGGTTAATCAGAAACGTGGACACTTCCTCGAAAAACGCCCGCAGAAACTGTTCGACGTCTCCGGGCAGAGCGGCTTCGGTGAAGGCGCGGTTCATGAGCTCGATCCAGCGGTCACGCGCGGCCTGATCGATCTTAAACGGAAGATGGCGTGCGCGCAGACGAGGATGGCCTCGCTGCTCGACGTATCGGTCGGGACCGCCAAATCGGTACATCAGGAAATCACGAAGGCGCTGTTCGGCTGCCGCACGATTGCTCTCCGGATACATCTTTCCAAGGATGTCGTCGGCGGGAACCTGACGATAGAAGGCTCTTACCAGGCGGGTGAAACCTTCTTCGCCAATTAAGGAATAGATCTCGGCCTCGTCCATCTCGTTGCGAGTGTAGCATCCCAGGGATCTGCGGCGGCTTTCGGAAGTGCTAGGAATGGGCTCCGGGACCGATCCTGCTCCCGGAGAGCAGCGTGCCATAGCCAGCCACGCGGCCACTGAGGCCCAGAAGGCGAACGCCCGCCCAAAGGGCGTGCGGTAGGCTCGAGACGACGGGAACGCCCGAGCGCTGCTCGAGTGGCGCCAGGACTTCGAGCGTCTTTAAAGCGCCGCAGGAAATCAGGATCGCATCGGCACCGGGCGCCGTCTTCCACACGCTGGTCGTGAAATCGATCAATTCGCTCTCGGTTACCGGCGGCCGATCCTCGAATCGCTCAATGCCCAGCCCCTGGATCGCGAGAACCTGAAAGCCGGACTCTTTAAGGAAGAAGTTCAACCGTCGATTGACTTCCTGGTTGTAGGCGGTGGCCACGGCGAGTCGATGTCCGCCGACCGCCTGAAGACCTTCGACAATGGCGGTGCTCATGGTCGTTGCCGGCAGGCGAGTCGCTTGCACGATGCCGTCCTTCAGCTGCTGATTGAAGGCCGCACCCTTATAAAAGGTCAACGACGTACCCATCACGCAGATGGCGTGCGCGCCTTCGGACCTGAGCTGCTCGGCTGCGGGCACGATGCGATCGACGACTTGATCGTAGCCTTCCGGCGTCATGCGCTCCAGGCCGACGCCGAGGGCCAGGAAGCGTACCCCGGAGGGATACATCCGTTTGGCCTCGGGCGGCACCGGAGTGTTCGCGGGCGGGAAGATCATGCCAAGCACCGGATCGGCTGCGCCGACAGAACCGCCGAGCGCGGCCGAGGCGGCCCCTGCGGCAGCAATTCTGAGAAACTCGCGGCGGGAGTTCGGATTCACATTCCCTCGCATTGCAGCCGGGCGTCTCGTGCGATCTTATACCCAGGCTCGAAAACCGTGAAAGGGTCGGCACCTTAGAGGATCGAGGTGACGAAGAACCTGCCCACCTGACCTTACGCTACCGTTCATCGGTTCACAAAATCCCCAGCAGCGCTGAGGCATTCTTGTAGTAGAGCTTTTCGCGGTCTTCTGTGGAAAGATCGAGTGAATCGATCGCGCGAATGGTCTCGCGAATGTACATCGGCCCGCCTTCGGGATCAAACGGTGCATCCGACGAGAACAGCATATGATCGATTCCGTAGAACTCAAGGGCGCAAACCAGAGCCGATCGGGAGCCAAATGTGGCCGTATCGGCATAGAACATCTTGAAGTAATCAAGCGGCCGCTTTTTCAGTTCTTTGAGCAAAGGACGATAGTCGGTGGCCGAGGTGCGCGCTCCCAGTTGATCCCAGCCCGGCCCGACGCGGCCTTCGAAAAACGGAATCATGCCACCGGCGTGATGAATGATGAAGTTGAGGCCCGGCATTTCGTCGAGCATTTTGGAAAACACGATGCGCGCCTGGGCAACGCTCGATTCATAGGGCCATCCGAATGTCCACCAGATTTCGTAAAGCGAAAGCGGCTCGGTCTGGTAGTCCGGAAAGCTGGCCGTGCGCGCGGGATGAATCCAGATCGGTTTGCCGAGACGTTCCATTTCGCGGAAGACCGTGCGAAATTCCGGCGCGTCGAGCGCCTTGCCGGCTACGTTGGAATAGATCTGAATGCCGCAAGCGCCCAGATCTTTCACGGCGCGCCGTGCTTCTTCGACGGCTCCCTCTGGATCGCGCATGGGCACCGAAGCGATGAAGCTTGGAAAACGCTCCGGATACTTTTGGCAAAGTTCCGCCATGCTATCGCTGCCCACACGTGCCAGCTCGCGCCAGACTTCCCGCGGGCCAGCCGCGTCGGGTGCTGGCGAGGCCAGCGAAAGAATCTGCTGATAGCCTTCGAACATGTCCATCACCTGAAAGCGCCGATCGAGGTTCGTCATCATCGGGACCGCTTCGCTGCGACGATGCATGTCCTTCATTTCGCCGGTCGTTTTCAATAGCGCCTCGTGGAATGCCTTCGGCCAGATGTGTGTGAAGATGTCGAGTTTTCTCATCCTTTCGCGGCTCCTCCTGGGATAGACCCCTTTCGCTGGATCCTTCCGAGCAGCTCTTGGGGATCGTCGGTTCGATCGATGTAGCAGCCTGAAAGCAGATCGTATCGCCCAGACGCAAGCCCGACACAGCGATCCGTACACCAATCCATTCCTTGCTCGGGTCCCTGTGTGGCCTTTAGCTCGTGGAGTCGCTGGACCATCTCCGGAACCCATTGTTGGGCGTCGGGCGAAGCCATGGTTTCGTCCGCCATTTCGGTCATGATCGAGCCAGGATCCAGCGAAAATGCCTTCACGTTGTGGGGCTGGCCTTCGTTCGCGACCAATTCGGCAAGTTTGTTCTGTGCCGCCTTGCCTAGACTGTAGGCAGAAAGATTCGCCGTGAGCCGATAGGACCGCGGAGATGAAATCATGATGATACGTCCGGCGCGTCGCGCGATCATTCCCGGCATCACAGCTGTCAGGAACAGCATGGGTGCGAGGATGTGCAGTTTCTGCGCCTCCCACCATGCATCGGGATCGACAACACCCACAGGTCCATACGGTCCGGGGGTTCCCGCGTTGTGGACGAGGATCGTTGTGCCACCGAGCTTCGCCTCCATCGCGCGCACGAGGCGCTCGACGTCTGCTCGATTTCGAGCGTCTCCTTCGACGGCGATTCCACGTCCTCCGGTCGCTTCGATCTGCCCCAGCGTCTTGTCGAGTTGGGACCTTGTGCGCGCGGTTAGGCCGACCGCAGCTCCTTCGGCAGCAAATCGTAGCGCGATGCCGCGGCCGATACCGCGACCCGCCCCGGTGATGACGGCAACTTGCCCCGCAAGCATTCCTGTCATGCACAATCTCCCGGTCATTCGGCGCAGCGGGTTGCCGCCGCGCCGCTTAAGAATACTCGCGATTCGGTCTTACTCAACGGCAGGCGCCAGCGACGGCGCGGTTCGCCGGATCGGTGGCGTAGCGAAAAGCAGAGCGACGACTGCGACAAACGACAACCCGGCGACGGAATAAAATGCCGGTGCATAGCTGGCGTAGTGATCGTAGACGATGCCGGCAAGATAGGGTCCCGCAGCGCCGGCCGTGGTGCCGACGGCGATCATCACTCCGAGAATCGAAGCGTAGGCCTTCGCGCCAAAATAGTTCCCCGGAAGTGTCATCAAGCATGAAAACGACGCGCCGAATCCCGCCCCTAAGCAGACCGCGTACAGATAGAGTCCCGCCTTTCCGCTCGCGTTCAGCGCCAGAACCATGCCCACGCCAAAAACGGCCGTCGCCACGGCCCATATCAGCCGCGGCTCGATGCGATCGCCCCATATGACCACAACCAACTGCCCGGCCAGAGAGGCGAACAACATGAGCGAGATCGAAAAAGCCGCTTGTGAGGCGGTGTGGCCCAGGTCTTTCAGGTGAACGACGCCGTGCGCGATCATTAAGGGATAGCCGGCACTGATTCCGAGGCTCGCAAAAAGGATCAGCCAGATTGCCGGAGATTGAAAAACGTCGCGGAACGTCCATTCGTCCTTCGTTTTGTGCACGCCTCTCGCCGCCGCCCGCCCGGCCGGCAAGGGCGACGGGGCATCGGTCGAAGCCCTCCCGTCGGGGAATTGACCCAGATCGGCGGGCGTCTCCCGGATGAAGAGCGCGGCAAGCGCAGCTGCAAAAAAACTCAGCCCCGCCATGAGCCACCATCCGGCGCGCCAGTTTCCGCCGAAGTGCCGGATCACTCGATCGAGCACAGGCGCTGCGACGAATCCGCCGATTCCACTGCCCGTGTGAACCAGCGTAATCGCACGCGCCTTGCCCTTCACAAACCACTGCCCGATGCAGGACTGTGCGCCGAGCACACCGCAGGCGAGTGCACCCAAGCCGATGAGCACACTGAAAACGACGTACACACCAAGGCTCGTGTGAACAGCGAACGCCATCAAGAGCGCTCCCGTCATCACGATGACGCATCCAACGGTCGCCGTGAACCGAACGCCTCGCCGATTGATAGAAAGAGCGACGAGTGGCGCGGGCAGCCCGACCATCCATTGGAAGAGCCCGTATGCCAAGCCGAGCGCGCTGCGGTCAAGATGCAGGCCCGAGGCCATGTAGGCGTTGACCACGCTCGCGCCGTAGAGCGGAAACGCGAAGCTTGTGAACAGAATGAGCCAAAAGACGACGAGCAGTTTCCAGCCGTAGAAAGTCGTCTGGCCCGTCATAAAGCTCCTCGCTGGTGGACTCGACCTACGGCAGCTCTTCGGCGGGAACCCAGTTGCCGTGCACTTGATTGCGCAGGCGTAGCGGCAGATGAACGGTCGCGAGGGGTCCTTTGTCGACGTGCTCGGCCTCAAAAACCAGCATGTCGGAGAGCTGCGTTTCGTGCAGGTCGGCGACGAGCGCCAGGTATCCCTCGTGTCCCGGAGTCTTCGAAGGGATGTGGACTTCCTCCTGAATCGTCACCGACTGACTCGAATGCCACGATTTCAGCTTCCCGCTTTTGACTTCGAGACGGCTGAGAGTGTTGAACCCGGCGCCAACGGGTCCGGCGATCAGCGGCGGTCCGGCTTCGGGGTCGAAGCGCTCGTAGTAGCCGACCGAGTAGTCCTTCATGTGGTCCTTGTTCGCGATGCGCGGGAAGTCGCCCGAAGGTGCGAGCTTGTACTCCTCGAATTTCTCTCCAGGCTTCGACATATCAAACGTCCAGCGAACGACCCGGCCGTAAGCCATGTCCTCCGGCGTTGGATGGATGTGCGATGCCTGCTGAATGAACGGGAACGGCGCATATTTGCCGATGCCGAAATCGAGATGCACGAATTTGCCCTCCGTGTAGGCATTCATAAAATGAAACGCCGAGCAGGCGGGATGTCTAAACCAGTGCATGTCACTCGTATGCCCGTCCCGCGGCATGATGCCGACATAGGCGTCCTTGTCCGGCTCGCAGACCCAGTGCACGCCGCCGGCTTGGATGCGACCGAGGTCGGCCGTAGTCGGAAACACCGGGAAGATCACGTGCTCTTTCGACACCGCGAAATCGTGCATCAGCGAAACGTAGGGAACCTGGAACCACTCCTCTTTCACGAGCTGGCCTTCTTTATTCGCAACGCAGTACGAGACGTCGCGAGTGGCAAGGCCACTGGCCTCGTAGCCGAAGAAGTGTAGATCCTTTGTCTCCTCATCCAGCCGGGTGTGCGCCGTCATCGTCTGGCTCCGGAGCTTGCCGCGGTAGTTAAAGACGCCGATGGTCTCAAGCGTCTCGGGATCGAGCTCCATGGCCAAGCCGTCTTCCTTGAGTGCCAGCAGCTTGCCCGCGTGAAAAATCGGCGTCGTATTATTCACGCAGCGGTTGATGCCGCGCACGCTCGGATCGTCCGTATACGGATTCCGGTACAATCCGAACAGGCCGCGCCGCGCTTTGCGCTCGGCCTTTAAACGGTCGGTCATGACGTATTTCATCTTGAAATCGACGTGACCGCTGTCGAATTGGAAAGCGCTGATCATGCCGTCGCCGCTCAAGTACGTATCGTGGCCGAGCATCGGCGGATACTGCGGATCGGGTATCGTGCGATACCAGGTGCCGTTGATTTCCTTCGGCAGACTCCCCTCGACGATCAGATCGTAGATGTCGCATTCGGTGCGCATCGGAGCATTCATTCCGGTGAAATCAAATGAGTCCGGGAACTTGGTTGTCATGGCCCAACTCCTTGTTTATTCGAGGTTCATTCGAGATGGAATGCAGTCTTCGCTGGAGTACCCCCGGTATTGGCTGACTCCTATCATTGAGAAGACGAGCCTGTCAATGTGTCCTCTCGGGCTCGCGCGGGATGAGCGCAGAGCCCCAGCGCGGCGGCGGCTGCCGCAGCATCTCCTCGAAGTCGTCTTGCGGCAGCAGGAAGCGCCCGGAGAGCGCGGCGTAGCGACCGGACGCCAGCTGTACGCACATTTCCGCGCAGCGCGCGAGACCGGGGGCGGGATCGCGCCTCTTTATGACGTTCTTCAAATAGTCGACCATCTGCGGCACCCAGCGCTGCGCATCGGGCGATGTGATGGTGTGCTCGGTCATATCGGTATAGACGGTACCCGGCTCGATTGCAAACACGCTGACGCCGTGTGGTTTTGCTTCCGCCGCCGCATGCTCCGACAGTCGAATCTGACTCGATTTGGCCACCGCGTAAGCAGTCAGGTTCGGCGCGAACCATTGCCCGCCGAGTGCCGACACGTTGATCACCGTACCCGCGCGCCGCGTGATCATCCCCGGCATGACTGCGCACATGAACAGCAGCGTCCCCCGCACGATCACGGCCTGCGCGCCCCACCACTCGTCGGGATCGGAAGTCCATACCGGCCCAAACGGCCCCGTCACGCCGGCGTTGTTGACGAGCACCGTCGTCGGCCCGAATTCTCGCTCCGCGGATTCGACGACGCGCGCCACATCTTTCGAGTTCGTGACGTCCCCGACCACCGCCCGCGCGCGTCCGCCTGCCGCCTCGATCGCCAGAACCGCCCGCTCGAGCTGATCTTTCGACCGCGCGGTCACGGTCACGGCAGCCCCCGCAGCGGCCAGCCCGAGCGCGATCGCCTGGCCGAAGCCGCGGCCGCCACCGGTCACGATGGCCGTTGCACCCGCGAGCAGACCTTTCGGGATAGGGGATTCTCTCACCCGCACTGGCTCACTTGATCGATTGCCCGGTGACGGGATGCGGGTAGTGGAAGGGCACGACACTGGTCTCGGGCCAGAAACTGGCGGGCCGTGACGTCAATCGGTCCGGCCCATTCGGATCTTCCGGATAGGTCCGCGAAAACGCAGGAACCGCGTAGCCGGGCTTCACGCGGCCCCACCCTTTTTCGTAGGGCGCGTAAAACACCACGTTGTAATTCAGCACGCCGAT
>Ga0187782_10001096_pt1 | contig 19449 bp, 16 predicted proteins | sample 0715_SJ02_MP15_2_FD_132454 | JGI IMG/M metagenome (GOLD analysis project Ga0187782, IMG submission 132454) | Tropical peat soil microbial communities from peatlands in Department of Meta, Colombia - 0715_SJ02_MP15_20_MG | ecosystem: Environmental > Terrestrial > Soil > Wetlands > Peat | place... | reverse complement strand
GTGGGCAGCAGGCCCACCTCGGCGTGCAGCGGGCGGATCTCGGTGGTGCCCCGGCCGTCGATGCGCAGACCCTGCTCCACGATGCGGCGCCGCACCAGCTTCTTGGTGAGCGATCGCACCGCCGCCTTGATCTCGCGCTCGCGCTCGGGGAACTCCGGTGCCAGCTGGGCGACGACGCCGGCGGTGGCCTCGTCGACCGCGGCGTTGCGCTCGGTCTTCTGGCTGATGGTGTTCGCCTTGGCCAGCGCCTCGGTGCCCACCTCGGCCACCCGGGCGGAGACGTCCTCGCCGTAGTCGCTGAACAGCTCGTAGGCGATGGTGGGCTTCTTGCCGGCTTTGGACACGAGCTGGCGCTGGAGGTCGATCGACTCGCGGATCCAGGTCTTGGCCGCCTCGAGCCCCTGGGCCAGCACCTCCTCGGTGACCTTGGGCGCGCCCGCCTCGTAGTACTGCCAGGAGCGCTCGGTCCCGCCGGCTTCGACCATCATGATGGCCACCTCGGCGTCGGGCGCCTCCGACAGGGCCCGGCCGGCCACCACCAGCTCGAAGCAGGAGGCGTCGCCCTCCTCGAAGGTGGGATGGGGGATCCAGCTGCCCTCGGCCGTCCAGGCGACGCGCACGGCGCCGATGGGCCCGTCGAAGGGGATGCCCGACACCATGAGCGCGGCGGAGGCGGTGTTGATGGCCACTACGTCGTGCGGGTTCGCCTGGTCGGCCCCGAAGATGGTGCCCACCACGTGGACCTCGTTGCGGAACCCCTCGGGGAACGAGGGCCGCAGCGGCCGGTCGATCAGCCGGCAGGTCAAGATGGCCTGGTCGGTGGCCCGGCCCTCGCGCCGGAAGAACGACCCGGGGATCTTCCCCGCCGCGTACATGCGCTCTTCGATGTCCACGGTGAGCGGGAAGAAGTCGGTGCCCTCGCGCACGGATCTGGCGGCGGTGGCGGTCACGAGCACCACGGTGTCGCCTATGCGGCCGACCACCGCTCCGTCGGCCTGTCCTGCCAGCTTTCCGGTCTCGAACGACAGCGTGCGGTCGGTTCCGCTGATGGGGCCCGACACGCTCACGGCTTGCGCCACTTGGATCTCCTGTCTGTCACGGCTCCCCGTGCCAGGCCAGTTCCCAGTGGTCGGCCACCTCCGGGCCATTCTCCAGCCGGGCTTTTCGGGCGCCGGGCCAAAGGCGCTGAGGTAGTCGGCGACTGGCAGCTGAACGCTGGCCGGTGCCTCTGCTGCGCCCGCTTCGGCGGGCGTGTGTGCTCTTCGCCTAACGGCGAATGCCGAGCCTGCCGATGATGGACCGGTAGCGCTCCACGTCGTTGTCCCGCACGTAGTCGAGAAGCCGCCGACGGCGTCCGATGAGCTTCATGAGCCCCCGACGGGTGTGATGGTCACCCTTGTGCATCTTGAGATGGTCGGTGAGGTGCGAGATGCGCTCGGTGAGCAGGGCGATCTGGACCTCAGGCGACCCGGTGTCGGTGTCGTGAAGGCGGTATTCGGCGATCGTCGATGTCTTGTCGGGCATGTGGGAACCGCGTCGTTGGAGGGATGCTCGGGGCGCTCGGCTCGGACTCGCTGCCCGGACCGCCCGTTCCCCGGGTCCACCGGGACGGCGTCCCGGCGGCGACACTGTATCACCAGGGCTTTCCGGCCCGCCGACGCCATGGCCGTCGGTATGGCCACCACCAGGGCACACGCCAGAACGGCGCGGCGCCGACCAGGGGACCAGGGTCTTCGCCGGCGGGCGAGAGCCACCCGCGGTGACCCCCGGCCGGGGCGGGAAACCTCGCTGCTCTGGGCTGTCCTCCGGTCAGCTGCTTTGTTGCTGCTGAACCCACGATTCGAGCTGCTGGTCGAACTGTGGGCACAGGTCGAACACGGCCGAGGTCACCAGCGCCGATGCCTGCTTGGTCGTCAGGCGTGTACTCAGCAGTACGCTTTCAACCTCCGAAAAGTTCACACCCCGGGTCAGGGCGTTACAGGTCGTACGACCATCGCCGACAAGGGTGGTATCGGCGCTATTAGAACTCGGCCAGCTGGCGCCTCGATGCACGTCCCGCAGGAATTGCTGCTCTTGTGAGCTGAATCCCGAGGAGGTCCCGCACGCACCGATGGTGACGGCAAGGATCAACCACAGCAACCCAGGGGTCACCACGCGAAACGGCCTCCCCTCCGAGCGGGGAATGCTCCTCAGGACCGGGGTCGTCAAAGCCCTCACTAGTGGCACGCCAGCTCCCGCCACGACTTCGCGGACGAGGCTAGAAGGTCAGACTCCAAGGGTGAAAGCGTAGGTCTCCGGGGCCAGCGACGAGAGACTCTCCGCTGTCCTGTGGAGTGCCAGGAGCACGGCAAAAACCCGTTGTCAGGCTCCGGCTGCCCGAGTAAGTGACGCGACAACTTCGCGAAGATCGCTCGGCGCAACTTTCCCTGCCTCCAGCCGATTGATAGCTTCCCCACGGGGCTACGACACGGGCCGGCAGCCGACCCGGAGGGACGGGGCGTGAGCGGGGGGACGAAGCTCGAGCAGAGCGAAGTGTCGGGGTGGCCGCCATTCGACCGCTCGAGCGCTTCGGAGCGAGCGTGGGTTCGGCGACGCCATGAGCACGTGCAGCATGTGGGCCATGTCGAGATCGACTTCGACTCGCGGATCGTCCGCCGAGACGGGATCGCCGTCCAGCTGAGCCGCCTGGAGTTCGACCTCCTGGCGGCGCTCTCGTCGCCCATTGGGATGATCCTCACCCGCGACGAGCTTCTGACCCGCCTCTGGTCGGGACGGTCGATCGCCGACTCCCGGACACTCGACACGCACATCCGACGACTCCGTCTGAAGCTCGAAGCCGATCCCTCGCATCCTCGACACCTCGTGACCATTCGGGGCGTCGGCTTCCGCCTAGATCCGTAGAAACCGTTCATCGGCTCACATGAAAGAAGGAGACGTCTCATGCTCCCACGTGAGAACGCCCACGACCCCGATGCCGTACAGCCAGGCGCCGGCTCCGCACCGGTGACCGTCGCCAGCGCGCCTGACAACGCGCTCGCCAATGTGCCGGCCGGGCCGGTGACACCGCCCTCGTTCGACACCGGGGCGGCCGAGGAGGAGATCGGTCGCCTGGTCCTGCGGGTTCGTGACGTCACCAACTCGATGCTGAACGACGCCCGCAGGCAGGCCGAGGACCTGCTGTCCCAGGCCCGAGCGGACTCGGCGCGTCTCGTCGAGGCCGCTCAGCGGCAAGCCGCCCGGCTCCAATCCGACAATGTCATTCCCGAGGCCGTCGAGAAGCTCCAGGCAGCTCTGGTAGCCCTGGGCGAGGTCAACGCGGCTTTGGTACGCCACTTGAGCAACGCCGCTGCGGCGCAGGGCCAGCCAGGCGCGCCGACGGCGCAGGCGGCGGCCGGTCCCACGCAGCTACACCGTGTTGGGCAGCAGTGACGTGAGGGTCTCGAAGAGCAGGTAGATACCCGCCGCCCAGATCGGCACCAGCACCAGCCAGCGCATGCCCTTGCCCAGCATCTTGGACAGCCGGCGATGGCCGACCCCCAAGCCCACCAGAACGCCCGTGACGACCAGGGCCAAGGGCAGCGAATGCCACCCCCACCCCGAGGTCGTCGGCGTGGTGATCCGATACGGCGTCGGGGCACCATGCGAGAGCCGCTCCAGGGCTATCGGGACACCGGGCAGCCGCAAGGCGGCCACCACCACCAGCCGCTGGGAGGCCGAGTACGGCGGGGCACAGGTGGTCAGGGTGAGTCGGTTGTCCCCGAAGTTGCCGAGGATGGACGTGTCGTCGGGCGACACCGCAGTGGGACGTGCAGCCACCACGTAGGTCAGCTTCTCGCCCGACGGCATCAACAGAAAGATCGAATCGCCGGGCTGGAGGTCGTTCAGATGGAAAAAGGGCGCGCCAAAGGTCGTCCGGTGACCGGCGATGGCCACGTTGCCGGCTTGGCCGGGCAGGGCGGTGCCGGGATAGTGGCCCGGCCCTTTGGACAGGTCGCCGGGCTCCGTCCCCGACACCACGTATTGGTCGACGCCGATGCTGGGTATCTCGAGTCGGGCCATGACCGTGCCCTGGGGAGGCTCGGACAATCGGGTGGTGGCGGGAACGAGGCTGATGCCGCCGCCGCTCAACACGGCAGGCGCGGCGTGGACCGTCTTAGCCCTGAAGTCGGTGGCCAGCGCGCCCTGGGCATGGTGCTCACTGATGGAAGTCCCGAACACCTGCCAGCCGGCGAACAGGATGAGTAAGGCGCCGATGTTCTGCACCCAGGCGAAACCGGTGGCCAGGTGCTCGCGGCGATGGCCCACCGCCAACCACGTCCTCGCCCTCGAGCAGGTCATGGGGAAGCGGACGATGCGCCTCACCAGACGTCCGCCATCGTCGACCAGGACATGGAAGCGCTGTGTGACACCCAGGGCCCGAGGCCGGACGAAGCTGGTGCGCGCTGGACCAAGCCCAATGGCCGGCGGGCTCAGCACCTCAAACGAAGCAGCTGCCGTCTTGCCCTGCTCGGCACCCGCCGGGGCCGACCATCCGCAGGAGCGCAGCACCCCACGTCCAACGGCCGCCGCCAGGCTGGGAGCTTCGGGATCGGAGAGGAGGGAAGCCCAATCCACATCGAAGGGCTGGCCTTCGCCAGGGGCCCAAAGTCGCTCGACGAGCTCCTGGCACACCGAGAGCAACTTGGGGTCCACAGCCGGAGATCCTCCGTTGACCGAGATCGGACTCGTCGCCACCGCCGTACCTCCCGATAGCCCCGGATCAGGACCCGAACTCAACGTGCACGACCGGAACTTCTCGGTCTTCGTCGCACGACGACGTACGCGGCCATCCCCAGTACCACGATCACGACCACCAGCACCACCACCAGGGTTGGGAACGAGCTGGGACTGCTCGCCGCGGCAGCGACGTAGAAGGGGTTGGAAAAGAGATGTGGTGAGGCAAAGCTGTTGTAGTTCTCGCCGACGTACCAGACACAGGCATGGGTGGCGTTGCAGGTGATCGTGGCGGTCTTCAGATACTTGCCCGGTAGGGCGAAGACCTTCATGCGGCCGCCGTCGCTCTCGGCCATGTAGTCGAAGGCGCCGTTGCTCTCCACGGTGAAGGGGAAATCCGCGCCGATGGTCTGGGCATCGCAGAAATCGAGGGCGTTCGGGGGGTCACCCGGTAGTCCGGAACCGTTGTTGTACTCGCATTCGATGGCCTCGATATCCCCTCCCAAGGCGTCGCGAGGAGAGAACACGGAATTGGGACCCATGGCCATGTCGACCAACTCGCCGTCGCCGAAGGTCACATACGGTTTGGAGATCGATAGGCCCGAGCAGGATCCCGCGCGGCCCACGTAGACATTGTTGTCCGATGGCAGAGTGCCGCAGCCATGAGCGGCGGCGCTGACCGGGGCGCTCATCGCCAGCGGCCCGAGAGCTGTGACACCCAGGGCCACGAGCAGGGCACCGAGCCGGGCCTTGCCAGAACGGCCCGACGGGACAGAGGGCAGCTCCGTCCCGGAGAAGCGAGCACTCAACCCCGAACGGTGCATATCGAACGATCTTTCTAGCCCGTAGATCACGGGGGGTTCCAGGCGCGGTGGCCGTCTTCGCGAGCACGTCACCGCCAGTTCACGGACAGGCAAGTTGGGTGCCGTCAGCATGGGGCTGCACTTGACGCCAGCGGCTTGTTCGATTGTGCTTCTCCCATGAGCGATGAGCTCGCCGGGGGGACGATGCTGGCTGAACGGCCGGCCACACCACCGGCTCCTGGTGAGCTGAAGATTCGCGAGAAGCGTTCCTGGAGGAACTGGCAACTGGTGGCGGCAGCCGGGGTGATGTTCCTGGCCGGGCTCTACGTCGAGAGCCTCAGCCACGTGAAACCTGCACCCGCTGTCTCGAGTGGTTACAAGCTCCCGCCGCCGGCAACAGGCGGCCAGTCGTCGAACGCCACCGCCACGACGGTCGCCGGCGCCGGGTCGGCCGCTGCCACACAACCAGGGTCGGAGGCAGCGGGATCGACAGCCACGTCCACCCCGGCAGCCGATCAGGTGGCGATCGTCCTGCTCCCGCGCTACCCAGCAGGAACCGGAGGAACGACGGGGAACTGGACCAGTCCGTCGTTCACCGTGAGCACCGGAACGTGGGACATCGGCTGGGCCTACGCCTGCACCGGGAGCAACCCGAGCTTCCAGGTGATGGTGGGCCCGTCGAACTCCGTGGCCGTGACCGGGACCTCCACTTCCGGCCAGGGGGTGACACCGCAGAGCTCGTCAGGGACCTTCACCCTCGCCGTCCAAGCAACAGCGGCGTGCTACTGGGCGGTGAAGGTCACCGGAGTCGGCACCCCGGCCAGCTGAGCTCGTAGCGCTCTCGCACACGACGACCGGCACTCAGGGCAACAGCAGGTCGCGAATGGTCTCGCGCTCCACCGCCAGCAGAACCGTCGGCTTCACCGCATGTGCCGTCAGGACGCCTCGCTGGCCGCGCAGCGAAGCATGATCCCCGAAGAATTCGCCAGGTCCCACTCTCACCACGGTCTGATCGGCTCCGAATCCCTCACCGCGGATCTCCACCTCGCCCTCGAGCACGACGTAGTACTGGCCCACCCGGTCACCCGGCCGAAAGATGATCTGGCCTGCCTCGAAGGTGCTTCGATCCAGGCTCGTCGACACAGGGCCCCGGGTGGGCACCGCGTCGTTTCCAGTCAAACGGAACACACGCTCGGTGACCGTCGATTTCGCGGCGACGGTGGCGTAGTCGTAGTCCACGAAGTGCATCTCGCCAGGTACAACCTTGAGGATGATGCCTGCCGACGTGTCAAAGGGTTTCGACCCGAACTTCTCGAAGGCCATTTGGTATGCCCAGTGTTCTTCGTCGGGATTTGCCGGCTCGCACCTTCCCACCCCTTGCAGCTCTCTCACCTTCCGCCAGTCCGTCGTGTAGTCGTCGATGGTGAACGAGGCGTATCGGTTGGCCTTGACGTTCTTGAGGAGAGAGGAACCCTCGGCGGCGGTGAAGTACAGACGCCATTGATCGTTGGTGAAGACCACGGTGTCGGCGTGTGGGATACCGGTGAACGAGGAGGTCCCCAGGGTCACGATGTGATGCAACTGCAGGTATTCCCTCACATCATCGGGAAACGGCTCCGGCTCCACCTGCTCCCCCTTTCTCAACGACGCTTCCGCGCTATATGAATCCGTCATCCAAGGCTAGTCAGCCCGAGACCGACGTGGGGCGGAGGCCCCTACTCCAGGTAGCACCGACCGGGGGGAGCACTCCCCGACGGCTCGACAATGGCATCAGCCGAAACGCCCGTGCACGTAGTCGGTCGTCCTGGGATCACGCGGGTTTTGGAACATCTGTTCGGTCGGACCGTCCTCGACGATGTGACCGGGAAGCCCCTCACCGTCGACCAGAAACAGAGCGCAGTTGTCCGACACTCGTTGCGCTTGTTGCATGTTGTGGGTGACGATGACGATGGTGATCTGACCACTCAACTCCCGAATCGTGTTCTCGATGACGCCGGTCGAGATCGGATCCAGCGCCGAGCACGGTTCGTCCATGAGCAGCACCGACGGCCTCACCGCCAGGGCCCGGGCGATGCACAACCTCTGCTGTTGACCGCCGGACAGCGCCATTCCCGCCTCGTTCAGTCGATTGCGCGTCTCGCGCCACAGTCCGGCCCGCTCCAGGCTCTCCTGGACCAGGGCGTCTTTGTTGCCGACCTTCATGCCGGACAGGCGCAGCCCGGCCAGGACGTTCTGGGCAATCGTCATCGAGGGGAACGGGTTCGGCTTCTGAAACACCATGCCGATCTTGCGCCGGACCAGGTTGGCCGAGGAGCTCGGGCCGTAGACGTTGGTGCCGTCGAGCTCCACCGTGCCGGACATGGCGGCTCCCGGCACGACTTCGTGCATCCGGTTGAGGATCCGGAGGAAGGTGGACTTTCCGCAGCCCGATGGGCCGATCAGCGCCGTCACCTTTTCCGGCGGCATGACCAGCGAGATCCTCTCGAGGACCTTGTTCGTGCCGAACCAGGCGCTGACATCGCGTGTGCTCAAGTTGGCACCGGTCGCCGCTCCCGGCAGCGTCGTCTCCGACTGCGTGGCGGCAAAAGGTGGCACCTCCCACTGCGGCGGCGGGGGCTCAGGGATCGACGCGGGAGCGCCGAACGAAGGGTTCCCGGACACAGCGCTCACGGTGGCGGCAACGATCGCCGGAGTCTTCGCCGGCCTACGAACCCGGCCACGGCCAAGACGACGCCGAGGCCGAGGATCGGCACGATGTCGACACCGGTATAGGCCAAGGTGACGGCGGCGTTCGCTCCGCCGGACCCCGTCCCGACCTCACCGATCTCACTCGACTCCTCGTTGGCCGAGGCGGACGGGAACGACGGTGACGAGCCGCCCCCGGGGAGGCTTCCTCCTCCCGTCGACCGGGCGGCCACCGTGGTGGTCGTGGTGGTTGACGTGACAGGTGCGCTCGCTTCAGCCGCCACTTCGGCAGCCACCGCGTCACCGATCTTGGTCATGGCTGGCGTCGGTGGGGCGGCCCCCAGGCCCGTGATGTCGCTGACACCGGCGGAGCTGAACACGAATTGCAGGAACTGGGAGAGGGCGGCGGCCTTTGCCGCGCTGAGCCCGCTGGTCGGGACGACCAGGTAGCTCATCACCATGATCGGATAGGCGGCTGGGTCGCTTCCCCCGTTGGCCGGGAAGGTGACGAGATTGGTGGTGGGGTCGATGGTGGCGTCGTTGAGCGCTGCCGATTCACCCGCCAGGGTGGGCGCCACGAAGGATCCCGCCGCATTCTGCACAGCAAGGGCCGGAAGCTCCACGCCCGTCGTGTTGCCCCCCGCAGAGCTCGGCAACCAGTCGACCGGGAGCGGGGCGACGTTGACGTTCTGGCCCCAAATGGTGTTGTTCGGGAGAGCCAGGCCGGTGGTCGAGTTCACCGGCACCATGTTCTCGATCAGCTCCAGGTCGCCTCCTGAGATCCCTTGATCGCCCGGCCAGGCCTCGGTGGGAGCTGCGCTCGATTGGTGGAGAGTGTCGACGACGAATTGCGTCCAGGCGGCACTGGCGGAAGGGTCGGCCGCGAAGTAGCTCAACAGCGCGTAGTTGGACGCAGAAGGATCGATGATGTCGCCAGGTCCGATGGTATGCGAGTTCTCCGGGTCGACCGGGCCGGTTCCCCCGGTGATGGTGGACAGGGTCGGACCATTCCATTGCGTGATGTCACTGCTGAACATCTCTTCTGCTTGCAGCGCGGTGACCTGCAGGTCGGGGCAGAACGGATCCTGTGCGCCTGAGCTGCAGATGAGCACATAGGACAGGGCGTCGGCACTGGCGGCGAACGGAACGTAGGCAAAGGAACGTCCATTCGATGCGGCCGTGGACGCCTCGGCGCTGGTGAGTGGGAATTCGGTCACCGCCACGTCGCCGGCGCCACTGGCGAAGTCCTGGCGACCGACGTCGACGTTGGCGTCGAAATAGGACGGTGTGATGGTCCCCATGCTCGACTCGTCGTCCACCAGGAGCCTGTTCATGATGGGCTCGGCGAAGGTCCCTCCTTCGAAGAGGAGGGTGGTAGCGGTCGAGGCCGAGGCCCGGTCCGACGGCGACCCAACGCACAAAGCCACGGCGGCGATCGACACGACCATGGCCGCCAGCAACCGCCAGCTGGCTCTGGTGCCAGTCGGGCCCATCACACTCGTCTCATAGACCGCGCTCGCAGTCGCCGTCGGGCAAGGAAACCGACGACGAAGAGCATCCCCCCAGTGGCGGCGATGGGAATGGGACGTCCTCCGGTGAAGGCGAGGCCCGGTATGCCCGACAGGGACACGGCCGGGTCGGCGGGCACAGGCCCGCCGGCGGCAGAACCACCACCCACCGACGAGCTGGCCTCGGCTCCCGAGTTCCCGCCGACTCCTGCGCCTCTCGACCCAGGGACCGTCGAACCGGCATTGGTGGAAGCCGGGGTCGTGGCTGTGGCATTGACCACGCCACACGTGGGCTGGGTTTGGCCCGCCTGGACCTCCGCCGGGGTGAGGTCGCCGCATGCGTAGGCGGCGGCCTCCGGAGAGGTGGTACCTACGGCACCGGCCACCAGGCTCTCCACTTGATTCACCCCGTACCGCTCCAGCGAGAGACCGAGCGAGGCGTAGCCGATCTCAGGAGCCTCGTGCTGTCCGAGGGTCAGATCGTAGTCGACGAACTGGCTGATCACGTTCCCCTTGGCCGCGCTCCAGCCAGTGGTCGGTATGAGCATGTAGCTGTAGGTCGAGGGGTTGTACACATGCGGGCCGATGCCGCCGAAATTCAAGATGTGTGTGCCGTTCGGCTGCTGGGTCGCATAGGCCAGGGCTGAAGCCACATCGACGGCCGTCGGCTGCGTGTAGTAGCCACTGGCGTTCTTCACAGAAGCCACCGGAAATCCTCGCTGCAGCGCGTAGGCCGTCTCCACCGCGGTGATGTAGCCGTCGGAGTCCGGGTCGGCCACCGTGTCGGCAGCGTTGGCCGAGCCGGACTGGCTTATGGCGTTGGGGAAGATGGGCCAGTCCGAGCGGGGCTGGGTGGCCGACAGGTCACCGACCTGACCTGGGTAGTTCTCGACGGTGGGAGAGTTCACGAAGCTCGACCACAGAGCGGGTTCTTCGTCGATGCACCATTCCTGGAACACGAAGTTGGTGCCGGAGAGGTCGCTGCGGATCACCGGATGGATCTCGAGGTCGGGGAGGCTGACACCGGGATTGTCCGCCTGGATGACCGGCGAGTCCCAGTTGGTGACGCCGCCGGTGAAAATGGCACAAGCCGAATAGCTCGACAGCTGCAGCGTGCCGCTCAGGCCGGCGATGTGGTACATGAAGGACAGGCCCCCGGCGGTCACCGGAACGTAGATGAACGGGAACTTCGGGCTGGCCGTGTCGAACGGATAGGGCTGGTACTCGATATCGGTCACCCCGTAGTCCACCGTCTGGCCTGCGAACTCGTAGCGTCCGTCAGCCGAGCTCGACGACGTGTAGGCGATGTTGAGGTTGTAGGGGGCCTTGGAGGTGTCGATCGTCCATTGCGAGATCTCGGGGCCGGCGAAGGACGACCCGGCGCCGAGCAGGCCAACCCCGGACGCCGCTGCCGGAGCGGCAGGTGCCACGATGGTGCCCGCCACGGTCGAGATGGCCATGGCACAACCGAGCAGGACTCCTCCCCGCCGGCGGGCCGCTCTTCCACACCGTCGTGACCCGCCGGAGCCGTCCCGAACGGGACCTTCCGTCTTGGCCACAATCCCTCCGTCTCGAACCATTCGCGTGTTCGTCGTATCGGTGACGATCAAGATCAGCCGGACCTCGAAGACAGTCTCCTCCAGGGCGGCAGGAACCATCTGCTCAAGCGCGCGCCACCCGAGGAGCCCGATCCCAGGACCCTGGTCAGTGAGAAAAGGAGTACGACGATCACCACCAGTGCCAGCGCTCCACCCCAGGCTTCTTTGACTTCGTTCCCCGACGGCGAGTTGGCGAACTGCACGACGTAGAGCGGGAGGTCCAACTGGGCGCCGTGGAAGGGATTCCAGTTGAAATGCGCATGAGCGGAGCCTCCGGCGGTGAAGAGCACGGCTGCGGTCTCTCCCACTGCCCTGGCCACCCCGAGGATGGCGATGGTGATGAGGCCGACCCTCGCCGTCGGAAGCACCACCCGCATCGTCAGTCGCCAGTGTGGGGCTCCCAGTGCCATGCCCGCCTCACGCAGGGACCCGGGCACGGTCCGCAGCACCTCCTGTGCCCCTCTGGTGACGAACGGGAGCATCATGATGCCGAGCGCCATGGCGGCGGCCAAGCCCGACTTGCCGGCGGTGTGCCGCGGATCCACCCAGATGAGGTACACGAACAGGCCGGCGATGATCTCCGGCGTGCCGGTCATGGCGTCGACCACCAACCGCACCACCTGGGAGTACCCGCTGCCCGACTCGTTGAGGAAGGTCGCCGTGAGGATGGCGATCGGCCCGGCCACCAACGTGGCCAGCCCGACCTGCTCGACGGTGCCCACGATGGCGGCCCCCACGCCTGCCGTCCACGTCGGCGCCTTCGGACCCGAATCGGCGGCGTCAGCCTTCAGAAAATGGGGAAAATGCGCGGCCACCACAGGGAGGCCTCGAACCAGCAGCCAACCGATGATGAGGAACAGCGGCACCATGGCAGCCGCCGAGCCTGCCCAGACGAACAGCGTGCCGAGGCGGTCCTTCATCACCAGGACTCCGTGGCGCGACCGTGAGACGAGGGCATAGATGATCACAAAGGCGATGAACGAGCACAGCGCCTGACCGAACATCGCCGACAGTCCGGCGACACTGAAGCTCAGCCACACCAGGGCCATACCGGCCGCGGCCGAGCCCAGCACCTCGAACACGCTGTTGGTGGAGGCTCGGGGGTCGCGCTGGGGGCGATCGATGGTGCCAGGCTGAGCTGGGGCCGGCGCCTCCAGAGTGGAGATGGCACTCATGCGTAATCACCCGCCGACCGTTTCACCACGAGCCTCGCCACCAGGTTCATGGTCAGGGTGGTGGCGAAGAGGATCAGGCCGGCGGCGGTGAGCGCGCTCTTCACCATCTCCGGATAGCTGGTGAAATTCTGGGCGATGAGATAGGAGATCGAACCGAGGCCGTTGGGCCCGAGGATCGCCGGGGTGAGGACGTTGGTGGTCGAAAGGATGAGGTACACGGCCATGGTCTCCCCCAGGGCGCGCCCCAACCCGAGCAGGGCGGCCCCGATGATCCCGTTACGCGCATAGGGCAGTACCACGTCGGTGACCATGCCCCACCTCGTCCCACCCAGTGCCAGCGCTCCTTCGCAGGCGTCGCGGGGGGCTCGGGCCATGACTTCGCGGCTGATCGAGGTCACGATGGGGATGATCATCACGGCCACCACCAGGCCGCAGAGGAAGATGGAGTGGCCGAACGTACCGGCTTCGGGGGTCCGGAACAGCGGGATGAAGCCGCCGTGCGCATCGAGGAACTTCGTCGTCCCGTACATGTAATCGGCCAGAGCGACGAGGCCCCAGAACCCGTACACGATGCTCGGCACCGTGGCCAGCAGGTCGATCAAGGTCACCAGCACGTTTCGCAGCCGCTTGGGCGCGTACTCGTTGATCATGAGGGCTGAGGCCACCGACACCGGCAGGGCGACCGTCAGGGCGATGAGGGCGATCACCACCGACCCCACCAACGCCCCCAGGATCCCGAGGTCGAACGGCGGTGCCCAGTGAGAGCTGGTGACCAGCTTGAGCCCCACCTTGTGCCAGGCGTCCGTGCTGTACTTCACCAGGTAGATGATGATGGCGCCGAGCACGACGAGCACCGTCGTCCCACAGGCGGCCAGGACCACCCGGAACACGCGGTCGGCGCCGGTGGCCGTCGGCTTCAGCGGCAGGGGTGTGTCGGTGTCGACCGGATGGTCAAGGGGGAGCAGGCCGGTATCGAGGGCCATCGCTTAGGTGACCCGCTTCGCCACCATGGCCCGCCCCAGCGTCCCGACGATCATCATGAGGAAGCCGAAGGCCATCATCCAGACGAGGAGGGGGGACTGACCGGTGAAGGCGAGCTCACCGGACGAGGCGCTCACCTGACTCGAACCGGGCGATGAGCCCGACGACCCCGAACCCGCCGAGCCGGCGGACGAGCTCCCGCTGGTGGTCGACGTCGTGGTCGCTCCGCCAGCGGTGGTGGTGGTGGTCCCACCGCCCGCCGCCGTTGTCGTCGTCGCCGCCGGGACAGAGGTAGTGGTGCTCGTGGTAGTGCTGGGCGAGGTGGTGGTGGACGTGGCAGGGGTGGTGGTGGTGGTGGTGACACCCCCGCTCACGTAGAAGGGGTTGGAGAAGACGTGCGGCGCGGCGAAGTTGCCGTAGTCCTCACCGACGTACCAGACACACGGATCGGTCGTGTTGCAGGTGATGGTGGCAGTCGGGTACTTCGTGTCGGGGAGGGCGTAGACGGCCATCAGATCGCCCTCGTTCTGCCCGGCGTAGTCGAAAGCCCCGCTCGGGGCCACGGCGAACGGGAAGTCCGGGCCGATCGTCTGAGCGGAGCAGTAGTTGTCGTTGGGAGGGTCGCCCGGGCCTCCGTTGCCGTTGTTGTACTCGCACTCGATGGCCTCGATGTCTCCGCCGTTGGCGTCCGAAGGTGAGAAGACACTGTTCGGCCCCATCGACATGTTGACCTGCTCGCCGTCGGTGTAGGTCGTGTAGGGGGATGACGCCGGAGGCACGACACAGTCGATGTACACGCCGTCCCCTGAGCTCAGGGTTCCGCACGGCCCCGTGGTGGCGGTGGCTCGCCCGGCGAAGAGGACCAAGGCAAAGCACGTCAACAAGAGCACGGCGCCGGCGACCTGGATCGTCCGCCACCCCGGGTCCATCCTGGCCGCCACTCTCAGCACTGTCGCTCGCGGCACTTGCCCCCCTCTTTCAAATCCCCTCGGTAGCTCGATCGGCCCGCCGTTACCAGCGATACGCCCGAGGGCCCGGCGGTCATATTGCCACCGGGCCCTCGGCCTTGACTAGTCAGGGCATCTCGCTGAAGCGAGATGTTCCCTTCAATGTTGCTCGGTTAGTTGTCCGGGAAGGGCAGCGGTAGATCCGATGCACTGCATGCCGTTCCCTGGCACGCTGCCGAGTTCGAAGCGGACTCGCCCAGCGGCTGCACGCTCAGGTTCGCGTTGTTCGGATACGGGTCCGAAAGCTGGCTGCCACCGTTCCCGCTCACCGCGTTGTCGCTGTACGTCGGGTAGATGAGCCCGCAGTCACCTGAGAAGGAGCCGGCCTGGTCGCCGTTCAGGCTCAGGTCGGTGATCCGGTTGAAGCCGAACTGGTTGTCGATGATGTTCGTCAGCTCGGTGTCGAAGTTCAACCCGGTGCTCGGGTCCTTGGCCTTCGTCACCACCCCGTCGCCGTTGGTGCCGCAGATAAAGTTCAGGAACCCGGCCGTCGACGCCCGGAGCCCCTGATTGAGTCCGCTGAGCGTGATCGTCTCGGGGCCATCGGTACCGGTCGCCGGCTGGCTCAACTCGATGGAGTTCTCCGGCAGGTCGAGCGGGTTGCTCCCCGCCCCCGAGGCGTAGTTCGCCTCGCCGGCAGGCCCGATCTGGGTGATGTAGGTGCCAGCAGCGATGCCCGTGCCGCTCACTCCCACCCCGATGTCGGCCTGCGAGAACGGAGCCGGGCTCCCGGTCGAATATCCGGTGGTGGTCACCACAGGGCTGCCCGAGGTGGTGCTGGCATTGGTCACCGTCGTCGACGGGGCCACGGCGCTGTTGTACGCCGGCACCGGGGCGTCGAGGAAGATGTTGAACAGCGCCCTCGCGGTCGGGAGCGTCTGATTGGCTTCGGAGCCTGGGCTGGCTTGGATCCCGTTCTCCTTCACTTTGGTGACCGGGAACGAGTACAGCGTGCCTGCGCCGCACGGCGTGAGGGCGGCCGAGTTGACGGCCTGGCCGTTGGAGCAGATGCCGGCCTGGCGGGCGTAGGGGTTCGCCGTCACGACGCCGTTCGACTCGTAGTAGAGCGTGGCCGAGACCATGACCGCCTGGTCGGCAGCGTCACCCGGGAAGGCGGTGGCGGCGTAGTCGGCCAGGTTGGCAGCGTCGTTCTCCAGCATGTACGGAGTCGATGGCTGCGTGACGCCGGGGCTCTCCAGCTCGACCCAGACGTCACTGGCGGAGGTGGCTGCGTTCTGGTTCGTCGTGGTACCGGCGCCCGACCCGACGCACAGGCTCGACGGCGTGCTGGGGGCGCCATTCGGGGCGAGGAAGGTGTGGGCGAGGGTGTAGTTGGTCCCCGATGCCGGGTTCACATACGGATCCACGATCGGAACCCCGAAGGGCACACCGTTTCCAGCCGTCAGGACGTTGGCGTTCCCAATGGCGATGTCGAGGTTGGTGTCGGCGTTGCTAGTCAGACTGCCCGGACCCGTGATCGTCAGCGTGCTCCCGCCGCCGCCGGAGCCGGACACCGTCCAGCCTGCCGGGATCCCGATTCCGGTGACGGCGTCACCAGAGGCGATGACGGCCGGGAACGTGGTTCCTTCCGGAGCCCCGCCGTTGATCGTCACGTCCGAGGCACCACCCGTCGTGTTGGCGTCCACCACCACGAGGTTCGGGCCGAGGTTGGTGAGCGCGCCCCAGTCCGAGATCTGGTTGGTGACTCCCCCGCCGTTGGTTGCGCACCAGATCCGGAACGCCTCGGAGTTCGCACCACCGCTGTTGCTCACGTTCAGCAGCGGGGTTCCCGAGCAGGGCGTCCCCGATTCCACACCGGTCAGGTTCTCGGGGATGCAGCTGGCCGGATCGCCGGGGATCCAGCCGGCGGCCACCGAGCCCGCTTCGGCGTGGCTGCTGTTGGCGGCCAAGTTGGACGGCGAGTCGATCGCCGTGTACCACGGGGTGGCGGAGCCGGCAGCCGGCCCACCGACCGGGACCGTCGCTTCCACCGAACCGAAGGTGGCCGGGGTGATACCGCTGTTCATCTGCCAGTCGACGATGGGAACCCCGTCGTAGGCGTAGCCCTGCGACTCCTCCTCGGTGCACTGCGGCGTGGAGGCGATGGGCTTGGACGAACGGGAGAAGTCCGTGGCGTCCGGGTTGTACTCCGGGTTCGCGTTGGACGGCGCTGCTCCACAGAGCTGCTTCTGACCATCTCCGGAGCCGACGTCGTCTACGCCGTCGAGGACCTCGGTACGGTCCCAGTTGTCGGCGTCGTCACTTGGAGCGATGTCGGTCGACGACGCCGACGCCGGCAACGACCCCGGGGTGGACGAGAGCACGCCCTTGCAGGGATAGCTGGTCGTCGACGTGACCTGGCAACCGTAGAGCCCCGCCTGGTTGTACAGGTCGGCGATGGCCTGCATCATGTAGAACGTCGTGTCGGACCCGGAGCTCCGAATGACCTGCGAGTTGAACCCGGTGTAGAACTGTGGTGCTTGCCCGGGCACAGGGTCTGCCGAAGCCACGCCACTCAGGGCGAAGGTCCCCGCCAACGCCGCCATCGTGAGCGCGGCGCCGGCGGCGATGCGGGTACGAATCGTCCGGAGTTTCATCTTGGCATTCACATCCTTTTCGTTGTTGGTCTTCGTTTCTCGACTTGTTCGTGCAGAACTGGCTCGTCTCATGTCCGTCCTAGCCGGTGATGTTCAGTGTGTAGTCCCCGCTGGAGGCGGTATAGCTCGGCGTGTGCTTGTGCGCCTTGCTCGTCACCGTGACGCTGAAGGTGACGCTGGAGGCGCTGTCCTTCGACTTCGGAGCCACCGTGAGCGTGCCCTTCTTGAACTTCACGCCCTTGGCAAACGACCCCGAACTGATGGTGTCGGTCCATACGAACTTGCCACTGCCGCCGGCGGCTGAGAAGACGTAGGGCCCGCACGTGCTGCCGGCAGCACAGGTGATGGTCGCGCTCGGGGGCCCGCCGCTCAGGGCGAGGTTCGGCACGGTCAGCGCGAAGGACTGTGAAGCGTTCGGGTACACGCCGTTGTCGGCCACCAGCGTGAAGTCGTAAGTGCCGGCCGCCACCGAGTTCGTGCCACTCAGGGTGGCGGTGCCGTTCGGAGTTCCAGGGTTCTGCAGGCTGACACCGCTCGGCAGGCTCGAACCCGAGGCCAGGGAGATGGTGGCGCCGGGGGTTCCCGACGTCGTCACCGCAAAGCTGAACGGATCGGAGGTGGTGAAGGTGGCGGTGTAGCTAGCCCCACTGGTGAAGCTGGGACCGACCCCACCCACCACGAACGGGTTCGAGAACAGGTGCGGGGCGGCGAAGCTGTTGTAGCCCTCGCCGACGTACCACACACAGGGGCTGCTGGCGTTGCAGACGAGGTTCCCCCTGCTTCCGGAGATCGTCACCAGATCACCGTCGTTCTCCGCCGCATAGTCGAAGCTGTCGTTCCCCAAGGCATAGAAGGAGTCGGGTGCCACGGTCTGGGCCGAGCAGTAGTTGGCGTTGGGAGGATCGCCCAGGCCGCCGGCGCCGTTGTTGTACTCACACTCGATGGCAACCAAGTCTCCGCCGTAGGTGTCAGAGGGCGAAAAGCCCGGGAAGTCGTAGGGGGCCCCGTCGATGGTGAGCACCTGTGGGGAGGTGTCACCGGCGGAAAGATCGACCTGCTGGCCGGCGGCGTAGGCCGTATACGGGGACGAGGCTTGCGGCACGGCACAGCCGACGTATACGACGTTGTTGCTCGGCAACGTGCCGCAACCCGAGGACTGCGCACTGGCAGCAGCCAAGTTCAGCACGAGGACGGAGACCGTCATGCCGCTCACCAGTCCAGATGCCACAACGACCTTGGTTGCCTTCCTCCACCTGCCATGGAGCATCAGTCATCATCCTTTCGTCGCGCGTGTCACGCGAAACGGCCGCAGGTCCGACGACCATTGATGGCAGACGCCAGCCAAGGCAACAAGGCTCCTGACCCAGCAACTACCAAGGTTTAATGGGAAGTTCGCACAGCATCGGGAGTTCGTCACACTCCTCGGTTTGATGCCTGGCGATCGTCCGCTTGCGAATCTTCTGCCGTGACGATGCGTGGCCGCGAAACTGTCAACGGTGAGTGTTGAGCCTTACGCGGCGCTTCCAACCCGAACTGGGTGACGAAATCCCGAAGAACATGGTGAACATCGAGAGAAGCCTCGCGAACTAGCGATGAATACTGGGCAATTTCGTCTTATTGGATTTGCCGAACCCCTCTCGGCCTCGAACAATGGCACTTTCCGGACCCAGACGACAGTGAGGTGAGCCCGCGTGAAACGCGCCGCGGCGTCGTTGATGGCGGCCCGAAAGAGGCCACGACTCCTGGTCACAGTCCTTGCCGTCGCCGCGGTGGCTTCCGGCATCGTGGTCGGAGCGCTCTCCGTCGCCAATGCGCAGCCCGCTCCGTGCGGGACTCTTCCCTCGGGTAACAGCGTGTACCTCGACTGCGTGGTGCCCCCTGCGTCGGCTCCGTACACGACCTACACCGACGGCCAGAAGATCAACATGTCCATGGGTCCGAACAGCGTCTTCTCACCGACCGATGCCAATGGTGGAGACATCGAAGCCATCGAGTGCGAGTACAACAACGGCACCGGCAGCCCGGGTGATCCTCCCAACGACAGCTACTGCTCCGCCCAGACGATCGGCCCGGACTTCCCGTTCTCCGTGGCTCCGAGCGGGGCCTTCGACTACGCCGGGCAGAACGAGGGTGACCTGATGCCGGTCTACGCCCTCCCCGACACGAAGTACCCGACTGCCACCATCACCTGCAACACAACCGATCCATGTGTCTGGTATGTAGGCGAGGACTACGGCAGCTTCGCCGCTCCGCACGTTTTCTCCAACCCCTTCTACGTGAGCTCGTCGACGCCACCCACGACCACTACAACGTCCACCACCACCACGACGGTTCCTCCCACCCCCACGACCACTACTTCGACCTCTACCACGTCGACCACCT
>Ga0187782_10001095_pt1 | contig 19461 bp, 16 predicted proteins | sample 0715_SJ02_MP15_2_FD_132454 | JGI IMG/M metagenome (GOLD analysis project Ga0187782, IMG submission 132454) | Tropical peat soil microbial communities from peatlands in Department of Meta, Colombia - 0715_SJ02_MP15_20_MG | ecosystem: Environmental > Terrestrial > Soil > Wetlands > Peat | place... | reverse complement strand
CAGTCATGCGCAACGTGGAGGACAAAGAGCTTCTCGCCCGAAGAATCGTGCAGTTCGCCGAGAAGCAGGAAGCAGCCGTGGCATGAAGGCGATCCTGATTCCGGTAAAGGAATTTCACCAGGCCAAGAAACGCCTGGCTCCACATTTCAGTCCCGCCGACCGCGCAGATCTAGCGGAGGCGATGTGTGAGGACTTTTTCAGCGTCGTGGCCGAAACGCGGTGTGCGGACCGAGTGTTTGTGATCAGCAAAGAACCCGGGGCGCTCTCGCGCGCGCGAGAACGCGGCTGGGAAACAATCGCCGAATCCCACCAGACCTCAGAAAGCAGCTCCGTGGACGCCGGATCACGCTACTGTGCCGAGCAGGGTGTTCGCGCGCTGCTTCGACTGCCCATCGATTTACCACTGGTCGAACCGTGCGACATCGAGGGAGTCTTCAAACAAGTGGACGTCGCACCGTCTGTGGTTATAGTTCCCTCGAGTGACGGCACGGGCACGAACGCACTGTTGCGGTCACCTGCCGTTCTCTTTCCTTCGCACTTCGGCCCTGATAGTTTCCGTCGTCACTTGGCTGAGGCCAAGGGATGCGGCGCGCAAATTCGAGTTTTTCGAAATCCTCGTTTGGAACTGGATATTGATGAGCTGGATGACCTGCGGAGACTTTCGAATCGACTGCGGCCCGACTCCGCCACAGCCCGATGGCTGATCGAGCGTGACATCGACCTCGTTTCGCTGCTGGCTAGCAGGGTTAGAAACAATTAGGGGATTTCCGACAGGGATGTTCTGCGAATCTTCCTCGCTTCCGGGCACAGAGCGCCCCATGGAACCGAACCGGTGGTCAGATGATCTGATCGCGCCGGAAGGTGTCAATTTCAGCGGCGGTGTAGCCGAGTTCTTGAAGAATTGGCTCGGTGTCTTGTCCCAAGGCCGGAATCGGATCAAATCGCGCTGGGCTGTCGGACAGCCGCAGAGGACTTCCCACGACGGGTACAGGCCCTACCGGCGATTCCATCTCCCGTATCATCTTCCTCGCAATCACCTGAGGATGAGCCAACACCTCGCCGATGCCGTTCAGTTTCCCATAAGGCAGTTCGCTTTCGCGCAGCCGGCGCAACCATTCCTGTTGCGGTCGCTCGAGGAAAATTCTCTCGACCAGTTCTTCTAACGCCGCGCGATTCCGCCGGCGGTCGGGCGCTGTGCGGAAGCGAGGATCTTCCAGCAGAGCGGGACGTTCAATTACCTTGTGGCAAAACACCTCCCAGTCCTGAGGGGTCGCGACCGCCAAGCTCACGTAGGCACCATCGCTTGCCAGGTACGGGCCATAGGGGACGATGTAATGGTGGCGCATACCCACGCGTACGGGCTCTTCCCCGCGATGCCAATAGTGGTGCGGAAAATAGCCCAGCCAGGCGAGCGCTGATTCGAACATGGAGATATCGATTACCTGTCCACGGCCGGTTCGTTCCCTTTGGTAAAGAGCCAGGAGAATTCCCACAGTCGCGTACATCGACGAGGCAAGATCGGTGATCGGCACGCCGACCTTGGCTGGCTTGTCCGGATAGCCGGTTGTGGCAATGATGCCGGCCTCGCCCTGAATGAGCAGGTCGTAGGCTTTTGCTTCCCGGAAGGGGCCATCCTGGCCATAACCGGACAGGGAACAGTAAATGAGACGCTGATTGCGAGCGCAGAGCTCAGCGGCTCCCAATCCCAGCCGATCGGCAACTCCGGGCGCAAAGTTTTCAAGGACCACGTCCACGCGCTCAGCCAGTCGCTGAACAGCCTCCCGGCCGGCTGGCTTCTTGATGTCCACCGCAAAGCTTCTCTTGTTCCCGTTGAGCCACACGAAGCCGGACGAGAGGCCTCGCACGACCGAGTCCCACCCTCGAATCAGGTCGCCGGTTCCCGGCTTTTCAACCTTGACGACTTCGGCACCCATGTCCCCCAAAATCCGCGTGCAGTGCGGCCCGGACACGGAGACTTCCAGGGCCAGGACGCGAACGCCATCCAAGGCTCGAGGCACCTTCGTAGCGGTGTTTTCCGCCATCAGGGACGAACCTCGGGGAACAGATTTTGCTTCGGCGCGTGCGCGCGCTTCCACACCATAACGCTGCGGCTGTAGTCGATAACGACCTTCCCTTCCTGCTGGATACCCTGCGTGCGGACCTTGATAATTCCCCATTGGGGCTTGGACTTGGACTCACGCTTCTCCAACACTTCGGATTGGGAGTAGAGAGTGTCCCCAGCAAACAGCGGATTCGGCAGCTTGATTTCGTCCCAACCGAGTGCAAAGCCGTTCTCGCTCACATCCGCCACACCCATCCCGGCCACGATGGCAAGCGTAAGCGCACTGTTGATCAAACACCGGCCGAACTCGGTGCGCTTGCCGTATTCATTGTTGAAGTGAATTTGGTTGGTGTTGTTGGTGAGCAGCGTGAACCAGATGTTGTCGTTTTCCGTCACCGTCCGCCCGAGTCGGCAGCGGTAAATGTCTCCGACTTCGAAATCCTCAAAAAATCGCCCTTCCCAGCCAGGCTTGACTGCCATTTTCGGTCCCCCTTATGGATTACTTCGGTCATTACCTAGGAATGAAGGCGTCTGTCACTCGCTCCCCTTGGCGTCGTTCTAGCAACCACATGGAAAGCAGAATCCGCTACGAGGAACGGGTGCCCAGCGATTCCGCTAGCTCAAGAGTCTGCCTAGCCCTGTCCACAATCGGGAGATCGAGGAGTTGCCCGCCGAAGGCCACGGCGCCTTCGCCGCGAGCCCTCGCTTCATCGAAGGCCTTCAGCACCTTTCGCGCATAGTCGATCTCGTCCGCCGCCGGTGTGAACGCAGCATTTACGGTGTCGACCTGCGCGGGGTGAATCACCGACATCCCGGAAAACCCCAAACGGCGGGACTGCAGTGCAAAAGTCTTTAGTCCTTCAAGGTCTTGTAGGTCCGGCCATACGCCGTCCACCGCCTGGACATGCGCGCATGCGGCGGCCGTCACCAGCGCAGAACGCGCGTAGATAAGATCGCGAGCTTCACCTTCCCGCCGAAGGGGCAGACTCAGCTCTCTAGAAAAATCCTCCGCCCCAAAGAGCAGGCCGATCATTCGTGGGGAAGCGGTAGCGATGGCGTAGGCGTTGAACAACCCTTTTGGGCTTTCCAAGGCGGCCAGCATACGCACAGTCCCTCGAGCAAGTCCCACTTCCGGTTCGCGACGATCCAAGAGCTGCTCGACGCTTCTAATCTGCTCGGGCCCCTCGACCTTTGGCACAACCAGACCTTCCAGACCCTGCCGCACGACCGAGGCGAGATCGTCCCGACTGCGTTCGTGCCCGACGGCATTGATGCGCACGAACCTCGCCGGGGTGCGAAATTGCCTCTCTGTCTTCAGGCGTGCTGCCACCTGGTCGAGGCAGGCCGCAATCTGTTGGCGGGCCATGTCCTTCTCGGCGGGGGCAACGCCGTCCTCGATATCCATCATGACGGCGTCCACCAAAACTCCCAGTGATTTTTCAATCATGCGCTGGCGATTTCCAGGGACGAACATCCAGGACCGCAGCAACACGTTTTTCTGATCCATTTGCTCTTCTCCGTTACGACCTATGAGTTCGCGGCGAGTGTGCTCCCACTCTCAACTGGTCACCGTTTCTAGTATGACTTCGGCATCTTCAGCACGTTCTGGCCGAGAAAAGCCAGGATCAAGTTATTGCTTACGGGCGCCACCGTGAGAAGGCGAGTTTCGCGAAACTTCCTCTCGACATCGTAGTCGCAGGCAAACCCGTAGCCTCCATAGGTTGTCAGGCAGGCATCGGCCGCCTCCCATGCGGCTTCCGAAGCCAGTAGCTTGGCTAGGTTGGCTTCGGCCCCGCATTTCTCGTTCCGATCAAACTTTGCGGCCGCATCGAAGCGCATCAAATCGGCTCCTTGCACGTGCGCATAGGCTTTCGCGATTGGAAACTGAACGCCCTGATTTGCGCCAATCGGTCGCCCAAAGACCACGCGCTCACGCGCATAGGACGATGCCCGTTCTACGAACCAGTGGCCGTCGCCGATCGCTTCTGACGCGACCAAAATCCGCTCCGCGTTCCACCCGTCGATGATGTAACGAAAGCCCTTTCCCTCCTCGCCGATCAGGCCGGCGGCCGGGATATCCACGTCCTCAAAAAAGACCGTGTTCGTATGATGATTCACCATTAGATCCAGAGGCCGGATCTGAATCCCTTTGACTTCCCGCATATCTACGATGAATACGGATATCCCTTGGGTCTTGTCTTGCACGTCGCTGTAGGGAGTGGTTCGCGCCAGCAGAAGCATCAAATCGGATTGTTGCGCCCGCGAGATGAAAATCTTCTGCCCGTTGACAATGTAGCGGTCTCCTTTGCGGACCGCCCGCGTTTCGATGCGGGTGGTTTCTGACCCCGCATTCGGCTCGGTAACGGCAAACGCTTGCAGGCGCAATTCGCCCTTAGCAATAGCCGGGAGATAACGCCGCTTCTGTTCCTCGCTGCCGTGGCGCAGGAGCGTTCCCATGGTGTACATCTGGGCGTGGCAGGCGCCGGAATTCCCTCCAGAGTGGTTGATCTCCTCCAGGATGACGCCCGCCTCTGTGATCCCGAGCCCCGAGCCCCCATACTCTTCGGGAATCAGAACGGCTAAATACCCGCTCTCCGTGAGAGCCTTCACGAAATCCTGCGGGTACGCTGCCTTCTTGTCAGTCTCACGCCAGTAGGTATCCGGGAAGTCCTTGCAAAGAGCGCGCACGTTTTCGCGAATTGACTGAAGGTCTTCTGCGGTTGTCGTCAAGGCTGTGTCCTCCGTGCTCCCGATGCGCTCAGTCAAGCCACATCAGCTTCGCCGGATTGTCATGGAGCATCATGCGGACCTCCTGCTCCTTAATGCCGAACGCCAGCAAGGCCCGTATGAAAACTCGCATCCCATCGATACTGTCCATGTGCAGCACTTGGCCGAAGTCACTGCCAATTTCCCCACGCCTCTACGAATCGTCGGGCATCGTCGATGACCGGCTCAGTCACTGGCACATAGGGAACAATCATGCGAGTGACTCCCGCTTCGACAAAAGGCTGCAGACGCTCTTTGATCTCCTGGATAGAGGTCGCCGGGATCACCGGCAATTTGTCCATGTAGGCGTCGGTGATCTGGGTGCTTGCAGCTTTGAACCCGCCCTCCTTAAAGGCTTGTTGGACGGCATTCACTTCCTCCTCGAATCCAGATGCCCGGAGCATGTCCTTGTAGTGGTCGGCGATGTTGTAAAAGGTGAGCACCTGCCGGATGCGCGACCTAGCCATAGCCCGATCCGGGTGCAGCGAGACGCGGACCTTCGCGAGAATGTCAATCTTGCTCGGATCACGGCCCGCTTCGACAGCGCCGGCGCGAACGCGATCCGCGATCTCTCGAATCTTGGTCGGTGTGGCCATATTGATGAACACTCCGTCAGAAATCTGCCCAACCAGATGTGTCATCTGCGGCCCTAAACCCGCCAGGTAAATCGGAAAAGTTGGGTGAGATGGTTTCCACGACAGCTGGAAACGCTGTCCGGTCGAATACATCTGGCCTTGGTATTCCACACGTTCGCCCGCTGCTGTCTTGCGAACGATCTCAATGTATTCCTTGGCCCGACGCAGGGGGCGATCAAAAGTGCCTCCATGCCAGGCGGCGATGGTTTTATTGGCCACTCCGAGACCCAAGAGCAATCTGCCGTTGGATAGGTCCTGCAAAGTAGCGGATTGGATTCCCAACGTTACGGCACTTCGGCCGTAGATGTGATAGATCGCCGTCCCGACTTTCAGTGTGCGTGTCCGCGCGGCAATGCCCGAGATCAGAACCAACGGATCCGTGCTGTTCGATTCTCCCTTCCAGAAGGCTCCGAACCCCGCCTGTTCAATCAGGGGCGATAACTCTACGATCCCCGCAACGGGATAATGCGCGGCAGAGTTCAGCTCAATGTCATAAACCACGGTCGCTCCTCACTTTCAATACAGTCGCAGGCAGTGAGCCCTGCTCTCGCTTACTTCAAATGCACACCCGGAGCATGATGATAATCACACGCTTGGCAGGCACGCTCGGCACTTCAGGTAACCCAGGGCCAACAATGACAACCTCACCGTCATGAAGTTCTCAGGCGCCAAGCCGCCGCCATAATTTCACAGGCGCGAATGTCGGGTCGCCCATTGTTGCGTTTCCAGCTCCGACAAGCAAGTAGCAAGTCCTCGCGACCGAGACCGTCAGATCCATCTTCTGTTGGCGAATCAGTTCGTGACGACCGCAATGAGGTTACGGGCAATCACGAAGCTGCCCAGCGCCATGTGGCCTCCGGAAGGAATCGATTCCATGACTTCGGATACGGATTTGTTTTGTCAACCATGCCGGAGATGCCATCCGACCCTACAAAGCCCCGGCTGCCTTCCCCTACCAGCGCCGCGACAGCGCCGAGCTTATAACCCTGGAAAGCTGGACGTCAAGAATTTAGTCGACCTATTTCTCACAGCACGATAATTATGCAGGTACCAATCGCTCTCATTATCGATATATGCTAAAGTCTTATGGTCTCGCATGATTCACACTTTCCTAGAGCTGCGGCTGGCTTGACGTTGCAGTCTTGCCCCGAGGGCACCTACAGATCGCATGCGGCACGCGCGGGAGAGGAAACCAGTGAACACAGCAAATCGACTGTTGGCCGTCTTGAACCTTTTCACAGTCGAAAAGTTTGAATGGACTGTCGAGGGTGCTGCCAAAGAAATCGGTGTCTCTGTCAGCACGGCCTACAGGTATTTCCGAGAGTTGTCCAAGGTTGGTTTTCTCGATCCGTTTTCAGGCGGCAAGTACATTCTGGGACCCGCGGTAATTGAAAATGATCGCAAGATTCGGCTGACCGATCCGCTGATTAAAGTTGGCCAGCCCGCCATGCAGCGTCTGGTTGCCCGCTCAGGCAGCACGGGTGTGGCTCTTCTGTGTCGTGTCTATCGGAATTGCGTTATGTGTGTGCACCAAGAGGCCACGGTTCTCTCAGAAAATGCTGTAGGCTACGAGCGCGGCCGACCCATGCCGATGTTTCGGGGCGCGTCATCAAAGGTCATTTTTGCAAACCTTCCATCGAGAACAGCGCGATGGTTCTTTGAGAAGTTCCCGGATGAAATCGCCTCCGGAGGGCTCGGCTCCGACTGGGAAACGATAAGGGGCAACCTTCGTCAAATCCGTCGAGCTGGCCTTCACATTACGCGAGGAGAGGTTGACGCCGCGCGTGTGGGAATCGCGGCGCCCGTATTTGGACCGAACCGAGAGGTGATCGGTAGCATCGCTATGGCCATTCCCGATGGCGAAGCGACTCCTCAATTCATCGCCAATGTCTCTGCGCTCGTACAGGCGGCCGCGCGCGAGATCGATGTGAGTCTGCAGTTCGTGTCGTCGGGCTCCCAAGATGTTGGGGTCGCGGATATCTCGAAGAGCTCATGACGTGTAGCAAAACCTTGCGATCACCTGGCTGCTTGACAGGGAAGTGAGATCTGGTCGAGAAAGGGGGCAACGTGCTTGTTGGGAAAGATGGACCGCTACGGAAACAGATCTCTTTCCTTCGGTCGAATCAGGTCGCTTCCGGTCCCCGTTCCTTTCGGCATCGTGACACCTTGGAGAACCGCCACGGGGATCCGGTTGAGCTTGCCCATGACGAGTCCGCTGGCAGCGGCGAGTTCATCGGCCAGCGCCACTACAGTTGCCTGGAGCGTCTTTCCGTGCGTGTCGTGCTGCCCCCGATAATCGACCAAGGGCGTCATTCCCGCGACACCCAGGGCCACGTTGACCAACCCTTCCCTCCACGGGCGCCCAAACGTGTCGGAAATAATGACGGCCAGAGGAACGCCGAATGCGCGCGTGAGTTGCTCCCGAAGCGCGTGTGCGGAACGATCCGGATTCTCCGGCAACAGCGACGCCGTTCCCGTTGGAACGTTCGAGACATCTACGCCGGCATTGGCGCAGACAAAGCCGTGGTGCGTCTTCGCGATGATGACACCTCTCTCCATCCGCACTATGCGGCTCGCTTCCCTCAGGATGATTTCGGTCACACGAGGTTCCTTCTGGTATTGAGCAGCCCACCGCTCGGCTCGCTCAGAAGGTTCGACAGAGTCGAGGCGCACGATTCTTCCTTCGGCCTTGGACACAATCTTTTGCGCCACTACGACGACGTCTCCCTGCCGGAAAACCAGCTTTTGACGCTGGGTCGCTTCAATCAGGAGTCGTGCAAGATCATCGCCGGGCGCAACCTCCGGCAGCCCCATGAGCGGAATGATTTGTACCGGACGAGGAGAGGGTGCTGAGTGGGATTCAGGATCCGACACCATGGGTGGAGTTCGACGCTCGATAGACTAGCACCCGCCCCTAACGGCACCAAGAGATTCCCAGCGACTCTGGGACGATGCGGATGCTGCGAGCGAAGCACAGGCGGTCGCTGCATTCGCCCCTGGAAAAACACCAAGAGACCTATAGGGAGGGAATATGGGTGAGGGCAAGATCGCCATCGTTGGTGGAACCGGTGACCTCGGATTCGGCTTGGCCCTGCGATGGGCACGGGCAGGGGTACAGGTGATTGTTGGTTCTCGCGAGGAAAGCAAGGCCAACGAAACAGCTAAGCGCATACGGGCCATGCTCTACGCACACGCGCCAACTGAGTCGGCACGCTTTTCGATCAGCGGGCTCGCGAATGCGCAGGCCGCCGCGCAGGCTTCGATAGTGGTGTTGGCCATTCCTATCTCGGCCCAAGTCGACATCCTGAAAACGATTCGAGGCTCCTTAAAAGATGCCATCGTGGTGGACGCTACGGTTCCCCTGGCTGCGGCCTTAGGCGGTAAATCGACGCGGATGGTGAGGCTTTGGCAGGGATCGGCCGCTGGGCAAACCCGCGAGCTTGTGCCGGCCACAACGCCCGTGCTTGCCGCCTTTCACAATGTCTCGGCTGGGGTCCTGCAGAACCTGTCGGCAACGCTCGATTGCGACATCCTCGTATGCGGAGACGACGAGGCTGCCAAACAAGCTCTGTTTCCACTGGTCGAGTTGATACCCGGGTTGCGCCCGATTGATGCGGGCCCTTTGGAAATGGCGAGCATTGTCGAGGGCATAACAGCCCTTTTAATCTCGGTGAACCGCCGCTATCGCGTCCATCACAGCGGTATTCGCATTACGGGATTGGAGCTCAGCCAGCGCACATCACAATCATGAGATGACGTGCTCGTTGTGCCCGGACAGGTGCCGGCGCTCGGCGTGCATGGCGTCACCGCGCAGTTCCCGTAGGGCGTAGGTCAGCCGCCCCGCACGGCAATCATCTTGGCTGCTCGTTCGCGTTTGGGATAGTATTGGCGCAGAATACATCAAGCCGGAAATTGGGTTCGGCGAACCCTCGAACGAGTAAACACCATGTCAAGCGACCTGACACGAAGAGAATTAATGCGTCGTTCGATGACTCTAGGCGGCTTGTTTGCAGCCGGATCGTTGATGCCGGTTTCGCCGACGCTAGCCAATCCAGCTGCCGGACAATCCACTGCTGAAGCCCCAACCAGGGCTCCCGCGACAATCGTTGACGGGAGGGTCGTGCAACCGCGAAGGGAACTGCCGGTTTTGCAAAAGACAGGCATCCTGGTTGTCGGAGGCGGTCCGGCGGGGACGGCGGCCGCCTTTTCGGCCAAGAGGCTGGGCGTCGACGTCACCCTAGTGGAAAGGTATGGGTATCTGGGAGGGCTCGCAACCGGGGGCTTGGTGCTGGGAATCTTTCCTCTTTATGATCGGAACAACAAGCAGGTCATCTTCGGCATCGGCGAAGAGCTGATGAAGAAGCTGGACGTCCTCAAGTACGGCATCATCGATCGGAACAAGGCGCCTGTTTACCCCACAATCGACGCGGAGGCCTTCAAATTCGTATTGGCAGATATGGTGCTCGATTCGGGGATAACTGCATACCTGGATTGTTGGGGTGTCGATGCGATTGTCGATGCCAAAGGAGCCGTGCACGGCGCCGTGTTTGAAAGTAAGTCGGGGCGTCAAGCCATCCTCGCCGATATTGTGATCGATTGTTCGGGAGACGGTGATATCTACGCGGCCGCGGGGGCGGCTTTTGAGAAAGTCAAAACCAACATCGGCCTAATCAGTCGAATCGGGAACATCGATGAGGTGGATATGGCCGTCGGACGAGGAACGGAGGACCCGGAGCACCCGGTGACAGGCAAGCCCGGGTCAGGGCGGCCCTCGAAGGGGCGAGTGAACGACATGAACGGTCATGCCGGGAATTCAACGCCCGCGCCCCATGTCAACTGGCTCAACATGAAAGGCCCGGTCGGGGACGCCCTGGACGTCGCGGACCTGACCGCTATGGAACTCAAGCATCGCCGCGGGACCTGGAGCAACGTCGAGAAGCTGCGTCAAAAGCCAGGCAACGAACAGGTCTACTTGACCGAAACAGCCCCTGAGCTGGGTGTGCGGCTCAGCAGACTCCTGGACGGCTGCAAGAAACTCACGGTCCAAGATATCCGCAGCGGCGCCAAGTTTAACGATGTGATTGGCTACTCCGGCGCCTATGCGAATGCTCCCGAATTTCAGATTCCTTACGGTTCCCTCATCCCCTCCAAGGTCGAAAATGTCCTGGCGGCCGGACGATGCATATCGGCCGATTTCGAAGTTGCAGATATAACTCGGCTCATTCCCGTCTGCTGGGTTACCGGACAGGCTGCAGGCTTGGCAGCGGCCTTGTGCATCCAGGACAAATGCAAGCCTCGCAACGTAAGCGTGACGAAGCTGCAAAACTTGCTTCGGCAGCAAGGGGCGTATCTCGGATGACTTTCCTCCGGCGCGTGCCGCGGCGGCTGATTCAGCTGACTTGCTTTGTCGGCGCGGTCGTGCTTGTTTGGCCGTTGGTTCCCTGGGCGATTGCGCCAAGGGTGTTCGTGCAAGCGAGCCCATTCGTTGCTCTCTCATCGGCTATCGCCGCGCGCTCGATCGGTGTGGGAGCCGTTCTTGCACTTATCGTAGCCGTAGCGAGTTCATTTCGAAAGCGATGGTTCTGCCTGTACGTCTGCCCAACGGGTTTCCTGCTCGAAAATGCCTCACGCACGGGGTTGCGCAAGATACGCTGGTGGAGCAAGTGTCCGCCGGTCGGGAGATATTTCGCGATATTGACCCTGGTGAGTGCCATGGCAGGGTATCCGGTGCTGCTGTGGATGGATCCGCTGTGCATTTTTAGCAGCCCCTTTGCCGTAAACAAGGCAACGAACGCAGTATCCGTCATTCTGGTCAGCCTCGGCTTGGGTACTTTGGTGGCAGCCACTTTTGTCTTTGGCATGCTCTGGTGCGTGCGCATTTGCCCCTTGAGCGGACTGCAGGATCTGCTGTTTTTTGCCAGGAAGGCACTCTGGACCCGATTGACTGCGAGTGCACCTTCCGAGAAGTTCCGTGTGGCTCGGCGTGCATTCTTCGCCGGCGCGGCCGGTGCATTGCTTGGCCTTTGGGCGCGCCGCGTTGGAGCGGCACGATATCGCACCAGCGACACCCTGCTGCGTCCTCCCGGCGCCGTGCCGGAGGATCGTTTCACGGGTCTGTGCATCCGTTGCAACAACTGTGTGCACGCCTGCCCGTCGAAAATTATTCGCCCGGATAGTGGTCACGAGGCGGGCTTGGCAGGCTTCCTGGCGCCCATCATTCGATACGACACGGACTACAAGTACTGTCTGGAAACGTGCAACGCCTGCACCCAGGTTTGCCCCACTGGCGCCTTGACACCGCTGGATCTGCAGCGGAAGAACAAGTACATCATCGGAGAGGCGCTCGTCGATAACAACATCTGCCTGGTTCCCCTCGGCAAGAAGGAATGCGACGCGTGCGAGCGCTCCTGCCCGTATCAGGCAATCAAAATCACCTGGGACGAGGAACAGTACATTGCCTACCCCGTGATCGACCCCAACAAGTGCAACGGCTGCGGAGCCTGCCAAGTCGTCTGCCCGACCACCCCGACCAAAGCCATTCGTGTCTGGACCCAAAAGCCTTCGTGAGTTTGTATGCCATTTGGTGTGCGTTCTCCGCGCCTGACCGTTAAAAGTGAATTCTTGGTAGCGAGACCGGGATTGGACGATGGTTGTGTCGAGTTGTATGGTCCTACTTGGTAGTGCGTGCTCGCGGCCTGTTCGAGCCTCTTTCCGTGTATGGGTGTACGCTTGCTTCGGCGGTGCGAAACTTCAGAGCAATCCTTTCGGTCCCTTAACCCGGGGAGCGCCTACCACCCACCGGGCATGGGCAGGTTTGCCATGATCGCCGCACATGCCGATGGCTTTCGCCTGGGGGCTTCGAGGCCGTGCAGGATCAGTGAATTGAGATAGAATGGCGCCAGTCTCGAACGGCAGGGGGCAATCTCGAATCGTCACGTGGAGGCAGGAGACGGTATGACCGCATTTGACGAGCAAGTGGCGGCTGCCGAGCAGTGGTTCGCGAGCCCCCGGTTCACTGGCATCGTCCGCCTTTACTCTCCGCGTGAAGTCGCCGAACAGCAGGGTACGATTTTCGGAGACTGTGTCGTGGCGCGACAGGCCGCCGAGGAGTTCTATGCGCTTCTGCGCACGCTGTTCGAGCAACGCAAGCAGATCACGACCTTCGGTCCTTATTCACCGGGCCAGGCGGTTACGCTCAAGCGGATGGGAATAGCGGGCATTTACCTTGGCGGCTGGGCGACCTCCGCCAAGGGTTCCTTCTCAGAGGATCCGGGACCAGACCTGGCCAGCTACCCGTTAAGCCAAGTCCCAGACGAGGCAGCTGGGTTGGTTCGAGCGCTTCTCACAGCCGACAAGAACCAGCACTTCGCACGGATGCGGATGAGCGAAGAGGAACGCCAGGCGACTCCGCCCGTCGATTATCGACCCTTCATCATCGCTGATGCCGACACGGGCCATGGTGGTGATGCTCACGTACGGAATCTGATCCGCCGCTTCGTCGAAGCCGGGATTCCGGGCTACCACATTGAAGACCAGAAGCCCGGAGCAAAGAAGTGCGGCCACCAGGCCGGCAAGGTGCTTGTCGCCCAAGACGAGCAGATTCGACGTCTCAACGCGGCCCGCCTGCAGCTTGACATTATGCGCGTCCCTGGAATCCTGGTGGCGCGAACCGATGCCGAAGCGGCGACGTTTCTCGATAATCGCAGTGACGAACGTGACCAGCCCGCCATCCTCGGCGCAACCAACGTCGATCTACCGAGTTACCGAGTTGGCTATTTGGCCATCTTGAGGAAGCTATTCGAACTGGGTGTCGAAGTTCGCGGGCACCTCTTGTTCGCCGTGCCGGAGGCCGAGGACCGAGAGGCCTTGGCTTGGCTGGAGCGGGTCGGACTTCTGTCGTTGGTTAGCGAGACCGCTCAAGGACTCACGCAGGCGTCCGCAACGGAACTCGACGCAGCGCTTGAGAAGATCGACACGCGCTATGTGGAAATCTGGCGGAAGGCAGCCGGGCTCAAGTCCTATGGACAGGCGGTCAGCGATGTGCTCGAGTCGCGCGCGGACGAAGGCGAACGCTTCGACATGAGCGTGAAGGAATGGCTGGCGTTTTCAAAACGTGCTTCCTTCTACGAAGTGCGTGAGCGAGCAAAATCGATGGGTATCCAGGTCGTATGGGATTGTGAGTTGCCCAAGACCCCGGAGGGCTTCTATCAAATTCAGAGCGGGATCGACTTTGCCATCGGTAGATCGCTGGCGGCAGCGCCTTTTGCGGATATGTTGTGGATGGAGACCAAGACGGCAAATCTAGAGGATGCCAGGGAATTCGCGAAAGCAATCCACGCAGAATATCCGGACAAAATGCTGGCCTACAATCTGTCGCCGTCGTTCAACTGGGACACGACCGGCATGAGCAACGAGGAGATGCAGCAGTTCCCGGAGGAACTCGGGAAACTCGGGTTCGTCTTCAACTTCATCACGTACGGGGGACATCAGATCGACGGCTTAGCCGCCGAGGAGTTCGCGACGGCGCTCAGAGAAGATGGGATGTTGGCACTGGCGCGGCTGCAGCGCAAGTTCCGGCTGCTCGAGTCTCCCTATCGCACACCGCAGGCGCTTGTGGGAGGAGAACGGCTGGACGGCGCATTGATGGCTTCGTCTGGGCGTACGGCCGCAACGAAGGCGATGGGCAAAGCATCGACACACTACCAGCACTTGGTCCAGACCGAGGTCCCCCCCAGGGTGCTGGAGGAGTGGATGGCGGAGTGGAGAAAGCATTGGGCCTACCCAGGGAAGATTCGAGTCGAGTTGCGCCCGCACACCGCTGGCTCGGAGTTGCTGGAATTGAGCTTGCTCGATGAGCCGAGCGGTCAAAAGCTCGCCAACATCGTTTTCGCCACGGTCCAGGACCGTCGCGGGCGGAACATACTTTCCGTGCGTGACCAGACCACGAAAGGGCCGCTACGCAAAAAGCGAATGATGATGCTTATCCAACTGTTCTTGATTTACCGCTACAAAGCGAGTTCCGTGCACTACCTCACACCGACCGAGGATAACGAGTTCCAAACGCAAAAGATGAAGAATCTGGGAATCTTCTCAGATGTGAATACAGAAGTTGGGCAAATCATCGTTGCGAACGTCAACAAACCCGTGGTGGACGAGTTACTCAAGCCAGACCGGGCTGCCCTGCTAGAGCTAATCCGCAAGGTATTGCCCCCCACCGTGCAGCCGTTGACACATCGCTTTTAAGCAGCCTACTGATAAATCGTTCTTTGACGACTTCGATCATGGCTCGCAGGTGTTCCGCGGTTGTGTTGTGAAGCGGGTTGCCGAGGATCAAACCGGCCCCGTGTTAGCGGGAATCGTCGCTTTCGGCAGGCCGATAAGGTCTGCCCCCTACTTCAAATGCATGCCTTTGGGGTCGATTTCCTCTCGCAACAAGCGCAACTCTTCGGCCGTGGGAAGTGGCGTCGTGGCAATATCGTTCGGGATGTGCAAGGGGAATCCCGTGTTCGCTTTCAGCTCCTCCAATCCAACGCCCGGATGCAACGAGAGCAATGACATAGCATGTGTCTTCGCGTCAAATCCGAGAACGCCCATGTCCGTAATCACGCGGCTGGGCCCGCCTCCGCGCAAATTCAACTCTTGGCGGCTGCGCCCACCTACGAAACCGGGACTTGTGAGGTGAGCCACGGCGAGGGGGAGTTTTCTTTTCTCATGGCGCATGATCACAATCACGCGCTTGGCCAGCGAGGCGACATCATTTCCTCCGGCGCTGCCATTCACGTACCGGATCTTCCCGGACTCATCCTTCACAAGGGTCGTATTGATGTTGCCGTAGCGGTCTAGCTCCAAAGCTCCCAGAAACCCCACGTCGACCACACCCCGGTGCAGGTTCATACCCATCACATCGAGGAAGCCGCTCAGACACGTGGCTCGGTAAAACGATCGGGAGTCGGGCAACCCCACCGGCGGGTCTTTCGGGCGCGGGTTCATCACTCCCGTCTCAAGAAGAGTCGTTAGAGTCGGCGCGTGCGTGCGCTTGGCCAGCACACTGGCAACTTCGGGCAATCCAAGGCCTACCACGACCACTTCACCGTCATGAAGTTCTCTGGCTCCAGCGGTCGCCATGATTTCGGTGGCACGGATATCGGACCGTGCGTCTCTGCCTTTCGTTTCGGTCACCTGCATCGAACGAACCCGTCCTTTCTAAGCTGCGCTCTACGTTCCCGGTCAATAACCTGAGATGGGCTCGGCTCTAAGTTGCTCCATTCGTCGTAGCCCGCCCAGCTTCTCCAGGTATTCCCAATGGTCGCGGCAACCGAAAACGAAGGTTTTCAAATACTCTTTGAAGCGCTCCGGTTCCTCCGCGTGTTTTACGTACAGGCGCAAATGATCGGCGTCGTAGTCGTAGCAACCAAAAACAGACGTTGGCAACGCACCAAACGGCTGATGAATGATAGCCTCTACCCGGTGTCCGGGTATGATTGTCCGCTCAGGCGACCGCTGGATAAACTCGGTGGGAACAATCTCCTCCGCCACTACAATCAGCCGGCGCCCCGCTTTAGCTTGCTCCTCGTTTCCCCAGCGAGCTCCATTGATCTGACAATTTCCGTCGCGGTCCGCTATCTGTACGTGGACGAATGACACGTCCGGCGTAAGCGCCTTCAACAAGACGTACTCCTCCCCAGTAAAGGGACATTTTGATCGTTTCACATCGGAGGTGCCCGGCCCCGCCTCCAATCGCTCCAGGATCTCGGAAGCAAACAACGACTTGATGGGAATGAACGAAAGACCCAGCGCCCCTGCCAGATAGCGAAAGCAAAGTGAAAGGCTAGTGTAATCGTCGCAGCGTAGTGACTTTGTTTCGCGCGCGCGGTTCACACAGTGAGCGGGGCCAAATCGGTCGAGCGACCCTCCCCCCATGATCAAGTGGGTTACAAGACCAGCCCCCACGAGTAAGTCGGTCTCGAGTCCCACAACTCCTTGCGAAACCGTTAGGTCCCGCTTCTGCTGTCGGATCAATTCGTGGACAACTGCAATTAGGTTGCGGGCAATCGCGAAACCGCCCAATGCAATGTGGCTTCCCGAGGGAATCGTGCGAACGACCTCGGAAACTGACTTGATTTTGTCAACCATTCTCGAGGTACCAGTCTGACTGCCGCTGCAGCCGAATCGTGGTGGTGCATCGTCGCGAGAGCGCAGAGCTTACCAAGCAGAACGGCTGATCGTCAACAAGCACGGCCGATCGATACAGCCGTCCTAGCAAGGAAACATCCGAACTCTTACGTGGTGATGGGGCTCGTATCGGAGGCCTCAGGAGAAGGGGCCGCTCGAAAATACACGCAGGGCCGGCACACTATTTTCAGTTTCCGGATGCGGTAAGTTCTGCGGGAGGCCGCCCAGTTCTCGAAGCGCGCAGGCGACGTAATAGCGCGCCATGTGTTTTCGCCAGTACATGGCAAAATCGGTGTTGTCGAGAGGTTTTGCAGGAGAATACGCCGCCTCTGCGGCGTCATGGATCGTTTCTTCCGTCAGCTTCTTCCCAATAATCGTCTTCTCTGAACGCACCGCCTCAATGGGATAAGAACCAACCCCTCCCAAAACGATCTTGGCGTGCTCCACTGTTCCATCGCCCGCCAGGCGCAAGCAAGTAGCCACGCCGAGGACCGGGAAATCGAACGAGCCGCGGCGGCGAAGCTTCCAATAGGTCGCTCGCCATCCGTTTGTCGGCGGCAGGTGGATCTCGGTCAGCAGTTCGTCGGGCCGTTTATTGAGGTGGTGGATTCCGTCGTCATTATAAAGTTCCGCCGCCGGCAGCAGTCTTTCTTCCGAACGCGAAACCAGCTTCACTTGCGCTCCGATGGCCACCATCACTGGCGCGGAATCGCTCGACTGCACCGCCCAGCACCGCGGGCTGGAGGGAGCCACCCAGCAAATCTCGCCGTCCTTTTTCATGCAAAAGTTAATTCCCTTGCGCCACTCGTAGTTCTGGTCGTAATAATTGCAGCGCGTATCGAGCAGCAGGTTTCCCCCAATGGTGCCCATGTTGCGGAGCAGCGGGGTGGAGATCAACTCGGCGGCCTTCGATACGGCCGGATAGGCACGTTGCAGGCGGCGGTCTTCCGCAACCTCGGTTAGCGTCAGACCCGCCCCCAGGACCATTCCCTGCGCCGGCTTGCCCTTGGTGGTACCGAGTGGCCTGAGCTGCGCCAGCCCGATGACCACCTTCGGCACCTGCTGGCGACGCTTCATATTGGGATAGAGATCCGTACCCCCGGCTACAAACAGGGCGTCAGGCCCTCCATCCGATATCATACGGACGGCCTCGGCTAAAGACTTCGGTTGCAGAAAACGAAACTTGGGAAGTCTCAGCATTCTAAATCCTGCTTAGACATGCATCTTTGTGAGAACAAAGACCGCCGGCAGCGATGCCTGTCTTACAGCCTGCCGTTATGCCAAAACGGGCTGGCGTTCTACCGCCTTGCCGTCGCCGCCTTCTTCTGGCGTCGGCACAAAAATCGAAGCGGGCATGTCGCAGTGCGGGAATACCGTAGGCCCGTATCTGCCCTCCTGCCCCTTGGCTCTTGCTCGAATCGCTCGCAGCACTTTATCGGGTGTGATCGGAACCTCGTCGATGCGAACCCCTACCGCGTCATAAATCGCGTTGGCGATCGCGGGCGGAACCGGCAACTGCGGTCCCTGTCCAGCTTCCTTGGCCCCGAACGGGCCGTTGGAATCCTGATCCTCTATTAAATAGGTGATAACGTCGCACATCTCCATTGTGGTGGGGCTCTTGTATTCGAGGAAAGAGGGGAATTTGTGAATCACGTTGCGGTTCCCGCGGTAGGTCATCTCCTCCATCAAGGCCTCCCCGAGGCCCATGTAGATACTGCCTTCTATCTGCCCGATCGCCAGCACGGGATTGATGCACTGGCCGATGTCGTGAGCGATCCAGACGCGGGGGACCACGACAAGGCCCGTTTCGGGATTGACCTCTACTTCGGCCACCGCCGCAGAATAGCTGTAGGCAGGCGAAGGACCGACTCCGGCTCCCTTGAACTTTCCGGGCGAGGCCGCCGGCTTGTAGGAACCAACCGTGCCGAGCGTGCCGAACTTCGCTTCGGCAAGCCACACGGCCTCCACAAACGTCACGCCCTTCTCAGGATTCTCCATGTCGAAGACGCGGCGATCTGCAAAGAGCAGCCGGTCGGCCGGAACTTCCAATTTCGCGGACACCACCTGGATCAACATCTCCTTGGCCCGCTCGGCGGCCTGGATGGCGGCGTTGCCGGTCATAAGGGTGACCCGGCTGGAGTAACTGCCGAGGTCCACGGGAGTTAGATCGGTATCGGCCGTGACGACCCGAATGTCAAAGGGATCGATCCCCAGCACCTCGGCGACGATATAGGCCAAAATCGAATCGGAACCCTGACCGATCTCTGTGGAGCCGCAGAAGACAGTCACGCCCCCGCTGCGGTCCAGTTTCAACTGCACGCCGGAGTGCGGCATACTGTTCCAGTAGATGGGAGTGCCCGCCCCGGTCATGTAGCCGCTGCACGCCAACCCGATACCTTTTCCGTAGGGGAGTTTGCGGAAGCGTTCCTTCCAGTGGGAGCCTTCCACGACCTTATCAATGCACTGGCCCAAGCCCATGGTGCCGATGCGAAGCCAATTCACCGTCAGCGAATTGGACGGGACCAGGTGCTTCTTGCGCATTTCGGCCGGATCGAGCCCCAACTGCTCCGCGATCTTGTCCATTTGAATTTCCTGGGCGAAGCGTGGCTGAGGAGTCACGTGTCCCCGTTTCGGGCCGCAAGGTGCTTTGTTGGTGAACACTCGGACGGCTTCAAACTTGTAGCGCTTGATCGTATAGGTCGTCGGTTGCAGCACCCCGGTATAGAACGTGCTGGCCACGCCGTGACCTCCGTAGGCTCCGCCGTCCAAGAAGGTGCGGTGGTGCATGGCCGTGATGGTGCCGTCCTTCTTGAACCCGGTCTTGGT
>Ga0187782_10001094_pt1 | contig 19461 bp, 16 predicted proteins | sample 0715_SJ02_MP15_2_FD_132454 | JGI IMG/M metagenome (GOLD analysis project Ga0187782, IMG submission 132454) | Tropical peat soil microbial communities from peatlands in Department of Meta, Colombia - 0715_SJ02_MP15_20_MG | ecosystem: Environmental > Terrestrial > Soil > Wetlands > Peat | place... | reverse complement strand
GACACGCTTCGTGGCCTTCTACTACAACACCAACCTGAAGGCGGGGAGCCCTGTCGGCGTAATCAACTTCAAAGATTACGCCATGCCGGAAACCTCCGGCGTGCTGGATGTCGAGCGCGGGCAACTCTCCGGTATCCGCCAGCTTTACTGGCAAACCGACACATCCATAAGCAATCGCTCGTGGGGCTACATCGAGAACGATACCTTCAAGTCTCCGGAGTTCATCGTTCATCAACTCGCGGACATCGTCAGCAAGAATGGCAATTTCCTATTAAACGTGGGTCCACGCTCCGATGGCACCATTCCCGAAGAAGTGCAACAGGTTCTTCGCGCCGTTGGCAGTTGGCTGAAGGTGAACGGAGAAGCCATCTACGGTACGCGTCCCTGGAGAATCTACGGAGAAGGCCCCACCAAAGTCGTCGAGGGCGCATTTCATGACACGGATATCCAGCCCTATACGCCCAAGGATTTTCGTTTCACCACCAAGGGGGACACGCTCTATGCCATCGAACTTGCCTGGCCCACCAAGGGTGAGGCCGTCGTCCATTCCCTTGCCACACCGAGGGTCGGTGAACAAAAAGTGGAATCCGTCGAATTTCTCGGACTCGATTCCAAACTCGCGTTCGAGCAGCGGCCCGACGGATTGCACATCCAAGTTCCGGAGCGCGCGCCGGGCAACTACGCCTACGTCTTCCGCATTCATTTCGCATCCGCCCGCTAGGCCAGGCCACAAGTATCCTCGGTGTAGTGGCCGATCTTCAGATCGGCACTGCGCCGCAAGCGCGACACATCGTGACTCGCTTCATTCGTGCTTGAACCCGGTCAGGGCTACTTGGAAGTGCTTCCTTTTATTGCGTACGATTCCAGGTACCCACAGCTCGGGCACCGCAGCGTTTTCACTGGAACGCAGAGCTCTTTCTTCATTTTGAGTCCCCCCCAAAAGCTCCGCTGAGGTTCCCCCGGATGCCAGATTTGCTGCCGGTATCCGTTTGGCGTGAGGTCACCCACATAGCCATCCTCCATCTGCGCGCGACACCTTATGCACTCGGCCTGTCTACTCATCTCACTCCTCCCCAATTACCATGGAAGAACACGCCTCGTCTGCGAACACAAGGGATTCTAGCGGAATGGTGGCGCAAATCAGCGGGTGCCCCGCGATCGGGCTTTGAGGTGGGCCTTCGGCACGTCCTGGGGAACTCGACCCTTGAGCGCCAGAGGTGCGCAAGACATTAGCCCAGCCCGTCAGGACTGGGAGAACATAACGAAACGAACCGGAGCACCGTGGGTGTGGCACTCCGGTTCGTGGAAGCGTAGCCCCTTTTCCCAGTTTTCAGTTACGGCCGAGCCACAGAGCCATGGTCTTGACCATGGTGCCGTTGGCATCATCGTCCTTCGCTGCCCAGACGAACGCGCCTCCGAGTCCGCCCGGGACCTTCACGTCCACATAGATCATCTTGAGCATCGCGGTGAACGGATCGTCGTAGGTGTAGAAAATCTGGCTATCCGGATCGTAGAGCCACACGGCGATGCGCTGCGGATCGAAGTAACGCGTGTAGCCATTGGCCGTGAGCGTCGAGAGCGTCGCATACGTTGCGTCTCCGGGAGTCAACAGCGTGTCGCACCCCGGAGTGTTTCCACTGAGATCGGGGCACAGGCCAGTGCCGTTTGCTAGAGGAACGGGAGAAGGCCCCACGGCATTTTGATACAAGCCGTTGTACCGGCTCGGCACCCCGGCCCAGCCTGCGCCGTAAAGCGGCACGCCCAGAATGTATTTGTGCGGGGGCACGCCAGCCTTGAGATACGCGTTGACCGTGGAGTCTATATCCAGGCCCTGCCCGAAATACGGATCCTGGCGGTCATCAAACAGCGAAGCCGCGTGGTTCGTTTGCGTGTCCCACGAACCAGCGTAGTCATAACCTTCCACCGTAACGAAATCGGAGAGCTCCGCGGCCTTGTGCAGGTCGATATTTTCGTAGTTTTGCGAGCCGGCGGGCCCGACAAACGTCAGGAGATATGTCTTGCCGGTGGTCGCGGAAAGTGCGTTCAACTGGTTGCGGAACTCCTGCAGCAGCAGCGTGAAATTTTCCTTGTCAGTTGCGATCGGGAATTCCCAATCGATGTTGAAGCCGTCGAACAGGCCGGGAGCGGTGATGTTGCCGTTCCAATCGCTCCCTACGTTTCCGACGATAAACATGTTGATGCAGGAGGCCACCAACGCCTGGCGCCCGGCTTCCGTGCTGGCCGCGGCAGAGAACGCCGCCGTGTTCGTCGCTGATGCGCCGCCAAGGGAAATGAGGGTCTTGAGATTGGGATGAAGCTGCTTCAGCTTCAGAATTTCCGCGAAGTTGCCATACAGCGGCCAAACGTCTGAAATCCCGCCGACCGGGGTAAGGTAAGGCGTCTCGAAATCCGCCCAGGCATCCGCGATCACGCAGCTTGACCCCTCTGGCGTCGGCGAGGTCACATTGGCGAAGGCATAGAACAGGTGTGAAATTCTTGCGGCGGAGCCGTTGCTTTCCAGATTCGCGAGCCCGTAGTTCGCGTAGTAAATGCTCCATTCCTCGAAATACGCGCCCAGAATCTTGCCTTGAGGATTCTGCTGCGCGGGCGCGGGAACGGCGTCAAGCAGCAACAACAAGGCGCAAACCACACTCACAGAACACAAAACGGCACGAACTCTAGATTTTGCAGTCATGAACAATCCTCCGGGAGGGAGCGACCTGCGCCCGAGTATAGTCTCCCGGAGAGTTTCGCGGCAATCAAAATCTCATTACTGAAACGTTTCAATAGAGTCCTAGCCGTTCCACTACGCGGCACCGAGGCGCGTGCCCTATCCTCCGTTTTGGGGCGTGGGTCTTCCCCCCACCCGAGGTGCGCCACATCCCCAACGACATCGCGTGTGGTAGCCGATCTTCAGATCGGCATACCGCCGGAGACGCGTAAGATATCAGCCCAGCCCGCCAGAGTCTGCGTCTCGACTGAATTCGTTCCTTCCGCATGTATTCAGCTGAGCCTAAGCGCTGCGTACGTACCTTCATCCACGCTTTGCAGTGTGCCGCCCGCGTCGCTTCCCCGCACAAAACGCGCAACTCGCACTGAGCACACACTCGTCACAGCGCGGCTTCGTTTTGCAGGTCTCCTGCCCGTGGCGTTTCAACAACAGATACGCCCGCATGCGCGCATCAAACTTCTCCGGAACTTCCGCGGCGATGGCCTGCTGCGCCTCTTTGTAAGTCTGGCCGTAGCTCTCCCGCTCGTAACCCCTCCGAATCCGCACCAGCACGTGCGGACAATTCGAAGGCACCGCGGCCACCGGCGCAATTCCTCCGAAAAGCAAGATGCGGTCGGCCCCGGGATCCGCAATGTTCGGGAACTGCCTCAGCTTTTTGCGGACTTCTTTCATCGGTCCAACGAGCCCGCCGCGCAAGTCGCCCCCAAACTCGTCTTTCACGCGCGCGGCGATTTCCTTCAGCCGCTCAGCGCGAATCTCTGGCACCATGCCGCCGGGCTTCAGCGCAGCCGCCAGGTCTCTGCTCGAGGCCGCTAGAATCTGTTCCGGCTCGCTCCCGATCTTCTGGTTCAGGGATTCCCAGCCGCGCGTACACGCCGCATCACTCGCCGGATAACCGCACAGCCACCAAACCAGAAACTCGTAAGGCTCCGTGGGCCAACAGGGTTTCTGCGGGCCATAATGGGTTTCCAGGCGTTCCAGAATCTTCGGAACGCTCATTTCCGTCCGCCGCATCCTCAACTCCGCCGCAGATTATAGCCCGCGCTACCAGCTGCCGACCAACCACAGACTTGCCAGCACCGGAGGTGCGCTCCGAATGTAGCGCTAGCTTTTATGCCAGCGCCTTTTCTTGTGCGGCGCTATGAATGCGAGTCGGAGTTGGCGGCTACTTTGCCCGCAAACGTGCGGTAGACGTATACGAAATACCCGGTGGCAAGCAGCATGCCGACGATCCACCACACCAGGCCGATCTTCAAGCCGTACGCACCCGCCTTCGCGCTGGCCACCGTGAGCGAGTACGCCGGATTGCGCGCGGGCAGCACCATCGGATACACGCCAAAGACCACGCTGGTGAGCATGCCAAGCAAATACGCGCAAGAAGCGAGGAAGGCGTTCAATTCTTTACCGCGGCGCAACTCAAATTGCACGCCCGCAAGCCCTGCGATGGCCAGCGCCGGCAGAATGTATCCCACCGGCCAGGTTTTGAAATTGACGAGAATCTGCGGTTGGATGCGGAACGTCACTCCAGTGAGCAGAACTGTGCACGCCAGCACGCCCCACCAAGCCCACGAGGCCACGCTGGCCGACCGCTCGCGGATTGCCGCCTCCGTCTTGAGTTGCACCCACAGCGCCCCGTGCATCATCAACACGAGCAGCGCGGTCACGCCGACGAGAATCGTGTACCAATCCAAAATGCCGGGATGATCGCCCAACTGGAAGTTGGTCCACAGCGGCTCGAAGAAATACCCGGTTTCGTCGAGCGGTACACCGCGGACCACGTTGCCCAGCGCGGCGCCAAAGAAAACAGCGAGCAGCAGGCTCGACAGAGAGAATAGGAAATCCCAGAAGGGAATCCACACCGCGCTTTGAATGTGATTGCGAAACTCGATGGAACTTCCCCGCAGAATCAGAAGCCACAGAACCATCATCAGAGGAAGATAGAAGCCGCTGAACCCACTTGCGTACAACAGGGGAAACGCAAAGTAGAGCACGCCCCCTGCCGCCAGGAGCCAGACTTCGTTGCCATCCCAAACCGGTCCAATCGACGCGAGCACTTGCCGCCGCTCCTCGTTGGTTTGCGCCACAAGAAAATAAATCGCTCCGGCGCCGAGGTCGAATCCGTCAAGCAGCACGTACATCGCGATCATCACCGCGACGAGGCAAAACCATACCGTTTCCATCGGGCCTCCTCAGTTCACAGTGGCCGGGCGAGACGCCGGAGCAGGCGTGCTCGGCTTTTCGTCCGGCTCCGGGCCTTGTTCGATTTCGCGGTAGACCAAAAAGAGCCATAACATGGACAGCACCGTGTACATGCCCATGAAGCCGATTAGCGTGAACCACGCATTGCCCGCGACCACTCGTGGCGACGCGCCGTGCACCGTGCGCATCACGCCATATATCAGCCAGGGCTGGCGGCCCAACTCGGCAGTGAGCCATCCCGCGGTGTTGGCGATGTACGGAAGCGGAGCACTCAGCATCAGGACCCACAGCATCCAGCGCGTGGCAAAAAGTTTCCTACGCCACAGGAGGAAAACGGACACAGCCATCACCGCGATGAAGATTGTCCCCAGCCCCACCATCACGTGATAGCTGTAATAAAGCAGTTCGATCTTGTCGGGCCATTGGTCCTGCGGGAAGGCGTCCAACCCGCTGACGTGAGCGCTCCATTTGCGGTAAGTGAGGAAGCTGAGCATCGAGGGAATTTCCAGAGGATTGTCGAGTTGCCGCTTTTCCACGTCGGGCTGCCCCAGAATCGCTAGCGGCGCGCCTTGCTGCGAACGGAACAATCCTTCCATCGCCGCGAGAGTCACGGGTTGATGGCGTGCAATCATCACGCCTTGAAAGTCTCCGGTGGGCGCCATCTGCACCACGGCGGCGATGACGCCTAGTACCACCCCGACACGCACGAACGATTTCGCGTATTCGATGTGGCGACTGGTCAGCAAATAGAAAGCGCCGACGGCCGCCATCACGAAGCAACCGGTCTGCACCGCGCCGGTCATGTTGTGTGCATATTGCCCAAGGGCCCACGGGTTCAGGATCAGCGCCCAGAAGCTAGCCAATTCAATGTCCCCGCCGGGACGCAACCGGTAGCCGACCGGATATTGCATCCACGCATCAGTGGCTACGATGAGATACCCCGAGAGCCAGGAGCCGAGGAACACCAGAAGCGCAGACAACCAGTGGCCGACGCGGCCGAGACGTTTTTCGCCGAAGAGGAACAGGCCGAGGAAGCTGGACTCCAGGAAGAAAGAGAACACGCCCTCCATGGCCAAGGGCTGTCCAATCACTCCACCAGCCGCCTTCGAGAATTCCGCCCAGTTGGTGCCGAACTGAAATTCCATGGGAATGCCGGTGACCACGCCGAGCGCAAAGTTGATGCCGAAGATTTTGGCCCAGAAACGCGCGGAGCGATTGTAGTGCTCGTCGCCGGAGCGCAACGCCATGGTCTTTAGAATCAGAATCAGCAACGCCAGGCCCATGGTCAGCTGTGGAAACAAATAGTGAAAAGTAACGGTAAAAGCGAAGTGCAGACGGTGTACGTCTACTGCGGATTCCATGCGGCACCTCAGAAGAATTTAGCTCAACAGCATCGCACCAGGTGGCCACACCACATGCACTAGAAGGGAAGACGCAACACAATTCTCGCACTTTTCGGCAACGCGGCAACTTTATTTTCGGGAGGCGGAATTCGCAAACAGGTCAGTATTTGTCGTGAAAGAGCGACCGGTTAACTTCCGGCCAGAATTCCTTCGCGATATTTCCCAGGCCATCTTGAATGAGTTGACTGCCCCAGAGTTGGTAAGTTTTGACCCACACATTTGAGGTCTTCGGGTAATAAAAGTGGCTGATACCCGCGCCTCCGCCGGCGCCGGCGATTTCGGAAATATTCACCATAGGACGCCCGGAGTCAGTCCGGGTGATGAACAGGCGGCTCACGGAGTAGGCGGTGCGCTTGAAAAAGCCGCCGTGGCCCAGCGTGTAATACCGCGGGTCTTCCTTGGTGACGGTGGGCACGAAGGCCTCGACCAAATAGTTTTCGATGGTGTTGTCGGCAAGGGTATGAGCGTAGTAGATGCCGTAGCCGGAAGCGCCCTGGCCGAAGGAAGACTCAGACCCCTCTCCCATGGAAATGCCTGCGACCATGCCGGCCCACACGAAACCCGAATAGTCGAAGCTATCCTGAGTCGCCAGCCAGAATTTTTGCTTGAAACTTTGCGGAGGAAGATAGGTGTTGGCCGAGACGGATTTGAAATTAGGAATGACCCACAGAATACGTTTGGTTTGGTGAGGCGTATTGTCCGGTTGCACCTTCGGTTGGGGCGAATCCGGCGGGGTGCCGTTTTTGCCGCCAGCGGCACCCGGGTCCGCACTAACTTTAGACGCTGGGGGATCCTGAGCGGGCGGAGAAGTCTGCTGGGAAGCGGAGGCCGGGTCCTGCGGTTGCTGCAGCTTTATGACGGGGAATACGGGGAATTTCGCCAGCGCCGGTTCACTCCTCGCCGTGAACAGACACAACGTCATGCACAGCAAGACTTGCCTTCGTTTCAAAACTCCCCCTTGGTCCGTACGGAAACGCAGCACGGCCTCCCCCCTCAGGCCATTTTAATGCTTCCGGCCAGTTGGATTCGCGGGAGGGCCAAGAGGATGCACAAGAAGTGCAACAGTGGGGAGCAGGCCGGTGCCGGCCCAAACAAGGTACACGGTTGAAGTGCGTACCTCATGGTTGACTCTAGGGAAAAGCAGTCCTACACTTCAGGCCACCGTCGGGAGCCCTCGCACGAACTAGCTAACCCGTTGCAGCCCACATCTCCCGAGGTTCCTGTCCGGCCCGGCAAAGTCACGAAGCAGGGAGCTTGGAAATGATTCTCCAATTGCACAAATCGCAACCTTCTCCCGACCTGTGCCGCATCGAAATGACCGGCAAGCTGATGATGGGGAACGACAGCCGGCAAGTGGAGTGGAGTCTCGCAGAGCTACTCGAAGCGGGTGTGAGGAGAGTGGTGTTTGATCTGAGCAAGCTCGACGGGATCGACAGCACGGGAGTGGGAATCATCGTGGTGTGCCATGCGAAATTGCAGAAGGTGGGTGGGAGTTTGCGCATCGCGGGCCCCACGGGAATTGTGCTGGATACCCTGCAGATGACCCACGTCGATCGCATCGTGCCGATGTTTCCGAGCGCAATAGAAGCCGAGCAGAATTTTGCGAAAGCGGAATCCGCCTGAGGCCAATTACTGAAAAGAAGAAACAGCTTCCTGGGAATCGTCGAAGGTCGAGAAAAGATTCAGAAGCCCCACCATTTTGAGAGTTTGCAACGTGAATTTGGAAGGTTTGAGAAGGCGGATGGCGCCGCCGCCCTGCTTGGCGGTAGTCAGATAGCGCACCAACATGCCAATGCCGCTGGAATCGATGCTAGGGACCTCTTCCAGATCGAGCACAATGCGGTTTTGTCCCTGGCCGAGCAGTTTGGTGATCGTGGAGTTGAAGCGATCGAGCGTCGGGCCCATGGAGAGCCGGCCCTTCAACTTAACGAGCGTTACGCGGTCCAGTGATTTGGTTTCAATATCCAAAGCTATTCCCCCGGCAGCCCGCTTCGACCCTCCATTATTTTTCTCTTGGAAGCTAAAAGCGCAGGGCCGCCAGATATTTGTAGCTGGCGGCGATGCTCGCGAAGGGATCCGCGGGCGAGTCGTGCTCGACGAAGTAGTGCTGAATCCCAGCCTGATCCGCGTGCGCAAAGATGCGCTTCCAGTCGATCACGCCGGAACCTGGCTCGGTCATTACCTTCTTTTCAAAACTCGTGTCCAGGAACTCGTTGGCTTTTTCAGGAGCCACTTTGGGCAGTTCCTTCACGTCTTTCACGTGGACCAGCGGGAAGCGTCCGGGGTTACGGGCGAAATAGGAAACAGGATCCTGTCCTGTGACGGAAATCCAGCAGAGATCCATTTCCATCTTGACCAAATCCTTGTCGGTATTATCGAGCAGGAAATCGTACGGCAGTTTGCGGCCAAGATTGGCATCGGGGACAAACTCGAAGGTGTGATTGTGATACCCGAACTGGATGCCGGCCTTCTTGGTCGCGGCGCCTATCTGGTTGAAGGAATCGGCGACGCGTTTCCACCCGTCCGAAGCCTTGCGGAGCTTCTCATCAATCCACGGGCAAATAATATAGGTGTGCCCGACGACATGAGCAGCGTCAATGGTTTCGGGCAAATGATTCTGCAGAATGTCCAACGCGAGGTGGCACGAGGGAGCCGTGAGGTGGTTTTTGTCGAGCAGCGCGCGGATATCGGCGGGGGAGTGGTCGAAATAGCCGGCGAACTCCACTTCTTTGTAGCCAACGCTGGCGACACGCGTGATCGTGCCGGAAAAGTCTTTCTTCATTTCGTCGCGCACGGTATAAAGCTGCAGGCCGACGGAGGAAATTTGGCGGGTTTCCGCGAAAGCACGCGCGGGGAGCGAGGTGAGTGCAACGGTTGCGAGAGAGCTTTCGATAAAAGTGCGTCGGTTCATGATGGGATTGTACAACAGCCGCGGAAATCATAACCAACGACTTGTAAATACGGAGGGGGATAGCCCCCAAAGGGTGAGCTAGCAAGCTAGGTCGCGGGCGGACCAAAAAAAAAGAGGGGCACGGAGCTGGGCCGTGCCCCTCCAACTTCTCGCTTAGTTAGAAGATAAAGCGCGCTCCAAACTGGAACTGGCGCGGAGCGTTAACGTTGTTCGTGATCGCTCCGAAGGCAGCACTCTGTTGCGTCACGGCGACAATGCTGGGCACACTTGGGTATCCCCATTGCGCATAGTTGGCCACGTTATAAAGGGAAACATCGAAGCGGAGCGCTTTCGCTTCGCCCAGCTTGAACGTTTTGTACATGGAAACGTCTAAATTGCGGGCTCCCCGCGTGCGAACGTTATCCAGATAAGCCGGGGCGGTTCCTGGAATGTAGGGATTAACGGTGCCGCCGTTTTCGGTTCCAGGCTGAACAAAGCAATTGACGTTGAACCAATTGCTTGTCGTATGCGGAGCGCCCTGTGCTGGGTTGCAGATCATGTCGGCCCGCTGATTAAAAGGCGAGTTCGGTGTTCCCGATAACGGTGAGTTGATGGGGACGCCGGTGCTGAGATAGAGGATGCCATTGATGGTCCAGCCGCCCAGAATGGCATTGGACACCCCGTGCAAGTTCACAGCTTGGTCCGGGCCAACAGGCAAGTCATAAGATGCCTGCCCGACAAATGCGTACTTGACGTCCTGGGGGCTTATCGAATGCTCGTACTGGAGGTCTCTCCAGTCTTGCGGTTGGCCAAGGTGTGTGCCGACGAAGTCCAGCGGGGGATTTCCGTCATCGGTCATCAATTTCCCCCAGGTAAAGGAAGCCAATGTGGTGAAGTGTCCGGTTAGCCTTTTTTGCACCTTGGTTTGCAGGGAACTGTACTCGGAGTCGCCTGCAGGATATCCATGCACTGCGACGCCGTTGTTAATATTGCCGTTGCCGAATTGCGGATATTGTTCCAGCGCCACATACTGTGGCACCGTGGGAGACTGGTACCAGGCGTTCGTCGGGGGCAAAATCGCCTCCCATTGGTTGGGCACTTCGCAGCTCGGATCTGGCACGACGCACAGCGAAGTGCCGTATTTGGCGATTGTCGCCAAGTCCAGCTGATTCAAATCCGCCGTAGCGAAGGGCAGGTGGAGCCCCCGGCTGCCGACATAGGCGGCACTCACCACCACCTGGTGCGGCAGTTCATATTCCAAGCCAAAGTTGAAGTTGTAGGTAAGCGGTGTGGGCTGAGAGTGCAGCACGGTGCTTAACGTTATTCCCAAATTGTTTCCCAGACCCGTTGGTGGCGCGGTGAAAACCGGAACAACCCCATTGGGGAAAGGGTTACTGAGTGAATAGGCGCCGGTAAAGTTTCCGGGAGTAAGCGCAGGGCTTCCAGGCGCCGCGTTTGGGCATGCCGACGTGCCGTCGAACACCGTATTGCCGTTCGCGTCAAAGCAGGTGGACTGCCAGGTCGTGCTGGAAGAGAACCCATCGGTGTTAATCAGGGCGCTCCCGACGTTCTGGGTACTTGGCCCGTAGTAGTAGCCTGCGCCCGCACGCACCACAAAGTGGGTCACTGGCTGCCAGGCAATGGCCAGCCGAGGTCCAAAATCGTGCAGGTTAGTCGCAAAGGGGGAGCGATTGCTGCCGTTCACGAATACTTCCGCGCCGGTGTAGGAAACACCGTCCACCGTATTGGTGGCATTGGGATCAAAGTACTCCTGGCGGTTAAAGCGTTCGTTGCGCCCGCCAAAGATATCCCAGCGCAGCCCGGCCGTAATGGTCAGACTCTTTGTCGGGTGATAGGTGTCTTCGACGAAGGCTGCGTAATAGGGGTTGGACTCGGCGGCGAAGACGTCTTTGGTGAAGTTAGGATAACCGGTGTTTGCTTCCGATTCCGTGATGGGCGTGCCTCCCATGCCGATGAGAAACGACGCGAAATCGCTGCCACCCGATGTACTGGCAACAGACTGATCTGTAGCGCTGATGTCGAAATAGTAAAAGCCCGCGGGCGCTGGCGGCTGGCCGACGTTGAGGTAGCGCTTCATCCACTCGAAGCCAGTCGAGAGCGAATGCTTGCCCCAGACCTTGGTGATCGCGGCATTTGTGTCACTGTTCTCGCTGGCATAGCGAAATATGTTGTAGTCGGCAGTCCCGCCAACTCCTTGACCCACGTCGCCAAAAGTCACGAAGGGGAGCTGTTTGAATACCTCCTGCGCAGCCAACGAAGCAGGAAAGCCTAGCGATGTGAGATTGGTGCTGGAATACGATGGCGGCCCTCCTTGATTTTCGTAGTGGCGGGTAAAGGAATAGCGCAACTGCAGGACCGTAGTAGGGTTCAGGGTTATGTCGTCGGCCACCAGGACATTCCGCCCGTTGGTCAGGTTCTGGGCATAGTTAAGGTCCCACCCGCTGGGGAACACGTCAGCCGTGGTAAAGAACAGGCGGTCATAGGAAAACCGCGCGAAGATGCGCTGCTTCTCGCTCGCGATCCAGTCCACCCGGACGTCGAACCTGTGTGCGACGAACGGGTCCAGGCCCGGCACGGCGTAGTTAGGGTTGCCAGGGGTGGGATCAATCGTTGCCGAATCGCAGGTCGTCGGGTTCGGGTAGTTGCACTTCGGCATCATCGAGAGGTACTTCAGGGCGATGGGATTCGGGTTGGCAATTATGTTCCCGGGAAACGGCTGCCGCGTCCCATCGGGATTTTCAGGCTGGGTCGGATCGTAAATGGTAAAACCCATTTTTGAGAAATCGCCGGTCCTTTCGGCGCTCGTCGGGACACCGAACGTGTCTAGGCCCTCGAACTGCTGCTGGTTGGTGTACTCGTAGTCTCCGAAGAAGAAAAGTTTATCTTTCTTGATCGGTCCGCTAATCGCCCCGCCTCCCTGGTAGCGATAGAAATCGGGTGGCGTGTTGCTTTCGCCGTTTGACAGCTCACTAAACTTGTTGAAGGAGTCGTTGGCGGCCAAGGCATTCGGCCGGAATACGCCGAAAGCGTCGCCATGCAACTGATTGGTGCCGGACTTGCTCACCAGGCTGATGACACCTGCCCCGCCGCTCTGATAAGACGCCGATGTGTTCTGGGTCTCTACCCGGACCTCGCTGATTCCGTCCTCAGGAATATTCATGGCCGGAATGATTGCGGCGGAGTTGTTTTCGGCAATTCCCAGCGGGCTGCCGTCTAGCATGTAGTAAACGGATCCGACCAGGGAGCCATTGATGGTGTCCGCGGAGACGTCCACTCCCGGGCGCCCGACCGAAATGTTCTGAACCGACTGCATCGAATCGCTGGAGTTAGGCGAACCATTGACTGGAATCACGCCCGGACTCAATTGGATCAGGTCGTAAACGTTGCGATACAACAGAGGCACACGGTCAATCGCCTCGCTGGGTATCAGCGTGCCTACCGTCGAATTGCTGGGCTCGACCAGTTGAGGTCCTTCGACAACCGTTATCGTTTCCTTGACCGTACCGACCTGCAAGATGAGGTTAACCTCGGTGACCTGATCGACGGTGACCGTAATCTTGTCCTGTTCTACGGTGGCAAAGCCTGTTTGGCTGACGGTGACCTGATAAACGCCCGGGTTGAGGGAGACAAAGCTGTATAAACCCGCACTGGAGGTGACTGCGTGCTGCGTCACCCCGATTGCCTTGTTCAGCAGCACTACTTGAGCTCCGGGAACAACGGCTCCCCCGGGATCAGTGACTGTGCCGCTGATGCTGCCTCTTCCGGCCTGAGCAAAGGCGGCCACGCAAGCCAAGATGGTAAGCAGCGCACAGCAGCCGGCGCGTACGATGGTGCTAATAAGGGACCGTGAGTTCATCCTATTCTCCTCCTCAAATTCCGACCGTTGAACTAAGGACAACGATGCGCATCTTGCAGATGTGGCCCCAAGAAAAGTACTGAGGCTTCACGTCAAAACCTCCACAAAACGAAACTCATTAGGATTGGGTTAGTAGACGAATTCGGCGAACGGCGAGAAACAGCCGAGAATGACCAAGCTGGCACTACAGAGCCACTCGCCACCACATCTCCCGAGTCCTCGACTGAATTCGGATGCAACCAAAATGCGCTATTAAATCGGATTAATAAAGGATTGTTTTGCGCTTGTCAAGAGCAAAATCTATCCGGCCCGGAGCTCTTGGCGGTCACCCCGGGTTTTACCCTTTGTGCGCTTGCGGCGGAGCCTGCCACGGCCCGCGTGCTTCCTCGAGCGATTCCGCCACGGCCATGAGCAGCTCTTCTTCGTAGGGCCGCCCAATGAGTTGCACGTTGATAGGCAAACCTTCAGGCGATTGTCCGAAAGGCAACGAGAGACCAGGAAAGCCCGCGAGATTCAGCCACTGACAAAACTGCATGGTGTCGCGGTAGTTGTGCGCATCGCCGGAGCGGTAGTTTCCCTGGCCGTGCTGGAAAGCCGGCGCAGTGGAAACCGGGGAGAGAAGAACCGGCACATCCTGGAGCTGGCGGACAAGATCGGCGCGAATCAAGTCGCGCTCGGCGCAATCTTCGAGCAGTGTGTCGAAGCTGCCGGTCGATTCCGCAGTCGCCACGGAGAGGTATTCGCACAACATGGGACTCAGCAGTGATTCCTGCCCTTCGGAACTTTTCTGAATCAACGAGCCGATCACCGGGCCGAAGAAATACCACCAAAGTTCCAGGGCGCGATCTAGCTTTTCCAGCTTGTGTGCTTCGACGCGAAAGCCCAGGTCGCACAGCGTTTGCGCGGCGCGACGTATTGTCGAAAGCGTTTCCGGTGTGGCCCGCCCGAGTTCCGGGTTTTCGAGAATGCCGATGCGCAAACCGCAAAGTTCCGCCGGAAGGATTTCGCGAGCGGCGACTGGCGAGGACAAAGCATCGCCTGGGTCGGGCCCTTCGATGATGTGAAAAATGGTCCGCACATCCGCCACGGTGCGCGCCATCGGACCCACTACCCCGATCCACGAGAAGGCGCCAGCGCCCGCCGGAAAATGACCCGTCGCGGCGACGCGCCCCGGAGTCGGTTTTAGGCCACAGATTCCAGAAAAGTGCGCCGGGGTACGGATGGAGCCGCCGCCGTCGCTGCCCACTCCGCCCATCGAGCATCCGGAAGCAATAGCCGCTGCTTCACCACCGCTCGAACCCCCTGCCGAATAAGCAAGGTTCCAAGGATTGGAAGTCCTGCCGTTGAGGCGGTTATCGGTCTCGTAGGCCATCAGAAATTCGGGCACGTTGGTGTTGCCCAACAGAATCGCCCCGGCCGCTTCCAGGCGCCGCACCAGTGCTGCATCAGTGGTCGGGACGTACTCTTTGCGTAGCAGCGAACCAGCGGGACACGGCCAGCCCGCGACGTCAATGCAGGATTTAACGGTCAGAGGAATGCCGGTAAGCGTGCCCAGGGGTTTGCCACCCAGCAGGGCAGATTCTGCCTCCCGGGCACGAGCCAGGGCCGATTCGGCGTCCAGGTGGACAAAGGCGTTCAGCTTCGGCTGGAGCGCCTGGGCGCGTGCAACGTGGGCGGTGACGACTTCGACCGGCGAAGCCTGTCTTTTGCTATAGAGCCGTAGAGTTTCTGCGATTGACGAGTAAACGGGTGGGTTCATGGTGTCGTCTTGGGGCTGGGATAGGCCCTAGGACGGTCGCAATTCTACCATTCAGGCCGAGGGGAATCGCCATCGCGTCAAGGCAGGGCAGTTCCTTGCTCGGAAGGTAGAGACTTGGGAGCCTGTACGAAAGGCCAGGGGTTTTCCACAGACCCTGTCCTTCGAAAGTGAGGCGAAGGTGCAACTTGTCTTGATGGTAACTAATATGACTCCTGTTTTCAATCATTTAGCATCGTAATAGTGGTCGCGGTCACTACGTACTAGGAAATTCGTTTGTTCGCGTTTTTGTGACACCTGTACCATAGGTTTTTGTTTGCGCATCCTGTCTACTGAGGCAGGTCGAGGACGTTCGCCCTTCGGTCAAGGGCAAATTGGCAAGTCGGTCCTCTCATTGACCTGTGAACAGGTCCTCGGTACGTGGGAAGAGGGAGCCATTAAAGGAATGAGCAAGAACGATAGCCGTCGCAGATGGATGTGGATGCTACTCGCTGGACTCGCCGCCCTCCAGCTCTACGCGGTTCAGGAACTCCTTGTTATATATGCCTTCTTCATCGTGGGATTTGGAGCCATCCTGCTGTGCGTGGCTGGGCTCTTTTCCCTTTACAAGGCTTGGGAAGCTGGGGTCGCCCGGATGCTCGCCAGCCGGAGTCCCATTTTTCTGGCGGCCCGCCGTAGCGTTGCCATTGTAGAAGATTTGGGCAGGCGGCCGTTCCGGCGTCCGGGCTCGGAACCCGTGAGCTGAAATTTCCCCCTTCGAGCGCTCTTGCCAGAGCACGCGGCCTTTGCAGTTGGTTCGGTAAATGAGCCGGCCGCGAGTCGAAGTTATAAAGGCCAGCCGTCCTGAGAGAGCGGCTGGCCTTTTCCTTTTGGTGCGCCTCTGCTACGCTGACGCGTTTCGGGAGGGATTCATGCGCACATCCTGTCGTTGGCAACTCTTTCGTAGCGCCGGCTTCCAGCTGGCCACGGCGCTTCTGCTGGGGATGCTTTTTGGCGCGGTCGCGTACGCGCAGCAACCTGCCCCGGCTACTGCCAAGCGGGTCGCCATTCGTGCCGGGCGGCTCATGGATGGCAAAAGCGATTCGCCCATTTCCAACGCACTGATTCTCATCGAGGGAAAGAACATCGTCAGCGTCACACCGGGCGGCAGCGCCCCCTCTGGCGTTGAACTGATCGACCTCTCGAACGCCACAGTGTTGCCGGGTCTCGTCGATGCGCACACGCACGTGCTTCTCCAGGGCGATATTACCGCCGAGGACTACGACAAGCAGCTTTTGAAGCAGTCCATTCCGTACCGCGCGATTCTTGCCGCGCGCAACGCGCAAATCGCGCTTTCCCATGGCTTCACCGCGCTGCGCGACTTGGAAACCGAAGGCGCCATGTACGCCGATGTGGACGTGAAGAAAGCCATCAACGACGGCGAAATTCCCGGCCCGCACATGCAGGTGGCCACCCGCGCCATGACTCCCACCGGCATGTATGGCCCGCTCGGCTATTCCTGGGAGATTCGCATTCCCCAGGGTGTGCAGTATGTCGACGGCGTGGAGGAAATCCGCAAGGCGGTGCGCGAGCAGATCATGTATGGCGCGGACTGGATCAAGTATTACTCCGACCACGGCTATTTCTACGGGCCGGATGGCGTGCTGCACAGCCATGTGAACTTCACCGACGAGGAGGCGCGCGCAATTGTCGAAGAAACGCATCGCATCGGCAAGAGAGTCGCCGCGCACGCCATCGGGAATGACGGCATCGCGGCCGCGTTACGTGCCGGGGCGGATACCATCGAGCATGGAGATGGGCTGACCGAGCCGCAAATGGAAGAGATTGCGCGACGCGGAATTTATTGGGTGCCGACCATCGCGGTGGGTGCGTATGTGGCCAGCGGGCGCCAGGGCAATTGGCCGAAAATGGTCGAAACCGAAAAGGCGGCGTTTCAGTTGGCGCTGAAGAAAAACGTGAAAATTGTCATGGGCACAGATGCCGGGGGGTTTGACTGGCGCGATCTGAACGAAGCCAAAGAATTCGAGTATTACGTCAATTATGGGATGTCCCCAATGCAGGCCATTCGCACCGGCACCTCTGCCGCGGCCGAACTTCTCGGCTGGTCCGACAAAATGGGCACCATCGAAGCAGGGAAGTGGGCCGACATCATCGCCGTTTCTGGCGATCCTCTGAAAGACATCACCGAACTCCAGCGCGTAAAATTCGTGATGAAGTCCGGCGCAGTCTTCAAGAACGAACTCCACTGAAGGTCCGATTTTGTCCTAATCTGGGGGAGGTTCGAAGGCTACCTTCGTGATTTTTGAGCGAATCTCTTGTTCCCACTCAGCGTTTCCTAGGACGGCGACCACCCAATCCGTACAAGCTTGCCTGTAACTGGCTGTCGGAACTGCCGAATGAACAAAGAACCAAAGGGCTTCTTCAAGAGATTCGTCATCGTGCCAAGTTGTCATCACGACATCGTCCCACTTCGAGGTTTCCTTTTGGTCAATCCAGGGGCCAGGTCCTAGCTCTCTAGTGAGATATCGTTCGTCGAAAAGATCATGCACGCGCTCGCAGTCGGGACCCCAGGCGCATAAATAGACGAGTCCCGCACCTAGGATCTTGTCTGCGAGATCCGAGATCTTCCGCGAGTCAATTTGTCGGGCGTCCATAGCCAGTAACAGGCCAAAACAGCGTGATGTCGGTGTAATTTTGTTGGCCACTTCACTGATCGAATTGCACGCGCAGATATATAGCTGTTTGTCGAGAGGTTTTTCCGAAAGAACCATACTCGCGACGCTAGGCACGTCTGCTAGTAATCTCTCCATAGCAATCTTGCCTCGCTTCCTAGGGCACCTTAGAAAAACGCGACGCCGCCGTCGACATTGATCGACTGTCCAACCATCGCGCTGGACATGTCCGAGCATAAAAACAGCGCGGCTTGCGCGATTTCCATTGCCGTTTGCCCGCGTCCCTGCAACAGGGAACTCAGGAATCCTTTCAGTTGCTCTTCCTGGCTTACTCCCAATCGTTCCGCTAATGTTTTGCCTAATTCTTTGCTCATTTCCGTTTCAGTCACCGGCCCCGGGCAGATGGCGTTCACGCGCACGTCTTGGCGCGCGGCTTCTGCGGCCATCACTCGTGTCAGTCCGAGCATCCCGGCCTTCGCGGCGGCGTACGCGGAGCCCCAGCCATAGGCGGCTTTTGCCGACAAGCTCGAAATATTCAGGATGACGCCCGATTTTCGCGCGTACATCTCCGGCAGTACCAGTTTGCTCAACACAAATGCCGCGCGCAGATGCACGGCAATGACCTTGTCGAACTCCTCGAGCGGATAGTCTTCTACCGGCACGACCGGGCCGTAGTGTCCTGCGTTGTTCACCAGAATATCGACGCGCCCGAATTTCGTTCGTGCCGCTTCTACCACGCGCTCGCAATCTCTCGTTTGTGCCATATCTCCGGCAAGATAGGCAGCGTGTCCTCCCTCTGTGGCAATTTCCTCTGCGACACCCGCCAGTTGCGCTTCGGTGCGCGCGGTCAGGAAAATGCTCGCGCCTTCCTTGGCGAAAAGCCTGGCGATGGCGCGCCCGATGCCGCGTCCCGAGCCGGTTATCAACGTCACTCTGTTTTCAAGGAGCATAGTAGTCCGACCATACCAGCCTTCGCCTCGTGCCGCCACCTTACGCGCAAAATGTTAATTTGCGCGGAATTTTCAACAGTGTGACAATACGGAAATGCACAACAAACTCCATCGCTTTCTGACTATTCCTGCGGCCGGACTTTTTTTCTGCGGCATGGCTCTCGCCCAGCAATCCTCCGCGCCATCCACCCAACAACCTTCGGTTGCTAAGCCGGCTACTACTGCGCCCAAGACAGAAAAGGCGCCCGCGGCCCCCGCTCCCAAGCCGCTGACCCTCGAGACGCAGAAAGACAAAGCCAGCTACGCCATCGGCGTAAACGTCGGCAGGAACCTGAGCGAGGGTCTCAAGCGGGACGCCGTAGACATCGATCCTGAACTCGTGGCGAAAGGCGTTAAGGACGCGATGACCGGCGGGAAGCCGCTGCTCAACGACGAAGAGATGAAAGCCGTTCTGACCACTCTCCAGAACGACGTTAAACAACACCAGCTTGAGATTCTCCAAAAGAACAAAGCGGCTGGAGAGGCGTTCCTCGCCGCCAATAAGGCCAAGCCCGATGTGGTCACCCTGCCCAGCGGTCTGCAATATAAAGTGATTCAGAAAGGGGATGGACCCAAGCCGACGACCGCCGATACGGTGATATGCAATTATCGTGGCACGCTTATTGACGGCACCGAGTTTGACAGCTCCTATAAGACCAATAAACCCGCGACTTTTCCGGTGACCCGGGTCATCAGGGGTTGGACCGAGGCCCTGCAGCTTATGCCCGTAGGTTCGAAGTGGGAACTCTACATCCCCTCGAACCTCGCCTACGGCGAGCGCGGCAACGGCCCCATTGGGCCAAACCAAGCATTGATCTTCGAACTGGAATTGGTTTCCATCCAGCCCAAGCCGGCGCCGAAACTCGAGACCATTCCCCCGAGCGGACAACCCCAGGCTCAGCCTCAGGCACAGCCGCAGACTCCGCCAGCAACTAAGCCGTAGG
>Ga0187782_10001093_pt1 | contig 19461 bp, 17 predicted proteins | sample 0715_SJ02_MP15_2_FD_132454 | JGI IMG/M metagenome (GOLD analysis project Ga0187782, IMG submission 132454) | Tropical peat soil microbial communities from peatlands in Department of Meta, Colombia - 0715_SJ02_MP15_20_MG | ecosystem: Environmental > Terrestrial > Soil > Wetlands > Peat | place... | reverse complement strand
GCCGAAGAAGGCGGCCGGCCATTCCGGCAGATTGCGCATCGCAATCGCGACGCGGTCGCCCTTGCGCACGCCGGCTCCCTGCAGCCCGTCGGCGATCGCCAGGCTCGCGCGCGCGAAGTCCTCGTAGCGCGCGCGTTCGTCGCGATAGACCACGAAAGTCCTGTCGGCGTAGGCCCGGCCCAAAAGAAACACTTCGCGCAGATTTGCCGGCGCGTTCTTCCAGACCCGCGTGCGGATACCGCGAATGTCGCGCTCTTCCATTTCAAACAACGAGCCGGGTGCGGTCAGCACCGTATTGGCTCGCGCGATGGAAACAGCCGGAAACTTGTTCACGGATCAATAGTTCTGCAAGCGCGCGACGCGGTCGGCGTGAAAACCCACGTCGCCGAACAGCTCTTGTGCGACGCGCGCCCGCTTCATGAAGAAGCCGATGTCGAATTCATCGGTCATGCCGATGCCGCCGTGCAGCTGAACGGCCTCCTGCACGGCGAGCGTCGCGCTCATTCCCGCACGCGCTTTGGCGACCGAGACGACCATCGCCGAATTTTCCATGTCGGCATCGAGCACCTGCAGCGCCTTCAACACCGCGGCTTCGGTGATTTGAAGTTCGGTGAAGAGTTGGGCGGCGCGGTGCTGCAGGGCTTGGAACGAGCCGATCGGTTGGCCGAACTGCCGGCGTTGCTTCAGATAGGCGAGCGTACGGCCGAAGGCTTCGCCGCCTACTCCGGCGAGCTCGGCGGCGACCGCCGCGCGGCCGACATCGAGCAGGGCGTCGAGCAGCGGCCAGCCGTGATCGACCTCACCGATCACGGCGTCGGCATCGACCTCGACCCGATTGAAACGGATGCGCGCCGCATTGTGGGCGTCCAGCATGATCGTGCGCTCGATCTCAATTCCGCGGCTCTTGGCGTCTACCAGAAACAGCGTGAGGCCGTCGGTTTCGCCCGGCGCGCCGGCCGTGCGCGCCGCGACGATCAGAAAATCGGCGACGTGTCCGTCAACGACGAAGCATTTGTCGCCAGTCAGCGCGAAACCATTGCCGCTGCGTTCGGCAGTGAGCGCCGTGGCGGCCGGTGCGTGCTTCGTGCGCTCATCGACCGCGAGCGTCAGAAGGAGATCGCCCGCTGCCAGTTTCGGCAACAGCTCGCCATTACGCGCACTGTTGCGGTCGCGCAACAGCGCGGTGGCGCCCAGAAGCGATGTCGACAGAAACGGCGACGGCGTCAGATTGCGGCCGATTTCCTCCATGATCACCCCGGCTTCGACATAGCCGAGGCCGGCCCCGCCGAAAGCTTCCGGCACCAGGATGCCGCAAAAACCCATCTCGGCGAATGCCTTCCACAGCTGGCGAGAAAAGCCGTCGGGATTGCGCTCGTCGCGCAATTTGCGCAGCTGCGCCAGCGGCGCCTTGTCGGCGAGGAAGGCCCGTGCGTTGTCGCGCACCAGCGTCTGCTGCTCGGTGAGAATGAGAGCCATCGTCCGCTCCGCGATTACGCGCCAGGGAGTTCCAGAATGCGCTTGGCAATCACGTTCAACTGCACTTCGCTCGTCCCACCCTCGATCGAATTGGCCTTGCTGCGCAGCCAGCTGCGGGCGGCATCGCCGCCGCGCGAACGTTGGCCTTCCCACTCGAGCGCTTCAGCGCCGCCGGCGGACATCAGAAGCTCATGACGGCGCTTGTTCAACTCGGCACCGTAGTATTTCAGCATGGAAGAAATGGCCGGGCTCGCTTGCTTGGCCTTCGCCAGATCGCCGGTACGCTCCAGGGCCAGGCGAAAGGCAAAGGCGTCGATCTCGAAGCGCGCGATGTCGGCACGCAGACAGGTGTCGGCGAGAATGCCGGCATCCGTTCCGAGCGAATCGGCGGCGACTTGCCCGAGCGGGCGTCCGGCAGTCACTCCGATCGAGCTGATCATCTCGCGTTCGTGGGTCAGGAGATATTTGGCGACCTCCCACCCCTTGTTGATTTCGCCGACGATATTGCCCTTCGGAACCCGCACGTTGTCGAAGAATGTCTCGCAGAACGGCGACTTCCCGGAAATCAGCAAGATCGGTTTGGTGGAGACACCCGGAGACCGCATGTCGAAGAGCAGAAAGCTGATGCCGAGATGCTTGGGCGCGGCGCGATCGGTGCGCACCAGGCAGAAGATCCAATCGGCCTTGTCGGCGTAGCTCGTCCAAACTTTCTGCCCGTTGACGAGAAAATGATCGCCGGCATCCTCGGCGCGCGTGGCCAGCGAGGCGAGATCGGAGCCCGCATTCGGCTCCGAATAACCTTGGCACCACCGGATCTCGCCGCGCGCGATCGGCGGCAGATATTGGCGCTTCTGCTCCGGCGTTCCGTATTTGAGCAACGCCGGCCCGAGCATCCAGATGCCGAAGGAATCGAGCGGCGAGCGGCAGCCGAGCTTACGCATTTCGGCGCGCAAAATCTTCGCCTCTTCGCGCGACAGGCCACCGCCGCCGTATTCCCGCGGCCATTCCGGCACGGTCCAGCCGCGCGCGGCCATTCGTTCGAGCCAGAGCCGTTGGCCTTCGGATTTGAATTTAAAGTTCCGTCCGCCCCAACAGCGGTCCTCGTCGTCTTCCAGGGGCAGCCTCATGGCGGCCGGACAGTTGGCGGCGAGCCAGGCACGTGCCTGCGTTCGGAACTGTTCCAGATCAGCCATCGCAGTTGTTCCTTCGCGCAGCGGTGCTCCGCCCGATCAGGTGATGGTGTTGCCGCCGTCGACCACGATCGTCTGGCCGGTGATGAACGTTCCCGCGCGTGAGGCCAGCAGGATCGCCGCTCCCGCGATCTCATCGGGCTCGCCGATGCGCGCGAGCGGCGTGCGTGACGTCGAGCGCTTCAAATTGTCGGGATTTTCCCACAGCGCGCGCGCGAAATCGGTGCGAATGAGTCCGGGAGCGATGCAATTGATGCGCACATTGTGCGGTCCGAATTCGACCGCAAGGTTGCGCGCAAGCTGAAAATCCGCCGCTTTGGAGATGCAATAGGCGCCGAGGATCGGACTGCCCCTGAGGCCGCCGACCGATGAGACGATGATGATCGAGCCGTCCCTGCGGGCGATCATCTGCGGCGCGACCATGCCGATCAGCCAGTGGTTGGAAACGATGTTGTTGCTGAGCGTCTTGTTCAATTGGTCATCCGTAATCGTATTCATCGGCCCATAGTGGGGATTGGACGCGGCGTTGCAGACCAGGACATCGATCCGGCCAAACGCCCGCATCGTCTGATCGACGAGATGAGCGAGCTGGTCTTTGGAAGAAATGTTCGCCGGTATGGTAGTGGCGCGGTCCTTGCCGAACTTGGCGTTGATCGCATCGGTCACCTCTTGGCAAGGTTCGGGCTTGCGCGAGGAGACCACGACCTTGGCGCCATGTTCGGCCATCCGTTCGACGATGGCGCGGCCGATGCCGCGCGACGATCCGGTGACCACTGCTACCTTGCCATCGAGGTCGAATAGCGACACGAAACGTCCTCCCGTTCACAATCTGGCGGCTTTGCCGAGCAGATTATCTGGGCATGACGCGAAAGCAACCCGGCTGTTCGCAATTATTCTGACCGCCAATCGAAACTTGCTGCTAGTGTCCTACGATTCCGAAGTTCGCAAACGAGGGCGCCGCATAATGATGCGAACTTCGGAATCGGGACACTAGTGTCGCCAGCAACAGAGACAGAGAAAGAGGAGCGCACCATGGCCGCCGTCAATTCCGTGACCGATCTGACCCGCGAAGGCGACATCGCCGTGCTCACGCTCGACTCTCCGCCGGTCAATGCCCTTTCGGCGGACGTGCGCACCGGGCTGCGCGCCGGCATCGGCGACGCCATGGCGGACCCCGCGGTCAAGGCCATCGTGTTGATCTGCGCCGGCCGCACCTTCATCGCCGGCGCCGACATCGCCGAATTCGGCAAGCCGCCGAGGGGTACGCCGCTGAGCGAAAGTCAGGCGGCGATCGAAGGCGGCAACAAGCCGGTCATCGCCGCCGTGCACGGCACCGCGTTGGGTGGCGGGTTCGAAGTCGCCCTCATGTGCCATTACCGGGTCGCCGTGCCGTCGGCGAGATTCGGCCTGCCGGAGATCAAGCTCGGCATCATTCAGGGTGCCGGAGGAACCCAGCGCCTGCCGCGCCTGATCGGCGTCGAGAACGCAGCCGAAGCCATTCTCTCCGGCACGCCCTTTAGCGGCAAGCGTGCGCTCGAATGGGGCGTCATCGACGCGCTGGTCGAGGAGGGCAAACTACGCGAGGGGGCGCTGGCCTTCGCCCGCAAAGCGATCGATAGCAAAGCGCCGTTGCGCAAAGTTCGCGATTTGCAGGACAAGGTCGAAGCCGCGCGCGGCCATCCGGAGATTTTCGAAAAAATTCGCCGCGACAACGCCCGCAAATTCCGCGGCTTCGAAGCCTGGCACGGCGCGCTGCGCGCCATACAGGCCGCCGTCGACCTGCCGTTCGACGAAGGGATGAAGCGCGAGCGCGAAGAGTTTCAGAAACTCGTGACGACGGATCAATCGAAGGCGCAGCGCTACGTCTTCTTTGCCGAACGCAAGGTTTGGAAGGTCGCCGACGTTCCCGACGACACGCCCACCCTGCCGATCAAAAAAGTGGGTGTGATCGGCGCCGGCACCATGGGCGGCGGCATCTCGATGAATTTCCTCAACGCCGGAATTGCAGTGCAGATCGTCGAAACGAGCCAGCAGGCGCTCGATCGCGGCTTGGCCACGATCCGCCGCAACTACGACAATACGGCGAAGAAGGGCCGGCTTACGCCTGCCGACGTGGAAACCAGGATGGGACTGCTCAGCCCCGGCCTGAACCTCGACGCGGTCTCCGACTGCGATTTCGTCGTCGAGGCCGTGTATGAAAACATGGACATCAAAAAAGATATCTTCCGCAAGCTCGACAAGATCGCCAAGAAGGGCGCAATTCTCGCGTCCAATACCTCCTATCTGAACATCGACGAGATCGCGTCGGTGACCAGCCGGCCCGACCATGTTCTCGGTACCCACTTCTTCTCGCCGGCGAACGTGATGCGGCTTCTCGAGGTGGTGCGCGGCGACAAGACGGCCAAGCCGGTGATCGCAACCACCATGCAGCTGGCCAGGAAAATCGGAAAGATTGCCGCCCTCGTCGGCGTCTGCCATGGCTTCGTCGGCAATCGCATGCTCCATGAGCGCCAACGCGAAGCCAACAAGCTCATTCTCGAGGGCGCGATGCCCTGGGACGTCGACCGCGTCATTTACGATTTCGGGCTGCCAATGGGGCCGTTCGCCATGAGCGATCTCGCCGGTCTCGACATCGGCTGGTCGAAGCAGACGAGCAAATCTTCGACTATTCGCGAAATCCTCTGCGAGCTGGACCGGCGCGGGCAAAAGACCGGCGCCGGCTTCTACGACTATGACGAAGCGCGCAACGCCAAGCCCTCCCCGGTGGTGGAAAAGATCATCCTCGACTTCGCCGCCAAGAAGGGAGTTAACCGGCGCGCGGTTTCCGACGAGGAGATCCTCGAGCGCTGCATCTATCCGATGATCAACGAAGGCGCCAAGATTCTCGAAGAAGGCAAGGCGCAACGTGCCTCCGACATCGATATCATCTGGATCAACGGCTACGGCTGGCCGGTCTATCGCGGCGGCCCGATGTTCTACGCCGACCTTGTCGGCCCCGATAAGGTCCTGGCGAAAATGAAGGAGTTCGAGGCGACCATGGGCGAAGACTTCAAGCCGGCGCCCCTCCTCGAACGGCTGGTCGCGGAGAAGAAGCAGTTCCAGAACCTGTAGAGCATGATCCGGAAAGGCGGATGGCGGCTTTCCGAAACGATCATGCTCCGACGAAGATCGAGATCATGATCCGATTCGACCTGACCAGATCATGGTCTGAGCCGCCACTGTTCGCAAACTGAGAGGCTCCGCGCGGCGATCGCGCTGCCGCCAGCGCCCATGTTGCGCTGCAACAGGCGGTCGCCCGAGGACGCGCGATCGGCGAACGCCCGACTAGTGATCAGCCCGCCTAAATCGTAAGCAATGAAGGGAAACCGGAACGAGCGGTGGCGCTCACTGCCGCGCCCGACTTGGCGTAAAGATTGCTACGACTTTGCGGAACCACCCTTTGGGGCATTCGAACGGGCCCGGGAGCGAAATGTTCGACGAGATGAGCGGCCGGGAGGGCGCGGTACGACCGGCCTATGCGGCGCTGTCGCAGTGGCTTCACGAGATTGAGCCCGACGTGCTCGACTTCCGCCGGCGCGAGGCTGAGCTTCTGTTCCGCCGCATCGGCATTACGTTTGCGGTTTATGGCGACCCCGAGGCTCAGGAGCGCCTCATACCGTTCGATGTCATTCCGCGCATCCTTTCGGCCGGCGAATGGGAAATCCTGCAACGCGGCCTGCGGCAGCGCGTCAAAGCCCTCAACGCCTACATCAAGGACGTCTACGGCCGCCGCGAGATTCTCAAGGCCGGCGTCGTGCCCGAGGATCTGGTGTTTCAGAATCCGGTGTTCCGTCCTGAGATGAACGGCCAAAAGGTTCCGCACGATGTCTATGTGCACGTCGCCGGGATCGATGTCGTGCGCGTGGACGCTGACAGCTTTTACGTACTCGAGGACAACGTGCGCACGCCCTCCGGCGTTTCCTACATGCTGGAGAACCGCGAGATCATGCTGCGGCTCTTCCCCGAACTGTTCTCGCGCTACCGCGTCGCACCGGTCGAGAACTATCCGGACGAGCTCTTGCAGACGCTGAAATCGGTCGCACCGTCGACCGCATCGGCCGAACCCACGGTCGTATTGCTCACCCCCGGCGTCTACAATTCCGCCTATTACGAACACTCGTTTTTGGCCGACAAGCTCGGAATCGAACTGGTGGAAGGCCGCGACCTCGTCGTCAAGAGTGACGTGGTCTACATGCGCACCACCGAGGGCTTGCAGCGGGTCGACGTCATCTATCGGCGCATCGACGACGACTTTCTCGATCCACTGGTGTTTCGGCCCGACAGCGCGCTCGGCGTGCCGGGTCTGATGTCGGCCTATCAGGCGGGTAATGTAACGCTGGCCAATGCGGTCGGCACCGGGATCGCCGACGACAAGGCGGTGTACAGCTACATGCCCGAAATCGTGAAGTTCTATCTCGGCGAGGAACCGCTCCTAAAAAACGTGCCCACGTGGCGCTGCCGCGAAAGCGAGCATTTGAGCTACGTTCTCGACCACATGGAAGAATTGGTGGTGAAGGAAGTGCACGGCTCGGGCGGCTACGGCATGCTGATCGGGCCGACGGCGGACAAGACCACGATCGCGGCGTTTCGCACCAAGCTCAAATCCGACCCGAGAAACTTCATCGCCCAGCCGACGCTGGCGCTTTCCACGTGCCCGACCAGCGTCGAGGAGGGCATCGCTCCGCGCCACGTCGACTTGCGTCCGTTCGTGCTCACCGGCCGCAACCAAGTCCGCATAGTTCCCGGCGGCCTCACGCGCGTCGCGCTGAAGAAGGGTTCGCTGGTGGTCAATTCGAGTCAAGGCGGCGGCACCAAGGATACCTGGGTACTGCACGGGTGAGACCGCGGCGGAGAGAAAGTTAGCATGCTCTCACGCACTGCCGACAATCTGTACTGGCTCGCCCGCTACGTAGAGCGCGCCGAATATCTGGCGCGTATCCTCGACGCCACATACCGGCTGGCCGCGCTGCCACTTGCGTATGTCGGCGGCTCGAACGAATGGGAGTCGGCGGTCGCCACCGCCGGCTGCGCCAACGCATTCTTCGCCGCCTATACGGAAGCGAACGAGGAGACCGTCACCGAATTTCTCGCCTTCTCGACCACCAACCCGTCGTCGATCCGCAACTGTTTCGAGACCGCGCGCGTCAACGCCCGCGCCGTGCGCACCGCACTGACCATCGAGATGTGGGACGCGATCAACGGTGCCTGGCTCGAGCTGAAGAAGTGGGGCAACGGTCCGCGTTCGCGCGAGGAGTTCGCACGCTTCCTGCGCTGGGTGCAGGAATCGTCGCTGCGCTTCGACGGCTCCGCGTACCGCACGATGCTGCGCAACGACGCCTATTGGTTCTCGCGCCTCGGCGTCTCTATCGAGCGCGCGGACAACACTGCGCGTATTCTCGACGTCAAGTACCATCTATTGCTGCCGGCGCACGAGCAGGTCGGCGGACCGCTCGACTATTTCCAATGGGCCGCGATCTTGCGCTCGGTATCGGCGCTCACCGCCTATCACTGGGTCTACCGCGAGAACGTCAAGCCGTGGCTGGTCGCCGATCTGCTCATGCTCAAGGACGAGATGCCGCGCTCGCTGGCGAGCTGTTACGAAAACCTCGTGCAAAATCTCGAGCGGATCGCCAACGCTTATGGCCGGCAGGGCGCCGCCCAGCGGCAGGCGCGCGCCATCCGCGCGCGGCTGGAAAACAGCCGCATCGAGGAAATCTTCCAAAGCGGCCTCCACGAGTTCATCAGCGAGTTCGTCGACGACAACAACCGGCTCGGGACGGCGATCGCGCAGCAATACCTGCTGTGATCGTGAGCCGGCCGTCCGAACTGGAAGCCGGCACAGAATTTAGAAGACATTTCCGCCTGGCGTCGTCTAGTCTGCGCCGGCTGGCCTTTATTCCTATTCCTGATTTCTAGGTTGTTGTGCGATCCATGCGCCTGCGTATCACCCACCGCCTGAGCTACCACTACGAGCCGCCGGCCGCGGGCGTCATCTTGTTGCTGCGGCTCACCCCGCGCAATCATGAAGGCCAGTATGTCATCCGCTGGCGCATCGATGTGTCCGCCGAGGCTCGGCTCGCCGGACATGAAGACGCCTTCGGCAATCTGACGCATGTCTTTGCCGCGGACGGCCCGTTTGCAACGCTCGACGTGGAAGTCGACGGCGAGGTGGAGACCCAGAACACCGACGGCGTGGTGCGTGGCGCGGTGGAGCGCTTCCCGCCGAGCCTGTTCCTGCGCGATACATGCTTGACGCGGGCCGATGCGGCGATGCGAGAATTCGCCAGAAGCAGCCGCCCGGCGCAAGACGACGGGATTCTTGCCGATCTTCACATGCTTCTGCAGCGGCTGCACGATGGGATGGTTCGTGACGACGATCCGTCGGCCGCATCGACGACGGCCGCGGCCGCCTTTGCACGCAAGCGCGGCGTAACGCAGGACCTGGCTCACGTCTTCATCGGCACGGCGCGCAGCCTCGGCGTCCCGGCGCGTTACATCGCCGGCTACCGTTCTGCCGACGGCGCGGTCGAGCCGGAGCGCGGCCACGGTTGGGCCGAAGCCTTCGTGCCCGCGCTCGGCTGGGTGGGCTTCGATCCGGCACACGGCGTATGTCCGACGGAGAGTTATGTCCGCGTGGCCGTCGGGCTCGATGCCCTCGGCGCCGCGCCGACGCGCGGGACGCGCTACGGAAGCGGCGACGAAACCTTGGCCAGCGCGGTCAAAGTCGGACAGTGATGGTGGCATTCCTGCCGCGGCACTTCGCTGCAGGACAACGGATTTCCTGGGATCGCACCTTGGAGCTAGGACTCGATGACCTATTGCTGCGGAATTCTGGTGCGCGAAGGGCTCGCGATGTTCGCCGACACGCGTACCAATGCCGGGGTCGACAACATCGCGACCTTCCGCAAGCTCCATGTCTTCAAGGACCCAGGCAAACGCATCATGGCCATCGCGTCGGCCGGCAATCTGTCGATCAGTCAATCGGTACTGAGCACGCTCACCGAAGGGCTCGACAACCCCGATACCGGCGAACGCGAGACGCTGATGAACGCTCCGACGCTGTTCCAAGCGGCCCAGCGTGTCGGGCAAGCGATCCGCTCGATCCATGATACCGAAGCCAAGGCGCTCGAGGCCGCCGACGTGAAGTTCGACGTCTCCTTTCTGTTCGGCGGACAGATCGCGGGCTCGCGCATGCGGCTGTTCATGATCTATTCGGCCGGCAACTTCATCGAGAGCACCACCGACACGCCATATCTGCAGATCGGCGAGCACAAGTACGGCAAGCCGGTGCTCGACCGCGCCGTGGGCTACGACATGGATCTGTACGACGCGCTGAAGGTAGGTCTCGTCTCCGTGGATTCGACCATGCGCTCGAATCTGAGCGTCGGCATGCCGATCGATCTCCTTGTGGTCCGCCGCGATGCCTGCGACGCCGAGCTGATCTACCGCATCGAGCCGAACGATGCCTATTTCGCCGACTTACGGGAGCGCTGGTCGGCGGCGCTGCGTGCCGCTCACGTCGCAATTCCTCGCCCGCCTTACGGCACAAAGCGCTGAGCAAGAAGGGATTGCCCGACACCGCGCGCTGAAAGGCGGCCCGCCACCGACTTGCTCGGCCAAAATCGCAGCCGGCCCCGTTCAAACGTTGTTAACCGTCGCCGCCAATTCAGTCGGTGTCGCCGGTAAGCCGGTTGCCGAACACCGCAAGCCATTGGCAAGCTTTGCACCGTATCGTGGAGGGCGGCCAACAATCACACCAAGGGTGAGCACTTGACTTCGGCGCGGCCGCCAATCGCCGAGCAAGGCAAACGGTCGCGGCGAGGCCAAGCGCGCCTGAGCCTGGTCATGCCGGTCGGCGTCATTGTCGCCGTGGCGATCGTCTGCGTAATCGTCGCCGTCCTGAGCTCTGCCCAGCGGGCGGACGAGGTTTCGCTCGCCCGCGAACAGAAACTGGTCAGGGAGGCCATCGCCGCCCGCAGCCTCGACATTTTGCGCCAAGTCGAAAGCGTGGCCGAGACGCCGGCTGCCACGCAGGCGATACGGGTAAGCTACGATCCCAAATGGGTGGAACGCACGGTCGGCCAGTGGCTGCAAGCGTTCTTCGGCCAGGACGTCGTGTTCGTCGTCGACGGTTCCGGTCGGATCAAATACGCGCTTTCACGATCCGGCGATCCTCAAGAGATCGATGCAGCCGAGGCGCTTGCCGGCGCCGATGATCTTCTGCGCGGCCGACTTGCAATGCTGCCGAGGAGCATGCTGCCGGTCGGGCGGACCGAGAATCCGCTGCATCCCGGTCGGAGCACGGCTCTGATTGAGCGCTTTCTCGACCGCGCCGCCATCGTGGCGGCCGTGGCGGTCGGGGGTCAAGGCGATCTCGCCGACGGCAACGAACACGCGCCCATCGTGTTTTCCGTCAAATACATCGATGACGAAATGCTGCGCGACATCGGCAAGCAGCTCCAATTGCCCGGCCTGCGCAAGATTGACGGTCTGGCGCAGGCCACCGGCGAGCAGGTTACCGCGATCACCGACGGTCAAGGTGGCGCAATTGTGCGTCTCGCCTGGTCGCCGACGCAGGCGGGCGGCAAGATCCTCGGCAGCGTCTTGCCGTTCATTGCGGTGGCGATCGCCGGTTTCGCGGTCCTCGTCGGCCTGGTGATGCGCTACATGCGACGTACGGCGGCGGCGATCGCTGCAGGCGAAACGCAGTTGCGGCACCTCGCCCTGCACGATCCGATCAGCGGCCTGCCCAACCGCATCTGTTTCGGCGAACGGCTGGAAGCCATCATCGGCGAGGTGCGGCGCGGCGGCCCGTCGGCGGCGGTGTTCTATATCGATCTGGATCACTTCAAGGACGTCAACGATACGCTGGGGCATCATGTCGGCGACGAGCTGATCCTCAACGTCACGCAACGCTTGAGCCGGGTCATGCGCGGCGACGATCTCGTCGCTCGTCTCGGCGGCGACGAGTTTGCCATCATCACCGTCTGCGCTTCCGATTCGTACTCGCTGCACGCGATCGCCGGGCGCATCATCTCTGCAGCGTGCGCGCCTTATACCATCAGCGGACACACGATCATCATCGGCGCCTCGATCGGCATCGCCGTGATCGATCGCCGGGCGCGCGATGCCGCCGATATCCTGCGCTATGCCGACATGGCGCTCTACCGCGCCAAGAACGAAGGCCGCAACCGCGCCTGCATCTACGACGCAGCTATGGACGCCGACCTCTCGCAGCGCAAGCTCCTGGAAGGCGACCTGTTGCACGCGATCAGGAACGACGGGCTTCATGCCGCCTATCAGCCGATGGTCAACGTCAGCGGCGACACGGTGATCGGCGTCGAAGCGTTGGCGCGCTGGACTCACCCTACCGCCGGCCCGATCTCACCGGCTGATTTCATTCCCATCGCCGAACACTCGGGTCTTATCGTCGAACTCGGCGAATGGATGCTGCGCCGCGCCTGCCGCGACGGCCGTGCCTGGCCGGGATTGACTGTGGCGGTCAACGTCTCGCCCCTGCAATTTCGCCGCTCGGACTTCGTGGACGTCGTCGAGCGCATCCTTAAGGAGACGGAATTCGACGCCAGCCGGCTCGAGCTCGAACTCACCGAAAGCACGCTGCTCGGCAACCTGGAATCCGCCGAGCTGTCGATGCTGCGGCTCAAGGCCATCGGCGTGCGCTTTGCGCTTGACGATTTCGGCACCGGCTACTCCAGCCTTCTCTATCTGCGGCGGTTCCCGTTCGACAAGCTGAAGATCGATTCGAGCTTCGTGCGCTCGATCGAGAGGGCGCCCGATGCCGCCGCCATCGTCCACGCGGTGGTCAGTCTCGGCCGCGGCCTCGGCATGAAGGTGACGGCCGAAGGCGTGGAGAATGCCGAGCAGCATTTGTTCCTGCGTGCCGCGGGCGTGCACTCGATGCAGGGATTTCGCTTCGGCAAGCCGGGCCCGGCAAGCGACATCAGCGCCCGGCTGGCGTCGCCCGACGCCTACCGCGTCCGCAGCCCCGATCGCGAGATCGCGCTGGCAAGTTGAGCGCTTTCGGCGCCATTTCCGGCATCGCGGGGCGAGCCCGAAGTCCATATCGAAGTCCATGCCCGCAAGCATCGGCAGGGTCGGCTCGGGCCTTTCAAACGACGCGATCCATGGCTATGGATTCCGAACAGCCGCGTGACGGCTGCCGGAGCGAAAGCTAGAGGGAGGCGCCGATGGCGGCACAGAAGAAAATCGCAGTGGTGACCGGAGCGGGCAGCGGAGTGGGCAGAGCCGCCGCGCTGGCTTTGTCCCGCCAGGGTTATGCCGTCGTGCTCGCCGGCCGCCGCCGGGAAAACCTCGAGGCGGTGGCGAAGGAGGCGAGCGGCAACGCGCTTGCGGTTCCGACCGACGTCGCCGACGCGGCTTCGATCCGCGCCCTGTTCGCCAAAACCAAGGAGACGTTCGGCCGTCTCGATGTGTTGTTCAACAACGCCGGCATGGGGTTGCGCGCGACCCCGATCGAGGAGGTGCCGCTCGACAAGTGGCTCTCCGTCGTCGCCACCAACTTCACGGGCATGTTCCTGTGCACCCAGGAAGCAATCAAGATCATGAAAGCGCAGGACCCGCGCGGCGGCCGCATCATCAACAACGGCTCGATCTCGGCGCACGCGCCGCGCCCCGGCAGCGTCGCCTATACTGCGACCAAGCACGGCGTCACCGGGCTGACCAAGCAGACCGCGCTCGATTGCCGCAACTACGACATCTGCTGCGGCCAGATCGATATCGGCAATGCCGAGACGCCGATGACCGCGCGCATGGCCGACGGCGTGCTGCAGGCGGACGGACGCATGCTGCCCGAGGCGCGCATGAGCGCCGACGATGTCGCTCGCGCCGTCGTCTACATGGCGAGCCTGCCGCTCGACGCCAACGTGCTGTTCATGACGGTGATGGCCAACAAGATGCCGTTCGTCGGCCGCGGCTAAATGCGGTCTAGTCGGCCGCCGTCACCCTGATCCTGGTGCCGGCCTTGACCTTGGCGAGCGTTCTCACGTCGCCCAGCGCTCTCGCCCAGACGTTGCACGGACTGGCAAGCCGGGTCTCGTCGCCTTGCGAGATCGGCGTGCGGCCGAAGCCGATGGCGATCGCGTGGCCTTCCGGCCAGTAGGCGATCTCGCCGGGCGTGACGACGGCGCGCGCGCCTTTTTCGCGCGCCACCTCGACGGGAACGTCGAAGTAAACCTCCTCGCCCCAGGTCGATGCCGAAGCCGCGATCGGCAAAGCGGCGGCGACGGCGGTCGCGGTCGGCGTGTTGAGCGTTTCGGCCTCGAGCGTCACCGAACCGAAATCGAAACGAATGCGCATGGACAACTCCCGTGCGGCGGTGTGATCAGAGCAAAGGTCAATTGATCTCGATGAGAGCGCCACCGTCGACCGGCAGCGCAACACCGGTAATGAAATTCGCCTCGTCGGAAGCCAGAAACAGCGCCGCATTGGCCACGTCCCAGGCGGTACCCATCTTGTGGCGCAGCGGCACGCGCGCATCCCGCCCCGCCGCCACCTCGGCCCGGCTCTTGCCGGAAGCGCGGGCGCGCGTATCGACCGCCATCGGCGTGTCCATCAGGCCGGGCAGGATGACGTTGGCGCGCACCCCGAATTCGGCATTCTGAATGGCAATCTGTTGCGTGAATGCGACCAGGCCCGCCTTGGTCGCCTTGTACGCAATATTGGGATAGCGCTGCCAGGCGGCGGCCGACGAGATCGTGATGATGGCTCCAGCGCGCTGCGCACGCATCACCGGCACGACGTGCTTGCAGGCCATGATGGCGCCACGGAGATTGATCGTCGAGAGGCGGTCGAACGCGTCCTCGGAGATTTGCTCGAGCGGGGCGTCCCCGCCGCCGATGCTGATGCCGACATTGTAGTGCAACACGTCGACCCGCCCCCAACGCTGCCGCGCCGCCTCCACCATCGCCGCAAGCGTCGCTTCTTTGGCGACGTCCGCCTCGAACGCGACGCATTCGCCGCCCGACTGCCGCACCATGGCGACCGTCTCCTCGGCAGAGGCGAGATTGCTGTCGACGGCGAGCACTTTGGCGCCCTCCTGAGCGAACCGGAGAACCGTAGCGCGGCCGTTGCCCATGCCCTCGCCCGGCGATTGGCCGGCGCCGACGACGATGGCGATCTTATCTTTCAAACGCATGCGAACCTCGGTTGAACGGACCCCGATTGAGCCCACCGCATATTACCGGGCGCGCTTGCCTGTGGAACAGCCCGTGCGGTGAGGTCCGGCACCGCCAAAGTACGCTCCGGGGCTGGCCCCGATCCGGGGGCATGCTAAGAAAAGTCGAGCGGAGGTTTGGCGGCGATGACTGAGGATTGGAGCAAGCTTGCCGGCGATCTCGAGCGCCTGTTGAAACTGCGCAGCTTCCCGTTCGGCATGAAGTTGTTCGAGGACAGGGCGGCGATGGAAGCCATTCCGAGGATCCGCCGGCCGAAGGCCATCCACACGCTGGATCAGGCCGTCGCCCAGGCGGCGCGGCTCGGGTGGACCGTCGGCATCACCTCCGACGACCTGGTCGGCGGGCAATGCCGAGCGGTGGTCGGCCTCGGCAATGCCAAAGACGACAAGTGGAAGTCGGGCGAACACATGGTCGGGGTCTGGTTCAAGACCTTGGACGATGCCACCGCCCACCAGTCGGCCATGAATTGCGTTCCCGACGGCAGGTACGCGGCGCTGGCGCTGGCGCCGTTGGCGAGCGGCCGGCTCGACCCGCCCGATATTGCCCTATTCTACGCGACCCCCGGCGCCATGATGTACTTCATCAACGGCCTGCAATGGTCCGGTTACAAGAAGTTCGACTGGGGCGTGGTGGGTGAGTCCGCTTGCGCCGATTCCTGGGGACGGGCCTTAAAGACCCGCAAGCCCAGCCTGTCGATTCCCTGCTTCGCCGAGCGGCGATACGGCGGCGTGCTGGACGACGAGATGCTGATGGCCTTGCCGCCCCGCCAACTGGCGCAGGCGATTGCCGGCATGGAAGCGCTGGCCAAGAATGGTTTCCGCTATCCGTTCCCGCAATACGGCATCCAACAGGACGTGCGCGACGGCATGCGCGTGAGCTACCCCGGACGCTGACCCTGGCATTCGGCGGCAACCCTCCTCCGCCCGCCTAGACACCGGCCGACGAGGCCCAGGCAGATGTCGATCCTTTCGCAAAAGCTCGTTCCCGGCCTCGTCGGCATCTCGACATATGTCGACTATGTCTATCAGAGGGAGATGCAGCTCACGGCGGTCGCCGTGGCCGGCACCGGTGGTCCGGTCAATCAGCTCCGGACGGTAACGGTCACCCTCGATTTCAATCTGCTGGTGGCCAATGTGCAAGCCGGGCGGCGCGACGCCGCCGAGGAGCAGGTTGCCGTCGCCGCGCACGCGCTGCAGAGCGCCGGAGCCGATTTCATCGTCGTCACGTCGGGAACGACCAGTACGCTGATTGGGCGCGCCCGCCAGCGCGTGTCCATTCCCTTCCTCGACCTTGCCGAGGCTTGCTGGCGTCAAGCTGCGCCGGCCGCGCCCGCAGGACTTCTCGCAACGAGCTACGCCGCCGCCGGCGGCCTATTTGGGGCGGCCGCGAAGCGGCATGGCGCCACGCTGCTGCTACCGTCGCCGCAAACCGCCGCCCGCGTCGATCAGGCTATCCTCGCCGAACTCATCCGCGGCGTCGTGTCTCCCGAAGGCTTGCGTGTCTTTCGCGGGGCCATCGACGAGCTCGCCGCACTGGGAGCTGCCTCAGTCATTCTCGGCAACACCGATTTGAGCCTCGCAGTCGATCAACTGCGGGCGAACACCGCTATTCCTCTCATCGACTCGGCCCGCTGCCACGCCCGCGATGCCGCACATGCGGCACTCGCCGGGCTCCGATAGCGCGCCGTCCCGGCCTGAAGAAGCGCGAGGACGCGGTTCGCGCGGAACTTCAGACCGACCACCTCGGCAGTCGCGATCCCTGTCGGCCTGCGATATAAGCCGAACAGGGTTTTGTGGGGCTCAACCGAATATGCCTTCGCTGCAATCGGCGGCCGGCGTCGCCGCCATCATGGCCATCGCTTGGCTCATCAGCGAGAACCGCCGGGCAGTGTCGTGGCGGCAGGCGGGGATCGGGCTCGCGGTCACTTTCCTGCTCGCGCTCGTTCTCCTCAAGGTGCCGCAGGTCAAGTTCGCCTTCATCTGGATCAACGATGCGGTGCAGGCGATTGCCGCAGCGACCAAGGCCGGCACCGCGTTCGTGTTCGGCTATGTCGGGGGCGGCGCGGCGCCGTTCGAAACGAAGGAGCCGGCGGCGCAATTTGTTCTCGCCTTCCAGGCGCTGCCGGTGGTCCTGGTGATGAGCGTTCTGTCGTCGCTGCTGTTCTACTGGGGCATCATGCCGCCGATCGTGCGGGGATTTTCCTGGGTGCTGACCCGCACGCTCGATGTCGGTGGCGCGGTCGGGCTTTCCACCGCGGCCAACATCTTTGTCGGGCAAGTCGAGGCGCCGCTGTTCATCCGTCCGTATCTGACGAAGCTCTCGCGTGGGGAAATGTTCGTGGTGATGACCGGCGGAATGGCGGGAATCGCCGGCACGGTGTTCGTCCTTTATGCAACGATCCTGGCGCCGGCGATTCCGGACGCCGCCGGCCACATCGCGGTCGCCTCCGTCCTCGGCGCGCCGGCGGCGATCCTGGTCAGCCTGATCATGGTGCCCGATCCCGGCGAAGCGCGCACTGGCGCAACGCTCGGCGCACTCGCGCAACCGGCGTCCTCGACCATGGATGCGATCGTCATCGGCACCGTGGCGGGGCTCGAACTCCTCCTCAATATCGTCGCGATGCTGATCGTGTTCATCGCGCTCGTCTATCTCACCAATGCGGTCCTCGGGCTGCTGCCGGATTTCTGGGGCGCACCGCTGACGCTGCAGCGCGCGCTCGGCTGGCTCATGGCGCCGGTGTGCTGGCTTCTCGGCGTGCCGTGGGCGCAGGCGGTGACCGCGGGCTCGCTCATGGGGATCAAGACGATCCTCAATGAGCTCGTGGCCTATCTGCAGCTCGCCGCGCTGCCCGCCGAAGCGCTCGATCCGCGCTCGCGGCTGATCATGCTCTACGCCATGTGCGGGTTCGCCAATTTCGGCTCGCTCGGCATCATGATCGCCGGGCTCGCGACCATGTGCCCCGAGCGCCGCCACGACGTGATCTCGCTTGGGCCGAAGTCGATCGTCTCCGGCACGCTCACGACATGCTTGCTGGGAGCGATCGTCGGGGTGCTGACGCCATAGAAGGGCTGCTCCTTACTTTCCCTCTCCCCCTCCGCCCTTGCGGGAGGGGGGTGGCGAAGGCAAGCCAAGCGAGACTGAGCCGGGTGAGCGGTTGCAGCGCGAGGGAGCCACCCCTCACCCGCCCTCGCTCGGCTCCGCCTCGGATCGGGTACCTTCTCCCACAAGGGGAGAAGGAGCTGCGAAGAGCGCGCAGATGCCTAGTGCAGGCGGAACTCGCCGTCGATCGCGCGAATCTCGGTCGGCTTGATCAGCCGCGCATGAGCCACCGTCACCGAGTGAAGCGGGCCCTCGAGCGTCTCCAGCCAGAAATTGAGGAATTTATTCAGCGCGGGGAATGCGGGGCAGAGGTCGTAATCCTGCCAGACATAGGTCTGCAGCAGCCAGGGGTGATCAGGCCTTCGATAGAGGATGTTCGCGGTGGTTAATCCGTAGCCTTCGAGCTGTCGGCGGAAGTCGTCGCAAGCCATGGTGCCCTCCGTCCCTTTCTCCGGATTGTTCCGAGACTCGCTTCTCGATTGCAAGCCTCAAAAATAAGAAGATGTTTTATTTTCAAGGCACTAGCAGCATCCCTGCGCCGGTGCTGATAATGAGTGCAGCCGCGCTGGTCGTTGGTTCAACGGAGCCACCGAGGAACGGTCTCCCGGCTCGCCGGCACGATATTTTGCCCACGCCCCGAGGAACCAGCGCGCCCTCTGCCGCGCTCCCGACCTCTCGAGTTATTGGCAATCCGGATCGGCGAGTGCTAAATAATTTTCCGGCTCCCCTTGCGAGCCAAAAATCACAGCCCTATGTGGCCGCCAAGCGGTCGCCCAAGGGATCGTGAGGGGGATCGCTGCAAACTGCAAAACCCAATCTGTCGAAATACCTTAGGAGGACATCATGAAGTTTCGTCCGCTTCACGACCGCGTCGTCGTCAAGCGCATCGATGCCGAGGAGAAGTCGGCCGGCGGCATCATCATCCCCGACACCGCCAAGGAGAAGCCCTCCCAGGGCGAGGTCATCGCCGTCGGCCCGGGCGGCCGCGACGAAGCCGGCAAGCTCATTCCCATCGACATCAAGGTCGGCGACCGCGTCCTGTTCGGCAAATGGTCGGGCACCGAGGTCAAGATCGACGGCCAAGAGCTCCTGATCATGAAGGAATCCGACATCATGGGCGTGATCGACGAGCCGGTGGCCAAGAAGAAGGCCGCGTAACCCTTTTGTTTGTCGTCATGGCCGGGCTCGACCCGGCCATCCATGGAGCCGGCTCGGCAATATGGATCGCCGGGTCGAGCCCGGTGATGGCGAACAGAAAACAAACAAACGAAATCTCAGGAGAGATTCCAATGGCTGCGAAGGAAGTTAGATTTTCGGTCGATGCGCGCGACAAGATGTTGCGCGGCGTCGACATTCTCAACAATGCGGTGAAGGTCACCCTCGGCCCCAAGGGCCGCAACGTCGTGCTCGACAAGAGCTTCGGCGCTCCCCGCATCACCAAG
>Ga0187782_10001092_pt1 | contig 19462 bp, 17 predicted proteins | sample 0715_SJ02_MP15_2_FD_132454 | JGI IMG/M metagenome (GOLD analysis project Ga0187782, IMG submission 132454) | Tropical peat soil microbial communities from peatlands in Department of Meta, Colombia - 0715_SJ02_MP15_20_MG | ecosystem: Environmental > Terrestrial > Soil > Wetlands > Peat | place... | reverse complement strand
AGTTCGGTCCCTATCTGGTGTGGGCGCAGGAAACTTGCAGGGAGTTGTCCCTAGTACGAGAGGACCGGGATGAACAGACCCCTTGTGTACGAGCTGTCACGCCAGTGGCATCGCTCGGTAGCGAAGTCTGGAAGAGATAAATGCTGAATGCATCTAAGCATGAAGCTCGCCCTAAGATAAGGTTTCCCAAGGCAATAATGCCTAAGAAGGACGGTCGCAGACTACGACCTTGATAGGCGGGAGGTGTAAGCGTAGTAATACGTTGAGCTGACCCGTACTAATCGTCCGTTCGGCTTAATCATAAAACTTTCTCAAGCCGTCGATCCGATCAGGATCGACGCCCTGAGGAGCTTCTTCGGCGACGAAGGGCCTCTCCGGGCTTCGAGAAGGATGGCAAATCGTCTTGTGATTCGCAGTTCTGTTCGGCAGCGGGCCGAACTTGTAATGCCAGCCAACACTGTTGTCAGCTGCTTGCTGTGTAGTGGCCGGTCTTTAGACCGGCTTTTCCACTGCGACTGCAAAATGGATTTCGAAGTTCTTGTTTCGGTTTTTGCTGATTACTGAAAACTGATAACTGTGGACTTCTTCAGCTTTCCGGTGGTCATACCGCGAGGGTCACACCCGTTCCCATCCCGAACACGGAAGTTAAGCCTCGTCGGGCCGATGATACTGCACGGGTAACTGTGTGGGAACGTAGGTCGCCGCCGGGATAAATTCCAAAGGGGCCGATCTGAAGATCGGCCCCTTTTTTTATTGGCTGCGGCCGTTGCCAGTTGCTACAATTGTTATAACGGCGCGGCGAGGAGGAACCCCCGTGTTGGAACTCAAAATCCGCAAGATCGGCAACTCTCTCGGCGTGGTTCTTCCGAAAGAAGCGGTCAACCGCCTCCATGCCGACGAAGGCGATCGTCTGTTTCTGATTGAAGCTCCTAATGGGGCGTATGAGCTTACACCCTACGACCCGGCGTTCGATAAGAAAATGAAGAAAGCGGCCGACATTATTCGGCGCTATCGCAACACACTGCACGCACTGTCCAAGTGAAGGAACCACTCTGGATCGACGAGCGCGATACGCTTGCGCTGCATGGGCGCCTTCTGGCGTTGGACGGCGGTTCGCCGGGCGTTCGAAGCGCCGCCCTTCTCGAATCTGCGCTGGCGCGGCCGCGACAGCTCTATGCCTACGGCGACGCCCCCGACATCATCGATCTCGCCGTTGCCTATACGGCCGCCGTCATCCGCAATCATCCCTTCGTGGATGGCAATAAGCGCACTGGATTCCTGGTGGGTGTGCTGTTCCTCGAAATGAACGGCTGTCACTTTACCGCCGAAGAGGAAGACGCGACGCAAGCGGTACTTGGCTTAGCCGCTGGGGAACTCGACGAGGCCAGCTTCACGTCCTGGCTCCGTGCCAACGTGGCTGCATCTCGCGACTAATCAGCTCTGGGAATTCGCGGAGGCCGCGAGTCGCGCGTGCCTTATGGGTGGGTATTCGTTATCATAGAGAATCGTGATTTTGCCGCTTAAATCGCTAGTGTACGCGGGATCGCAGATGAGGGCATTGTAGCCGTGTGCGGGATAGCGGGCTACACCCACCGAACTCGACGGTTCGATCCCGCGGTGATCAAGGAAGCCACGGATTCCATGATCCATCGAGGCCCGGATCAGCAGGGAATCTACGAAACCGACCAAATTTCCCTGGGCGCGGTTCGACTGAAAATCATCGATTTGGAAGCCGGGGCCCAGCCATTTTTCAGCCATGATCGCAAAACCGTCCTGGTCTACAACGGGGAAATTTACAATTACCGCGAACTGCGCAAAGAGCTCGAGGATTTGGGCCACGCCTTCACCACGCACAGCGATACGGAAGTTCTGCTTAGGGCTTTCCTGCAATGGGATATCGAGTGCTTCGCCCGGCTACGCGGGATGTTCGCGGCGGCATTTTGGCAGGGAGAGCAGCGCAGGCTGGTGCTGGTGCGCGATCGCGTGGGGATCAAGCCTCTTTATATTCGCCGATTGGGTGACGAGCTTTACTTTGGATCGGAACTGAAAACGATTTTAGCCCATCCGGAAATACCGCGTCAGTTGGACCACAAGGCGCTGCACCACTATTTGACCCTGAATTACGTGCCTGGGCCTTTTACCCTCATTGCCGGTATACAAAAGCTACGGCCGGGCCACATGCTGGAATGGCGCGACGGTGCGGTCCGGCAACAAGCTTACTGGAAACTGCCGCACGCGCAGAACCAGAAATGGACTTTCGCGGATGCCGAAGAGGTGCTGGATGACCTCTTGGAAAAGTCTGTGCGCGAACATCTGCTGTCAGACGTCTCGCTGGGTATCTGGCTCAGCGGCGGAATCGACTCTTCGGCGATTCTGCACTACGCGTCTCAGGAGAGTTCGCAAAGACTGAAGACTTTCTCGGTGACGTTTCGCGGGCGGTCGTTCGACGAAACTCCGTACATTCACCAACTGGTGAAGCAATACCAGACCGAACATTACGAATTGGACTTGAATCCCACTCTGGATCTGCCGTCGGCCATCGAAGAGATGGGTTACTACGCGGATGAACCTTTGGCGGATGCCGGCGCGGTGCCCATCTGGTATCTATCCAAATTGACGCGCCAGCACGCGACGGTAGCGTTGAGCGGCGAAGGCGCAGACGAAATGTTTGGAGGCTACGTTACCTATCAGGCTGACCACTTGGCCGGATATTTCCGGCGGACGCCGGAGTGGGCGCGACGGTCAGTGTTGAGCGCCCTGAAATACTGGCCGGTTTCCGACGACAAAATCAGTTTCGAATACAAATTGAAGCGGTTTCTGGAGGGGTCGTTGCTGGCGCCCGATGAGGCGCACGTGTATTGGAACGGGGCATTTTCGCGGACCCAGCAATTGGAATTATTGAGAAGCGCCAATCAGGCGAGTGTGCAGGAGTTGTTCGATGGCGATCTGCCGGTTGCGAATCGTGACGGCAATTTCAATCGCGTGCTGGTTTTTGATCAAAGGTACTATCTGACCGACGATCTGCTGCAAAAAGTGGATCGCATGAGCATGGCCCATTCCATCGAGGTGCGGCCACCTTATCTAGACCATCGCATCATTGAGTTTGCGTCGACGCTGCCGGACCGATTCAAGGTGGACGGGCGGGTGTTGAAAGTCATCCTAAAAAGATTGATGAGATCGAAGCTGCCGCAAAGCGTAATTCGCCGCGCGAAAACCGGATTAGACATTCCCACACACGATTGGTTCCGCGGGCCGCTGCGCAGCTTGCTGGAAGATACGCTGAGCGCGGACGCGGTCAAACGCAACCGCTTATTCCGGCCGGAAGCGATCGAACGGTTGAAGCGCGATCATGCGGAACGCCGGGCCAATCTCGGTTATCAGTTGTGGGGCTTGATGATTCTCTTTCTATGGATCAAACACTGGAACATCCAATGCTCGAGCCAGCTGAGTCTGCCTCTGCAAACAGAGGAGCGCGTTTCGAGTCAAGCATTATCCTGATTATCATCGCCGCAGTCGCCTACTTCGGCTGCATCATTTCACCGCCATCTTTGGTGGACGATGTGGACGCGGTGCAGGCGCTGATCGCCCGGGACATGCTGTACAGCGGGGATTGGGTGATTGCGCGGCTCGACGGGGTGCCGTACCTGGAAAAATCGCCGCTGATCTACTGGATGATTGCCGGCTGCTTTCGCATTTTCGGGGTGCACGATTGGGCGGCGCGCATTCCCATTGCACTTTCCGTGGTGTTGCTGGCGTGGCTTACGTATCGCTATGGCCGCTGGGCGTTCGACGCGCGGGCGGGGTATTACGCGGGACTGGTGCTGGCTACCTGTGTGGGACTATTTTTGTTCACCAGGGTCTTGATTCCGGATGTGGTGCTGACGCTGACCACGTGTTTGGGATTCTGGTCGTTTCAGCGGGTCACCGAGCCCGACGAGGGTAACTCGAGACTGTGGGCCGCGGTGCTAGCGGCGAGCCTGGCGTTGGGGGTGATGCTGAAGGGCTTGATCGCTTTGGTGGTGGTGGGCGGGGGCGCTTTCGTTTATTTGGTCCTCACTAGGCAACTCTTTTCACGCGCGACTTGGAGGCGGTTGCACGTACTGTCGGGCGCCGCGATTTTCCTGGCGATTGCCGCGCCCTGGCACGTGATCGCCACGCTGCGCATGCCGCCGTATCTGAATTTCACCATGCACAGCGGGCCGGGAGAGTACCACGGGTTTTTCTGGTTCTACTTCATGAACGAACACGTCCTGCGGTTTCTGAACCTGCGGTACCCGCGCGATTACAACACCGTTCCGCGGCCACTGTTCTGGTTGCTGCATCTGGTCTGGCTGTTCCCCTGGAGCGTTTACTGCCTCCAAGCCGCGCGACAAAACTTCAAGCCCACGGATCGAGCCGGGAGAACGCGATTGTTGGCGCTTTGTTGGGCCGGATTCCTGCTGGTGTTCTTTACGTTCTCGACGACACAGGAGTATTACTCTATGCCCATCTATCCCGCGTTGGCGCTGTTGTTGGGCAGCGCCATGACGGCGGAGAACGTCTGGACACGCTGGGGCACGCGGGTGCTTGGTGTGATTATGGCGCTTTGCACCATAGCGGTTGCGGCTATTCTTTATCTGGTACGCAACACTCCCGCACCGGGGGATATCTCGAATGCGCTACAACAGCGTCCCAGCGCGTACACCCTCTCGCTGGGGCACATGGGCGACCTGACAATTCCTTCCTTCGCATACTTGCGCACGCCCTTGTGGATGGCCGGAATCGCGTTTCTCATAGGCACGCTGGCGTGCTGGTTGTTGCGGGGCCGCCGCGTTTACCTGGCGATCGCGGTCATGATGGTGCTGTTCATACACGCAGCGCGGGTGGCGTTAGTGACCTTCGAGCCTTATCTTTCCTCGCGGCCGCTGGCAACAGCACTTCTGCATGCCCCGAAAGGAAAAGTGATTTCCAACGGCGCGTATTATGAATTCTCCACCGTGTACTTCTACACCGACGAAGAGCCATTGCTGTGGAATGGGCGCAAGAATAATCTGGAGTACGGATCTTACGCGCCCGGAAGTCCGCCGGTATTCATTGAAGATCAACAGTTTTCGTCGCTGTGGAACTCGCCGGATCGCTATTTTGTTTTGACGGATGGAACGAGGTTGGCACATTTGCAACAGGTAGCGCCGAGCGATCGCCTGTTTTTGGTAACCGAAAGCGGCGGGAAGTCGCTCTATACCAACCTGCCTGTCCGGTAGTTGGCCGATGGAATCTTCTGTCCGGCACAGTTCGAACACCGCGAAACCAGTGTGTCTCCCCCATACCGGATGCGGTCCTTATTCAAAACGTGAGATTTGACGACGGGGAACGAGTGTGTTTAGGTTGAATGCGAAGCAGGAGATTCGAATGACGCGGATAGTCGCTGGCGTGCTGATGCTAAGTTGCGCGCTGGTTTGCGCGGGAGCGCAGGATCATGAGCAGATCAACCAGGAAGCGCGCGCAATTTTCAAACAGCTGATCGAAATCAACACCACCGAATCGGTCGGAAATGTCACCAAAGCTGCCGAAGCCATGGCGCAACGGCTGCGGGAAGCAGGATTCCCAGACCAAGACGTGGTCGTAGCCGGGCCGGATGCGCGCAAGAAGAACCTCGTGGTTCGCCTGCGGGGCACAGGACAGCGGCCGCCGGTCCTCTTCATCGGACATCTCGACGTGGTCGAAGCGCGACGCGAAGACTGGAGCATGGATCCGTTCCAATTTATCGAGCAGGACGGAAACTTTTACGGGCGGGGCACGCGAGATATGAAGGCCGGAGACGCGATTCTGGTGATGAGCTTTCTGCGATTGAAACGTGAAGGCTACCAACCGGACCGTGACCTGATTGTGGCGCTCACTGCCGACGAGGAGGCTGGAAACGCGAACGGAGTCGATTGGCTGCTGAAGGAACATCGCGATTGGATCAACGCGGAATACTGCATCAATCTGGACGGAGGAGAATTTGAGCGGCTGCGCGGCCAACGCGTGTTGGCCGGATTGCAAGCCAGCGAGAAGGTCTACGTGGATTATCAACTGGAGACCACCAACCCCGGCGGGCATAGTTCGATTCCGGGGCCGGATAATGCCATCTACGAACTCGCCGCCGCACTGGGCAAGCTGGCCAAATTTTCCTTCCCGGTGAGGATTAACGAAATCACCCGGGAATACTTCGCGCGTTCGGCGGCGTTCGAATCGGGAGCACTGGCCACGGATTTGCGTGGCGCTGCGCAGGACCCGCCGAATCCCCTCGCGATTCAGCATCTATCAACGATTCCCTATTACAACGCTCTGCTGCGCACCACTTGCGTAGCGACAATGCTTTCCGGAGGCCACGCGGCCAATGCCCTACCCCAGTCGGCGCGGGCCAACGTGAATTGCCGGATTTTCCCCGGAGAGGATCCGGAGCAGGTTCGCAAGACCTTGGAACGGGTGGTGGCGGATCCAGATGTCAAAGTGACCCCGGTTTCGGACAAGACCGCCGACGGGAAGCCGATACCGATCGTGGCCGTGCCACCCTCGCCGCTTCAGCCGGAGTTGACCAAGGCGCTGGAGAGCACCTTGGGCACCATGTGGCCCAGGATGCAAGTAGTGCCGACCATGTCGACAGGGGCAACGGACGGAAAATATCTGCGGATTGCGGGTATTCCGACGTTTGGTATTGCGTGCATGTTTTTCGATATGGAAGACGACCGCTCGCACGGCAGGGACGAACGAGTGGGGGTGCAGGACTTTTATGAGGGCGTGGAATTTGGCTACCGATTTATGAAAACGCTCTCATCGCAATAGTTGGCCAGCTCGCCGCAGTCCGGCAGGACTCTGATTTGCTTAGATGCAAAGAAGAAGCCCCCGAAAATTCGGGGGCTTCTGGTGTTCCGCGGGAAAATGTGCTCAGGGCTTCGTTGGATCGGGAGCTTCTCCGGGCTTGCCTTCGTCCGGGGCTGCGGTGCTGGCGGCCACCGGCTTGCTGGTTTCCGAGCCATAGCGGGTCAAGTAGGGCATAAATGGAGTGACTTCGAACGGCATTTTTTCGCGCTCGGCCACGGCGCCCACGGGCTTGCTCTTCAGGAGGAAAAGATTGTCGTTCCACGGATCGATCTTGATGCGGCCGCCAATCGGCAGGGCGGCGATCTTCTGTGGGTTCTGCTTGGGATCGGATGGAGTGGTAGAAGCGAGATCTTTGAGTTCGGGCACGCGGTTGCCGAGGTGCCCGCTGATCAGATTGGGAATTTCCTTTTGCCGGCTGTCCAGGGCTTGCAGGAAGAGCGCGGCATTAGCCAACTGGTTCTTGTAAGGCGAATTGTTCAGAAGCTGGATGGCCTTGGCATTGGCGGCGGCTTCCTCTTCAGGAGTGCGGGCGAAGCCGAAATGGCGGAAGGTGTCTTTGTCATCGACCAACAGCTGATCGAAAAACGCGTAATTCGAATCCATGCGGTGACCAAGAACAACGTGACCAAGTTCGTGCGCCAGAATTGCCGCCAAGCTCGCCTCATCGGGGAGCACGTCCACTAGCCCACGGCTCAGAACGATGGTGTGGCCCAGAGTAAACGATTCCAGTGTAGAGGTCATGAGAACCCGGCAGCGAACGTCGGGATCCAAATCGATGTTATTGGTGACCTCCAGGTTGTTAACCACCGTTTCCAAGACTTTGTCGACTTCGCCTTTGGGGGCCATCAGACCGATGCGTTCGAGGCGATCGGAGATATTATCTTCGGCCTGACGATCCCAGGAGCGCTGCGCCTGAATGGGGTTGAGGTCGTTGGCGGTTTTGGTTTCGTCGTTGACCGGAGTCTCGACCAGGATCTTGCTCAATTCCTCTTCCCTGGAGGAGTTGCCTACGTTGTAGCCCCACAAACGGGTCTGGGCTTTAAAATCCAATTTCTTACTGATGGCGTAGTGCAGGTCTTTTTCCTCGCTGTAAACATAGGTGGGCAGCCACAGTCCGGGCTGGACGTTGGTGCGCCAGCTATCGAAATGGAAATACCAGCTGGAGTGGCCGTTTCCGGAATACGCACCGTTGAAGCGGACGATGTGAAAATCCTGATCTTCCACCCAAATGCGGCCCAGGAAACGCCCCCGATTGGTCTTTTCTGCCGGGGTGACGTCGAAAACCAAGCAGCGTACTTCGCCCAGAAATTCGCGGCGAACGTAGTCGAACTTGTAGTGCTGCTTATCGAAGCCGTTGGTGTCGATGAAGATCATCTGTAGAAAGCCGTCGGGCAGATATTGCATCGCGAAGCTGAAAAAGTTGCCCACAGAGCCGAACACTTTACGGCCTTTGCTGGCAGTATCAGTCAAAGGCACTAGGCTGACGCCCTTCTGGAAGTTGGCGCGGCCAAGGAAATACTTGTCGCCAGCGGGAACCTGGCCCAGGTCCTTATCGGGCCGCAGGTTCTGAATGTAGGTTTCCACGAGCGGCGAGTAGTTGCGCATCTGCCCATACATGCGCTGCTCGTTGCTGATGATCCGATCCAGCGCCTGGTCAATGGTGCGGGGCTGGTCCGGAGGAGGAGCCGGGGGGGTATTGCCCATCAGGGGCATGCTCGCGCAGGCCCCGAGGAGCAGCACCAGGATATTTTTCGACAGCGTTCGCATGATATTCTCCCTCAGTAAGCCAACCGGAACTCAATTCTCACTCTGGCCGGAAAATCGACCGGCTCGCCATCACGCTTAGCCGGTTTGAATTTGATCTCTTGGGCCGCACGAACCGCGGATTCGTCGAGGCCATGTCCGAGGCCGCTCACCACATGATTGATCTGAATGGTGCCGTTGGCCTTGAAGACCATGTCGATGACCACGTCACCTTCGACTTTCATCTTGCGGCCCTCGGCGGTGTATTCAGGCCGCGGCTTATCAAGAATCTCAGGTGAGGTATCGGCTGGCCCGGTCGCAGCAGCTTTCTTCTTAGGAGCGTCCGCGGGCGTGTCAGCGGAGGTAAAGCCACCGGCGACCACAGTGCCTTCTTTTTTCCCGCCGCCAGCGGGCGGATTAGCTATGCCATTGCCGAAACCGGTGCTGGCCACAGTTCCGCGGATTCCGTTTTTACCTCCGGTTCCATTGCCATAACCTTCGCCACCGGGGAGAGCGGGCGAACCGAGCCGATTCACGTTGGTAGCGTGGCCTGGGTCGCCTTTCCCGGGCATGCCATTGGGATCACCGAAGCCGCCGGTCTGCACCTGGTCCAAGGGAGCCTTGACGGTTGCAGGAGCGGCGCTACCGGTAGAAGAGAGATTGCCGACCTTTACATCCTCTTTCGGGCGCTTCGGACCGTTTTCGTTAGCATCGATTCTGACGTTCTCAAAAGCGGGCTTTACATCTGGCACTTTGACTTCGATTCTTTCGGTCTTTGGCTGAACGCTCTTGGGAGCCAAATTGGCAAAAATGTGTGGTTGCTGCGGGTTCAGCTTGGGAGGCTCAACCGGAACCTCGGGCTTTACCTCGACCTTGGGTTGCGGGGTCTTCGCCTTGGGCGGGGGTGGTGGGGTCGCAACCGGAATCTCGGTCATTGGTGTGGTGAGGGGTGTGGTCGTGTAAAAGTGCAGCGCGGTCTTCATTCCTTCCGGATAGAGCAGGGGAACAAGAAGGAAGAAAATCAGTATGGAGATCTGCAGAATAGCGCTGGCGCCGACGCGGCCCCAGTTGGGCTTGTGATCCGGGAGCAATGAAAGACGCGCCGCGACGGGACGACTACCCATATTGCGTTTCCATGCTTCCGGATTGGCAGCCCGTCCCCGGTAGGCGTCGAATCCAACGCCCAGAGCCGTTTTACGTGGTGGATCAGCGATCATTGTGGTCATCCGCTTAGCCGCCTCATGCGAAGTTCCGCCCGGAAACTTGATGCCGGGGATCAAGTTGCTCCTGATTCGGATGCTTAGTGCCAGTACCAGCGTACTGAGCAGCAAGAACGCATCGAATAGGACTTTCGTACTAAAGACGCGAACTCGCTAATGACGCCGCGAGTGCACTCTTTGAGGACGAAAAGCTAACCGGAGTAAACCCGCCGAGGCAAATTTCGTTGCGGGGGACGGGAACGCAACCTCCCTAGGATACCGCAAGTCATGATTGAGGACCCCCCAGATTTATGCACCGGTTACCTGCGGGGCGGGGTAGTGGTTGGATGCGTAGGGTTGCTGAAGCGTTGGTTGCATCCGAAGGCTGCAAGATATAGAAATAAGGCAGCTAAGGAGCAGTCATGAAAACTTTCTATGCGAAACCCGGGATGCTGCGCCGCTTGGTTGTGAGTACAGCGATGCTTGTAGGCGGAGCTTTAGCTGTGATGCCGTCCTGTTGGACAGGTGGACAGGCACAAGGACAGGAGAAGAACGCCAACTCCGGGAGTGCGCCGGATCAGTCCACCTCATTGAACGATCAGACCGAAGTGGCCGTGACGGTATACAACTCGAACATCGCGCTGGTGCGCGACGTTCGCCAATTGCAATTGCCCAATGGAACGTTTCGGTTGAAGTTTATGGACATTGCCGCGACGGTGAATCCAGCCACGGTGCATTTTCGTTCCACGACTGAGCCCGACAAGGTGAGCGTCCAGGAACAAAACTACGAATACGATTTGTTGGAGCCGAACAAGCTGCTGAACAAATATGTCGGGAAGGAAGTCACCCTGGTGCGCACCTATATGGATAACGGGAGCACCAAGCACGAAGAGATCAAGGCGACCTTGCTGGCCAATAACAATGGTCCGGTCTGGAAGATCGGGAACGATATCGTGACCGGCGTGTACGGGGAAAGTTACCGCTTTCCGGAAGTTCCGGCTAATCTGTACGACCGTCCAACGCTGCTGATGACCCTGCAAAATTCCGGGGCGCACAAGCAGACCATCGAAGCTTCGTATCTGGCGAACAACTTGAATTGGAACGCCGACTATGTGCTGACCGTTACGCGCGACGATAAAGCCGCTGACCTCGACGGATGGGTCACGCTAACGAACAACTCCGGGACTGCTTTCCATAACGCCAGGCTGCAACTGGTGGCCGGGGAGCTGAACCGGCTTCCCGCAAGAGAACAGGCTCGAGCGATGAACGTCCAAGTCCTTCCTCAGGCGAAGGCTATTAGCGAGTTCGTGGAGGAGAACTTCAGCGAGTACCACCTGTATTCGCTGGGAAGGCGAACCTCACTTGAGGACAAGGAAACCAAACAGATCAGTCTGCTGGAAGGCAGCGGCGTTCCGGTGGAGAAGCTCTATACCGTGAATGGACAGAATTTCTACTACCACAGCCAACAAAACCCGGGGAGCCCGCTGAAAGACGCCGTGCTGGTTTCCTACAAATTCAAGAATGAGGAGAAAGGCGGACTCGGCATCCCGTTGCCCGGCGGCAACGTTCGCGTGTACCAGAAGGACTCGAAAGGCGGGCTGTTGTTCATCGGCGAAGATCACATCGACCACACACCGAAAGACGAGTTCGTGACCGTGAGGATCGGAAGCGCGTTCGACATCGTGGCGGAACGCAAACAGACCGACTACAAGAAAATCGCCAACAACGTCTATGAAATGGAGTTCTCGATCACCATCCGGAATCACAAGGACACCCCGGTTACCGTTCAGGTGAACGAGCCCATTGGCGGAGACTGGGAAATTTTGTCCTCGAGCTATCCAGCGACGAAGACGGCTGCGTTCGCGGCGCAGTTCAATGTGCCGGTGAAAGCCAATGGCGAGTCGGTGCTGACCTACCGGGTGCGGGTGAAGTGGTAAGACCGTGGGTTAGAACAGCAAAGGCGGTCACGCACTAGCTAGCTACAAAGATCATTTCCGGGGAGTTGTCGGCGAGCGGCGAGGAATCAAAATCGCCATAGACGGCTTCCAGTTGAAATCCACAACGCGCCAGCAAGTGCTCCACCTCATAGCGGAAGAAGTATCGCAGTGTCCAAGCCATAACCAGGCGTTGCTGTTTTCCATCCGCGTGAGTCACGTGAAAGATCATTTCTACGTCATTTCGCTGGAGCGCACGATGAAATGCCGCGACACGCTCGGAAAGCACCACGTGACGCCCATCCGGCAGGTCATATTCGGTCAACCGCGATTCCTGCTGAAACCGCGGATCGTGCATGCGCTCGGCGTCGGTCTGGAAGAAGTCCACAATCAAGCGCCCCGCAGGCGCAAGATGTTTCCGCACGCACTCGAGGCAGCCAATCTGCTGCTCGAGTTCCAGCAAATGCTGAAACGGCCGGAAAGGAATGATGACGGTGCGGAACTTTTCGCCGAGCTGAAACTGAGCCATGTCGCCCTGCACGAGGTGAAGGCGTTCCCTTGCCTCGCGGCGCAAACTACCGCGCTTGTCCGCGGCGCGCTCCAGCATTCTCTCGGAGATATCCAAGCCAACAATGCGATAGCCCGCATCGGCAACGGCAATGGTGATGCGGCCAGTACCGCAACCTAACTCCAGCACCGGATCGCCGTATTTCCTGGTTGCGGCAACGTAAAAACTGACGTCCCTGGTGCGCTGCGTAAGGATGGGAGAAGTATCGTAATAATCGGCGATAAAACCATCGTAAAGAGTTTTCTGCTGGTTCATTCATCCACCAGTGCTTCGGCCTCGATCTCCACGAGCATTTCGGGGGAAATAAGTTTGCTGACCTCGACCATGGAGGTTGCGGGCAGAACATCCTTGAAGAATTCGCCATGGGCGCGGCCGACCTTTTCCCATTCCGTGATGTTGGTGACGAAGATCCGAGTGCGCACGACGTGCTTAAGACTCGCGCCAGCGCGTGTCAGAGCGGCTTCTATGTTGCGAATGGTCTGCACAGTTTGCGCGTAAGCGTCGCAGACGCCAACAATTTTGCCATCAGGTCCGGTGGCAGTGGTGCCCGAGACAGTGACGTGATTACCCACACGAACGGCGCGAGAGTAACCGACAATAGGCTCCCAGGGCGTTCCGCTGGAAATGTTTTGGCGTGGCATATAAGACTCCTCGAGGCGGCTCATGTTCCCGTGCGGGTGCAAGTCGCATGCTAAACTTAAGAGAAGTATCGCACAGGCCGAAACCACGTGTCTGGCCCGTAAAGAGAAAGAACGATGCGCTGCAACAACATTATTGAAGCGGTGGGGCGGACTCCGCTAATCCGGCTGAACCGAATCGCCAACGGGCTGAAGCCGCAGGTCTGGGTGAAAGCAGAAATGCTCAATCCCGGCGGGTCGGTGAAGGATCGCATCGGCATCAGCATGATCGATGACGCCGAGAAAAAGGGCCTGTTGAAGCCCGGTGGAACCATCATCGAAGGAACCAGCGGGAACACCGGAATGGGCCTGGCGCTGGTCGCGGCGGTGCGCGGCTATAAGTGCGTGTTCACGACTACGGACAAGCAATCCAAGGAAAAAGTGGATTTGCTGAAAGCGCTGGGGGCCGAGGTTATTGTCTGTCCAACCGCTGTGGAACCGGAAGATCCGCGCAGCTACTACAGCGTGGCCCGGAAATTGGCTCGCGAAATCCCCAATTCGTATTATCCGAATCAGTACGACAACCCCACAAATCCGGAAGCTCATTACCAGAGCACTGGCCCGGAGATTTGGGAAGACTCCGATGGAAAGATTACGCATTTCGTCTGCGGATTGGGAACCGGGGGCACGATCAGCGGCGCGGGCAAATACCTGAAAGAAAAGAACCCGAAAGTGCAGATTGTGGGCGTGGATCCGCAGGGTTCGCTGTACTACGACTTCCATAAAACCGGCAAAGTGGTGAAAGCGCGAACCTATGTTGTGGAGGGAATTGGCGAAGACTTCTTTCCCAGCACCATGGATATGGGCATTCTGGATGACGTCATTCAGGTGGGTGATGAAGAGTGCTTCGTCGCAGCCCGGAGGCTGGCAAAGCTCGAAGGAATCTTCACCGGCGGTTCGGGCGGGGGCTGCTTGTCGGCCACACTGAAATTGGCGGCAACACTAGGGCCCGAGGCCTTCGTGGTGGCGTTGATGCCCGACACCGGCATGCGATACCTCAGCAAGGTCTACAACGACGAATGGATGCGCGAACGCGGGTACGTGGAATCGACGGTGCCGATAACGGCCGCGGAAGTGGTCAACCGCAAGAAAGGATCCGGCAAGGTTCGTGAACTGATCGTCGCGCGTCCGTATCAGACCGTGTTCCATGCGTTGAAAACGATGCAGGAGCAAGACATTTCGCAGATTCCGGTATTCGAAGAAAATTTGCCGATTGGCACGATATACGAGGATCAAATCCTGACGCTTGCGCTCCAGGGCAAGGATTTGCGGAAACTGGTAGTGCGCGAAGTGATGTCGCAGCCGCTGCCGAGAGTGCCGAAGAATGCGCCAGTCGAACGAGTAACTTACATTCTGAGCCACGAGAATCCTGCCGTGTTCGTGGAGATGGAGGATTCCAGGTTCGAAATCCTGACTAAGTACGATTTGATGAGCACCGTAGCCGGACTGATGGAACAAAAGCGCTAGTGCCGTTCCAAGTTTTTTGGAGCTTGGCGTGAGGGTTTCGATGAACCATTCCTACGCGTTGCTGAGCGAGTGCGATAGGAAACTCTATGTTAGTGGCGGTGACTTGGGGCAGCGCGATGCTGGCCAAGTGCGCTCAACGGCTTGTCGGCAAGAGGTTGTTGGAACGGCACTAGCCGAAATTGCCGCACTGCCACTAAAGATCACAGGACCCAACCAGTGAAGATTGAGGATTTCAACGAACGGCTGAAAGATTCCATACTCGTCGCCGATGGCGCGATGGGTTCGTACTTGCACGAATCCGTGGGGACAGTCCGCTGTTTTGACGAGTTGAACTCCACGGAACCGGAAGCGGTCTTTCGGGTGCACCAGGCGTACATTGAAGCCGGCGCCCAGATTATTGAAACCAACACGTTCGGAGCCAACCGCTTCAAGCTTGAACCCTTAGGGCTGGGCGACGACGTGCAACGATTGAACAGCCGAGGCGTGAAGATTGCTCGCGAAGCGCGCGAATCAGCCGCGCGGGAAGTGCTGATTGCCGGATCGATGGGACCGCTGGGGATCGGTGTGCAGGCGCGCCATCCGGAGGCGGGCCAGATCTTTTCCATTTTCCATGAACAGGCGCTGGCGCTGGAGGAGCGCGGCGTCGATCTCTTCGTTTTGGAGACTTTTTCTTACATTGAGGAACTGCTCCTGGCGATTGACGCTATTCGGTCATTCTCTGCGCTGCCGATCGTTGCGCAGCTGACTTATTCCGAGGAAGGCACGATTTATGGGGATATCACGCCGCTGGTGGCGGCGTCGATGCTGAAAGAAAAGAATGTGCAAGCTATCGGCGCGAATTGCACGTTAGGGCCACAATCGCTGCTGCCGATCCTGCAGGAGTTGGTGAATGCAGGGAATGGGCATGTCAGCGGGATGCCGAATGCGGGATTCCCGAAACGCGAAGGCGATCGCATCGTGTACCCCAAATCGTCGCCTGCCTACTTTGCGGAATTCGCGCGAGAAGCCGCCGGGATGGGCGTGCGCATTTTGGGTGGATGTTGCGGCACCAACCCGGCCCACATCCGAGCGATGGCCGAGGCGGTGAGGACGTTGCGGCCTGCGGCCGCTCACAGCAAAGCGGCGGTAGTGGCGAAGGCCCAGCCGGCGGCAGCGGTGCTGGAGCGGCAGCCGGAAAGCAAGCTCTGGGGGAAGCTGCAGAAAAGAGAGTTTGTGGTTTGCGTGGAGATCGATCCGCCAAAGGGCATATCTCTGGACCGCATCTACGAGCAGGTCGACAAAGTGATGGCGTCGCAAAAGGTGGATGCCATCGACATCAACAGTGGGGCCATGGCCCGGGTGGGTATGGACGCATTGATCGTTGCGGGAGCGTTGGAGGCGCGCGGCGTGGAAACAGTGCCGCACCTGACCACACGCGATCAAAACATCATCGGGCTGCAGGCGATGCTGCTGGGCGCATGGGCAGTGGGTGGAGTTCGCAATGTTCTGGGGATCACCGGTGATCCGCCATCCGTTGGAGACTATCCGGAAGCCAGCGGCGTGTATGAAGTGGATTCGGTGGGCCTGACGAAGATTTTGCACCGGCTGAATCAGGGCACGGATTGGGCGGGCAAGACGCTGGGAGGGCAAACGAATTTCACCATCGGGGTGGCGCTGAATCCGATGGCCGACGATCTGGACAACGAAATTGCGCGGTTCCACGCGAAGATCGAAGCGGGGGCGCATTTCGCGATGACGCAACCGCTGTTTGACCCTGAGCATTGGTATGCGTTCCTGAAGAAGCTGGGAGGCAAACCGGCCATTCCAGTACTGATCGGGGTTTGGCCGCTGAACAGTTACAAACAAGCATTGCGGCTGAATAACGAGGTTCCCGGGATCGTCATCCCCGAGGCGCTGCTCAAATCCATGGAAGCAGCAGGAGCCACCGCGCGCGATTGCGGATTCCAAGTGGCGCGCGACATGTTGAAATGGGCGCGCACGGAACTGGCTGGGGCGTACCTGATACCACCGTTCAAGCGCTACGAGGAAATCCTGGAAATCCTATAGATCCTACAAAAGTGCGTCTACCGCGGTGCGTCGTCGCAGATAACAGGCCCTATTTCATTAGCTTACACCCAGGGTTGATGACCGTGGTGGGCACGGCAACCCTGTTCCCGTTTGGAATTACTTCAAGGCTACCAGGATAGTACCGGAGCGCTATTGGGGAACGCAGGCTGCTGACGCATTCTTTACGCGGAGGCTGAGGGATGTTCTCCGCGATGCTTTTCGCCATCTCAATCGTGGCACTATCACAGTTCGCGCTGTACTATTGGCGCGCTATTGTCGCTGGAGAAGCCGCGCAGCCCATTAGCAGCGACGTTCTGGAAGCGATCCAAGTGGAAGAACGCGATTTGGGCGGAGCGGACTTCGGGAAGCTGGTGAGCTTGCTGGTTCTGACGCCACAGCTGGACCGCCATCGTCAAGGAATGGGGCTGGTTCCCGCGTATTTCCGGCTGGTTGGAATGCTCTCGGACTACCTTGGGGGCTTGTTCCCTGGAGTGATCGCTTGGAGCCAACACGAGCAAGTGTTGTGCGCGCGATTTGCGGCCGTGCGGGTGGGCCGCCGTTTGCAGGCTAATCTGGAACAAGCCGCGGCCATGCGGTCCTGCTGACCTGCGCCTCTTCGGTCCTCCTCTTTTATTACAACATTCAAGAATTGCGTTGGCACTTGGTGCTATGCTTGGGTCCTCTTCGGTCCCGCCCGAAACTCCGCTACAAAGGAAGACACGCATGGCAGACCTAGAACAATTGAAAAGCAAGTACGCATCGGTGTTGAACGCCATCAATCAATCCGGCGTGCGGCTGACGCACGTGCACATTCAGGACGACAAACTGTACATCGAAGGGGCCTGCGGGAGTGAAGCGATCAAGAACAGGATTTGGGATCAGGTGAAGCTGGTCGATCCGACGTACAGCGACTTGACGCTGAACCTGACTGTGGATCCTTCGCTGGCACCGCAGCAGCAAACCTACACGGTGGCCGCGGGTGATTCGCTGTCGAAGATCGCCAAGCACTTCTACGGCAATCCCAACGAATACATGAAAATTTTCGAGGCCAATAAGGACCAGCTGACGGACCCGAACGTCATCAAGCCCGGGCAGCAGCTGGTGATTCCCACGTAGCAACCATCGCAAAGCGAGCGGAGCAATTCCTTGGCCCGGCGATGAATTCATGGGGCCAAAGCGGCGGTTGGGCTACAAAGGGGGCCCCGCGTTAGTAGGCCCAGCGCAATAAAGTCGCGCCAGAAGTGAAGCCGGCCCCGACGGCGGCCAGCAAGACCAGGTCACCTTTTTTCAGTTTTTTCTCTTCCAGCGCGGTGACCATCGCTAACGGGATGGTGCCGGCAGTAGTGTTGCCGTAGCGCTCGATGTTGATGATGACCTTGTCCAAAGGCATTCCCAGGCGCTCCGCGGTGGCGGTGATGATGCGCCGGTTGGCTTGATGGGCAATGAAACAGTCGACGTCATGGCCGGTGAGCCCATTTTTGGCCAAAATGCGTTCGGTCATTTCCGCCATTTTCTTTACGGCGTACTTGAAGACGTTTTTTCCGTCCTGATGGATATAGTGCATCTTTTTGTCGACGGTCTCATGCGAAGCTGGATACAAACTGCCGCCGCCGGGCATGTATAGAAATTGGCCGCCGGAACCTTCCACTTGAGCAACGTGATCGATAATGCTGGGCTCACCATCGGTGGCCGGCTCCAGCATTACCGCGCCGGCGCCGTCTCCGAAGATGATGCAGACGGCGCGATCGGTGTAATCGGTCATGGAAGAGTTGACGTCAGAACCAATCACCAAAACCTTGTTGTATTGACCCGATTCGATGAAACTGGCGACGGCATTCAAGGCGTACAGAAACCCGGAACAACCCGCGGAGACGTCGAAGCCCCAAGTGTTTTCGATGCCCAATTTGTGCTGGACCAAGCAGGCGGTGGACGGGTACATCATGTCGGGGGTAACCGTTCCCACGACGATCAATTGGACGTCCTGGAAGTTGAAGGGATGCGACGCTTGCAGCCGCTTCACCGCTTCCACGGCCAGATCGCTGGCGGCGACGCCTTTGTCGGCCAAGTGGCGTTCGCGGATGCCGACGCGCTCAACGATCCATTCGTTGGTGGTATCCACCATTTTTTCCAGATCGGCGTTGGAGAGAACGCGCGGCGGAACATACCCGGCTACACCCGTAATTTTTGCGGCAAAGCGGCGAGACATGATGCTCCTTGGAAAAGCGCACCCTGGAAGCTAAATAAAGATTTTATGCGAATGGCTTTGGGTGAAACAAGCAAAACGCATATTCATTTGGCCGGCAGGATTTCGTAACGCCAGGAGATTTTGGCGGTGGTCTTGAGCATGGCGGCCACCGAGCAATATTTTTCTTTGGTCAATTCGATGGCGTGCTTCAAGGCGCCCTGATCGACTTGGCCGCGCACGCGAAAGAGCACTTCCACCCGGACCCAAACCATCGGCGGTTCGGGAGCGCGTTCGCCGGAGCAGAGCACTTCGAGAGACTGCAGCTTCTGGCGTTTCTTTTCCAGGATAATGACCACGTCGGTTCCGGTGCACGCGCCCAGGGCCATCAACACCATCTCCATCGGACCGGGGGCAGTATTGGATTCCCGGTCGGAGTCGAACGCGATGCTGTGACCGGACGGGCTGGTGGCCGCAAATTTCTGTTGGCCCGTCCATCTGACAATCGCGGTTTCCATGAAGTTCCCCCGAAGGCGTTGAGACGCTGTTCCCACTGTAGCAGGGGGCGGGGCGAGTTCCGAAGTGGAACGGTGTTTGTAAGTTAGTTACTCCCCCTACCCCCCTTTTTTTCCGTATGAGTGGCAAGGAAAGAAGTTAACGGGAAAACGTGACAGTCGTCATAATAGGGCCCCCTCCCCCTATTTTTGTATCAAGCGGAAACAAAGGAGTTACAAGGCAGCGGCGCTGAGAAAGCGGTCGCCCCTGGAAACTCGGGGCAAGCGAGTGGCGAGTCGGAATGCTTT
>Ga0187782_10001091_pt1 | contig 19466 bp, 30 predicted proteins | sample 0715_SJ02_MP15_2_FD_132454 | JGI IMG/M metagenome (GOLD analysis project Ga0187782, IMG submission 132454) | Tropical peat soil microbial communities from peatlands in Department of Meta, Colombia - 0715_SJ02_MP15_20_MG | ecosystem: Environmental > Terrestrial > Soil > Wetlands > Peat | place... | reverse complement strand
TGTGAAGGGCTCAGGCCCAGCGTCCACTGGCGACTGCAACGCTGCGTGCGTGATGATCGCCGAATTGAATGCCATCGTGGCGTACAAAACTTCGGTCTATCAAGACATGATCGCCGCCACGCCTGCCGCGGTTGTGTCGCTTCCCGGCGCCGCCGCAGTCAGTTCGGCCGTGCAGAAGGTTTCTTCGAGCACCGGGATTCCCTCCTGGCTGATTTTGCTGGGCGGCGCCGTTTTGCTTTACGAGTTGCTGTGATGATGCCACACGCAAATCATACTCGGAAACATCCCCCAAGTTTTCCGCCCGCTGAATTTCAAACGACCACGGAGAAACCGGATTTCCGCTCGGCCATAAATGTAATCATGAAACCAAGCAGTGTCCGTCCGCGCCGGCAAGAGCCCAACGGATATTTCGCTTTTTTCTTCAGCCAGCTTTTTGACCCACTTCGAAATCTGCCGGCCGTAAGGCGGATTGCAGAAAACTCTTTCGCCAACCCAACTTTGCCGAAGCCCATCACTTTTTCGAGTGTAGTACCGCGGCAAAAGAGCATTCGAGCTCGAAGCTGCTACGTCGATCGTGAAATGGAATTCTCTGTAAAGAGCTTCCCACAAATCTGGCGGCGTGCACCAAACGCCATTTCGCGAATCTCTAGGTTGCTTCACAGGACAATCATAAATCTACATGCGTAAAAAAGGAGAAAGAGAGAGATGCCGGTACTAACAGGAACACCGAAGGACTTGATCACTTACCAGCGCGAGCTGGTACGCACCGGGAAATACATTCCTCTCGGCAGGATCAACAAAATCGCGATCCAGCCGTCACGCGACTGGCAGCCCAGCGAAGAGTACATCGCGCGCTATCAGCGCCCGCTGCGCGTGCTGGAATTCCGCAACCAGTGGTTGCCGCTAGCGCAGTCGCTCGACGCCACGCAGCTCCTGGTGCCCGCGCCGATGATGAACCGCGAAGGCATCGTCGGCTTGCCCGATATTCCCGATCCGTCGTGGCGTCCGGAGCCGTGGAGCGAAGAGGAAACCACCGGCGCTATCGCGCGCCCGTTTGAAAAAGATGTCGCGCGCATGGTCAACCAAAATCTTTTCGAGCTGTGCGACAAAGGGCCAGGCGCGCGGCTCGAAGGCACGAATTTCATGGTGTTTCAGCCGGTGCTGAACATCGTCTTTCAGCCGGAACGCGAGCGCCAGTTGCAGGCGCAGATGTGGGTGATCCAAGCGCTGCCGGATCCCGCCACGCCTTCGCATCCGCTCATGGCGCTGCTGGTGGACCCTCAGACGGGCGAAACGATTTTCTTCGGCGGCCGCTACGACATAGTGGCCAACGAGGATTAGGACGGAGCAGGAAATAGAAGCGTGGGCTAAGTCCTCCGCTCCGCTGCCTGCGGTTAGCAGGCGGAAGTACAAAGAAAAGAGGGAAACGCTATGCCAACCGTAAGGCTGGTGAATCCAAAGCGGCGCCGCTCGCGCGCCGCACGCAGGCGCCGTCAGCCGGCCGCGCTCCGCAAATACTGGGCGCGCGTACGGCGCAACGCTTCGCGCTCGAATGCGAGCGGAGGACACATGGCACAGAAAAGGCACCACCGCCGTCGTGGACACCATCGCCGCCGCTCTCACGCGATCGTGCACCATAGCCGGCGTCGTCACAACCCTGCGCGCTACCTGAACGTGCGGCGCCGCCGCCGCTCGAACGTATCGCTTGGGGGACTCTCGACTAACGACCTGATGTGGATGGGCGGAGGCGCGCTCGCCAATGGCGTGCTCGCTCGCGCCGTGCCGCAGATGGTCGCACCGGCGTACAACACCGGGTTCACCGGCTACGGGCTAAACGCTCTGGTTGGCGGGCTCGGGGCCTGGCTGATCGGCAAATTCAACAAGCGCGCCGGCCAGGGCGCTTGGATCGGCATGATCGTGGCCGTTGGGCAACGCATCATCTCCGATAAATTCGGCGCTGGCGCTGGCGGCTCGACTGGCGGAATGTCGGGCGACCTGGACTTCGATCTCGGCTACTACCTGAGCGATCCTTTCCCGTTCGTGCAAGGCCCGAGCGCAGGTCCATATCCGTCATTCCCCGGCACGCCGTACACGGCGATGCTGCCCACCGCTAACGCGGCCGCTCCGGGCCGTTGGAAGCAAACCGCTGCGGTGGTCGCCGCGGGCGCTCCCTCAGTCACTGGCGGCGGTTCGAGCTCCGTGGCCCAGCCCGGAGCTCAAGCCGCGGCCTGGCAGCCCGGCGCTTGGGGCTAGGAAGTTTCTTCACGGGAGGATGGAAGTGAAACAACTTCACTTCCATCTTTCCATGCGTTGAAAAGGCTAATGCGTGGGGAAAATTCTGAAACTTAGGAGATCGAACGAAATGGAAAACCGCATTCGCCAATTTTTAAGCAAGCGTTGGCACCGCGGCGGCGGCATCTCCGAGAAAACGCATGGCGTGGAGAAAATCTCGTTCAGCGAACTCGGCCGGCCGCACGCGCGCCTCGGCAATCCCAACACGGGCGTGCCCGAAGTACTTGTCCAAGACGTTTACGACATTTACTTCATCGCGCCCTCGACCGCTTTCGGCAAACTGACGCTGTTCAGCCAGCCGATCGGCTCGACCTACAACTTCCTGGGCGTCACCGCGTTCGCCAAAGGCTTGAATCACACGCTATTGACGCAGCCGGGCATGCTCGACTCGTCTTTCAGCTACGTGGTTCGCGCCGTCGCGGTGTACTGCCAGGCGTTGCAAGGCCAGACCCACCCGCTGCTGCACCCGGAAGATTTGAACAATTTCCTTTCGACCTACGCGGAATTGCAGATCAACCGCAAGCCGTGGCTGCAAGGCAACCTGGGATTTTATCCCGGAGCTGGCGGACCAACGTTGTCCGGTTTCGGCACGCTGACTGCCCCAGTGTCCACCTTCACCGCCACGAACGGCATTCAGTACCGCAACAATTCGTACGCGTTGCCGGGCGGCATCTTCATCAACCCGCAGGAAAACTTCAACGTGGTGATCGACCCGACGCAAAACGCCGGCGGCGCTCCCTCCACGTTGGCTGCGGCCGGCAACCCTAGCGGCGTGCCCGGCGCTGGACTTTCTGCCTGGTGGCGCTTCATGGGGCAGCTCGTCCGCGTCGCCTGATTTTTTTGTCGTTCCGCGATCGAAAACGGATCGCACCGCGCATCTTCCGATGCGCACTTGCGGGGCGCTGGACGGTCAGGGAAGACAGCCTGGCGCCCTGCTACACCTAGCGGCTCGGGCGCTTCTTACCGAAGCCCCTCGCCGTTGAAAAACTTCCGCAGACTGCGCGGCGCCAAGCCGGTTGGCGTGACGATCCGGCAGGGAGACGCCCCGGCAAGGGGCGGGAAGGAAAAACAAAATGGCTTTGCAAACTTGTCCCACCTGCTCCGGCGCTGGCGCCGTGCAAAACGTGAAAACCGGCCAAGGCCAGCAGTGTCCCGCCTGCCAGGGCACCGGCCAAGTCAGCGGCGGCTTCGACGATCAGGATTTCTGGTATCCCATCAATCCCACGCAGCTCACGGCGCTGCAACTCGGCGTAAATGCCACGGTCACCATCGACAATGATGCCGACTTTTTGGTCGACCGCTTTATCGCCTCGAGCACGGGAATTTTCAGCCTCACGCTCACCGACAAATTCCGTTCGCGGCCGTTTTCGCCCAACACGGCGATTAACGGAGAGAATTTTGCCGGCACGGCGCAGTTGCCGCTGTGGCTGCCGAATCCGTTCATCATCCGCAAGAACGCGGTGATCCTGGGCGTGTTCAACGATCGCAGCGGCTCGCCCAACACGATTCAGTTTTGCTTAGTGGGACGCAAGCTGCTGTAGCCGATAAGGCTACAGCATGCTGAGCGAAGCGAAGGATCTTTCTTATGAGCACCATCGTACAGCCAATCCAGGGCGTGAAACCCATCAACGCCCCGCCGTTCAGCCCGCGCTGGGAGCAGCGCCGCAAAGTGCAAGTACGCCTGCCGGAACCGAACGGCGTCGAAATGATCCGCCAGATGTTGCAGGATCCTTTCCCGTTTTTCATCAATATTTTCGACACTGCCGAGCAGTTCGCGGAAATCGGCGCCGCCAGCGGCGTGTTTTCCGCGACCGGCATCACCGCGCTGCTTTCCGCCGAGCAGCGCGCCAACGTCCCGGAAGATTTCTGGCTGGTCGCGTTGCTCGCGTCGTTCAGCGCTGGCGCGGTGGGCACTTCGTTCGCCTTCCAGCTTTATCACACACGCGGCGTGGGCACCGATGACGAACAAGGCTTCGTGCACATGCAAAGCCCCATCATTGGCGGCAACTGCTGCGGCACGGCGCAAAAGCCGCTCTATTTACAAACCCCGAAGTATTTGCCGAAAAACACGGAGATCACCTGCACGGTGCAGAACCTGCAAAACGCCGTCAATCAAATCCAGGTAGTGCTGTTCGGCTATCTCGGCGAGCCGGCGGGAGGGCTGACGTGAGCGACCTTCTGCGCATGCCGCGGCATCACGAAGACTTGGACGAAATCTGCCAGACGGTGCGCCGCACGCGCAAGCGCAGCGAATCGCTTCCCGGCTATGACGGCCTGTGCCAGGTGCTGGCAGGCCGCTCCAAAGGCGACAGCGGCACCGGCACAAGTCCCGGCGGAGGCGGCGGCGGCGGATTTTTTGGCGGCATTGGCGGCGCAACCCAAGCGCAAAGCGCGCTGAGTCCCGCAACCGGAGCAGGGACTGCCGGCATCGGCAATTTGCTGCCCTGGCTCTATCCCACCGCGGACTTCAAAAACTTCGACAAATTCAACGCTGTGGCGCTGCCGGCGGTGGGAGCCTGGAGCGACATTTTAATTTTCAGCGTGGAGCAAGGCCGCGCGGGAAAAATCACGCAGCTTGGCATCGACTTCGTGGCCAACGGCGGCGCTGCGTACACGCAAGGTTTGGCCAGTCCTACGCTGCTGTTTTTCCTGGGCGTGAACGGCTCGCCGGCGATTGCTGGCCGGCCAGGCAAACCGTTTGCGGACTACGCGCCGGGCAGCAGCGCTGCGCCAAAATTCGCGTTTCTGCCTGGCGCTGTCAGCGCGCCCACGCCGATCAACGGGCTGATGCTGCGCGAGCGCGATGAAGTGCACGTGGCGGTGTTCAACGTTTCGCTCGTGGTCACCACGCAATCGCTGGCCGCTCGAGTGCTGGGCTACAGTTTCTCGAAAAAGTACTGGTCGAAGCTGATGGGCCCGCAGTGACGCATCCGGGAGAAAAGAGGAACCAATGATCAAAAAACTTTTTGCTACATTCGCTCTTTTGTCGCTGCTGGCCATCGGCGCGTCGGCGCAAACCATCACCACCGTTACCGGCACGGTGGTGGATCCAAGCGGCGTGCCGTATGCCAACGCGACTGTAAACATCACGCTTGTTCCGCCGGCCGGCGGCGTCAGCCCTTTCGTGACCGCTACGGGCTCGCCCGTAGTGATGCCCACCACGCCCTCTACCAGCGCGGCTGGGGTGTTTAGCACCAACCTGGTCGCGAATGCGTCCATCACACCGAGCAGTACAACGTATAGTTTCCGCGTGTGCGCGCCAGTTCTTGCGCCGCCACTCGGCAGCGGGCTGGGTTGCGTCACGCTAACCGGCGTAACGATCACGGGCGCGTCGCAAGATTTGACTGTCCTTTTTTCGCTGATTCCCCCGCCGCTGCTGATTACGCCCGTAGGCATGCAGCGCGTTGCCAGCTTTACGACGGGCGGCAGCAGCGCCAATATTTCCGCCACAACGATTTTCACCACTCCTACGAATCCCACAGCAAATTTCAACGGCACATATCGGCTGACTTGCTACACCGTCATCTCGACGGCGGCGACGACCTCTTCAACACTGCCGGCCTGCAATCTGATTTATACCGATTACCCTTCGGGCGCGTCTGAAACTATCGCTCTGACCACAAGCCCGAGCACAAACGCGGTCGGCGCCGTCGGCGCAGTTGCCGCGACCGCCATCAATATTTTCGCGCCCAAACCTGGAACGGTAATTCAAGTTTCTACGACTGGCTACGCTTCGAGCGGCGCAACGGCGATGGCGTACACCGTTTACGCGAAGCTGGAATTTCTCGGCGCGCCGTGACGAAATCCCGTGATTTTGCGGACTTTCAGGAGCGCAGCGGCAAATGGCCATTGCTGAGGCGGAAACGGGGCTAGAAGCGGCGAACGGGTTTTTAGGCTATATCCCCAGCTAGGCAGGTTTTGTTGCAAACACAAGGACTTGCGGGCGCATGTTAGTCTTTAGTCAAAAAATGAAATCGCGTTACCTGCCAGTACTTTTTCTAGCGCTGCTTTGCGCCGCGCAAATCGCCGAAGCGCAGACGGCCACGGTCACCATCACGGCGACGGATGTGAATGGGATTTCCTACACCGGGGCGACGGTGAAGGCGCAGCTTGTTTTGACTTCGGGCACTCCAGTGAGCGGGCAGCCCACGATGACGGTGAGCTCGCAAGCGCAGTGCGTCAGTGGCGGTTTCGGTTCGGCACCGTGCCAGATGCCTTTTCCTGGGACCGTTGGGCCGACAGGACCGCTGACCGCTGCGGGCATTCCGATGACCCTGCAATTCAATTCTGGGGTGACGCCAGCATCGACACAGTGGCTGGTCACCGTGAACAGTACGGGCACGCCGCCGCCGCTCGGCACCGGACCGCAAGTGTGCACGCTGCAAACCACCATCACCAGCGGACAAACGGCTCTCGCGCTCACCGGCTGCCCGGCGCTTTCCAACGTGGGCAGCGGCGCAGTAAATAACAACGTCAATCCCACGGTGCCGACTTCGCTTTGTCCTGGGTGCACCGCGAAATGGGATGTGAAATACGTTTACGACTCGCAGTCAGCGGTATGCGCGACGGCTCCCTGCACAGTCACTTTTCCGAACAATGACGGCAATTGGACCTCCTCTGACGTTGGCAAAATAGAGTTTGGAACAAGCGCTCCTGCATCCGTTGGAGGACTTTGCAGCGGTACCGCTTGCGGTCAAGTCACGATTGCGCAGGGAACAATTACCTCTGTGGGAGGGGCGCAAACCATTTCCGTTTCGGTCACGATTGCTACGGCTTGCACGCCTAGTTCCTCGGGAATCTGCGGCTTCGCTGCCGGGACGCAAGATGATTCGAGCGCGATGAATGCGGCGGCAACGGCGGCATGGATTACGCCAGGTGGGAAGTGTCTCGCTGTTGAAATGCCGTCTGGAAATGCCTTTTTCAGCGGACCGATTTTCGGAGTCAACGGGAATTCGACAGCGGGCAATGCCTGCAAATTCCAATCGTCAAGCAACCAGACGGGTGCGGACACCAACTCCAACGGTCCCGTGCTCAAAGGTCAGGGGACAACGACGCTTATTCCGCTTCCTACGTTCAACTTCACTCCGGTATATGGCAGCGCCATTATCGGCGGCGTGCCAGGGCTGCAAATGCACGACTTCGCCGTGGACGGCTTGGGACAGGCGCTCAACGGCGTAAGCAGCACGTTCAACATCATCGAATTCGACGTGATTTCGCCAGCCTGCACGCAAGCGATTGGCTGGAACATCTACGTGTCGAATTGGGCATTAGATGACCCAAACGCAACGGGGATTTCATTCAACATGGGTTGCAACGACCCGGTAGCATGGAACATGAACGTCTTGCTTGCGGGCGGGACGAATTGCTCTGTTAGTAACAGCTTGATTTTCACCGTTTTCGGTCTGATGTGTTACGGCTCTGGTGTGAATCCAAATCTATCGCTTTCTGGTTCCGGTGCGACGAATACCTATGGCGGCTATTTTTCCGACCCGATAGGAGCAACCGGCGGTATTCCCAGCGTCTTAATGACCGGCAACGGCGGCGGAACCTGGAATTCGTACGGCGACCAAATCAATATCCGGTTCCAAACCGCGTTCACGCAAACGGTGCAATTTACTTCGGGCACTCTCCCGTACACCGCGAATTTCTACGGGACTCAAGCGCATTTCTCAGCAAGCGGCAATGCAGGAGCCCATCTTTTTTACCTGAATGGCGCATCCGGCTCGAAGGCGACTTTTCATGGAGGCGCGTACGGTACGGCTGGCGCAAACAACAATCTGTTCACCACTTCAGCAGGCAACACCGTTGTGGACGCCTGCGGGAACACTTGGCTGAACGGCGGAGCTGCCAACAGTTTCAGCGGTCCGGTAATCAACTGCCCCACCGCGCAGACTGGTACCGCGCCAGCATCGTCTAACATCACGCTCGGTGCAGGCTACGGCACGAGCAGCGTCGCCAGCTTCAACGGCTCCGACGCGAAGCATTTCAACTTCACGCTCACGCTGGCTGGGACGCTCACGTTGGCGACAGAAACCATCACGTACACTTTCCCGTCGAACACTTTCCCGCTGACCGCGGCGGGCAGTTGCCGCGCGACTGTCATCGGCGGCACGCAATTCGCAGCAGCCGCATATAGCTTCCTGACCACTACGCTTCCGACAACTTCTTCTGTCGTGTTCACGCAACAGACGGCGGCGGGCACGGCGGGAAATACGGAAATCATCGCGGTGGATTGCCAATGAACGCGGACAACAAACTCACTCCCTGGGTTCTCGGTCTGGCGTTTCTATGCTGCGCGCTTTTCGTCATTCTTTTCCAGACCGCTAAAGAGCGCGATAAAGAACACGACCTCCGCGTTAGACAAATCTATCAATTGAAGTACGACATGCACCAATGCGGTGCTCCTGTAATCCTTTGGTCTAGCAACGACCCCGTGGGAGCAGTGCCTTACTTCCGTTATCGAGATTCGCAGTTTGGGCATGGTTGCGTGTTTCTCGCGGATGGGCGCTACGGCGACCTATGGTGGAGCATCGTGAAGGAAGACCAAGCCAAAGGACATTTGGAATGGAATTTCACGGAACGGGGGAAATACGAATGGTGAAACGCCTTCTCTTCGCTTTGCTACTCGCATCCGCCGCGCGCGCGCAGCAGCTCGCGCAGCCGCCTGTAACCTTGAGCGAAACGGGAACATTCACGTTTGCGAAGCCAGTGGGCGCAACCGACACCTGCGTCGTGTGGGCGTTCAACTTGAACGGCAACGGCACGGTGCCGGCGCTGCCAACGGGGTGGACCATCGCGGCGCAATCAAAGGACACGAACAAATTCCTGTTTGTCTCGCAGCCGTGTACGCTGCCAGCGACGTTCGCGCCAACGGGAACCGCCTTCGAAGGCATGGCAGCAGACTATGCCGGGCTGGCCGGCTGGCCGCTAGACGTCGCGAATGCGGCGAGCGGGAACACCGCATCTCCAGCGATTACGCTGAACGTGGCGCAGCAGGATTTTGTGATTGCCGGCTTCGCGGAGCAAGGGCCCACGTACCTGACGATTCAGCCGAGCGCGGGGATGACGCTCGAAGGTGCTTGGGGAAGCGATTCCTACGCGCTCACGGATGGCAGCTTGGCGAGCGGGCAGCAATCGGTGGGCATCACCTGGGAAGCCGCGCCTTTCGCGCCGCTGTGGACCGAACTAGTTGCGGCGTTCAAGCCGCCAGGCCCAGCGCCGCAAAGCATCCCGATCGCGCTCTCGGGAACGCTTTCTTCGTGCGTGAACTGCACCACTCCGCCAACCGACGTGATGCCGCTGGCGAATTACACGGTGACGGTCAGCGAGTGCAACGGGAATCCCTGCGGGACGGTTCCGCTGGGCAACTTCACCACGAGCTCGAGCGGAGCGGTGAGCGGCACGGTGACGGTTTCGACGAATCTGCAAGATATGCCGACGATTTATTTTCAGTTATACGACAGCAACGGCAACCCGGAAGGGCTGATCATGGAAACGGTTCCGGGCGCGATGTTCGGCAAGCTGCATTCCATCACCGGCTTCAGCATTGTGGTGACGGGCTGCCCGACGCTGTGCACGCTGGCGCCGGGAACGAATTTTGGGACGATTCAATGAGATGGCGCAGCAGCAGCAAGAGGATCCGTTTTACACAATCAAAGCAGGCTGCGGAGGGTGTCCCTGGTGCGGCGCAAGATACAAAAATGACCTGGTGATTCCGCTGCCGATGATTGTGAAGTGTGAGTGCGGCGGGATGTGGGTGATGACCACACCGCCGAAAAAACAGCGGACTTGATTTTGCCGGCAAAAACGTGTTAGAGCGTTAGGCAACTTTCAGTTGGCTGTCACAGGCTGCGCTGGCTGTTTCGTACAGGACCGGGACAGCCAGCGCACCGAAAAAGAAAACCAATGCCGACACTGCTGCTCAGCTTCAAACGCAACTCCGACAGCGAGATCCTGATTCATGGGGCGCTGGCGCCCAACGAAACGCGCTCGGAAAAAATGATGGAGCAGCACGCTTCGGACTGTCCGAAGTTTGGGCCGGCGTTTCGCGCCGACGAAACCATCCAAGTGCTGGTGGACGTGGACGAAATTCCCGATTTCGACCAGGAAAGCATCGAAGACTGGCTCGATGATATTTTCGCGGGACTTGGCGGGGATTTGGCCGAAGAACAAGAAGAGGACGGCGAAGAGGAAGAAGACGACGAAGACTTTGAAGAAGGCGGCGAAGGCTGATGAGCGAAGCCGGAAGCTCGCGAGTGCTGGAAGTGAAAAACTGGCATGTGCTGATGGCTTTTGTTTTGTGGATCGCGCAAGCGATTTGGAGTTACGCGGTGCTCAACAGCCAGACGCAGGAAAACACCCGCGCGATTCAAGAGCTCCGCCAGGACCGCGTGGAGAAAGAGCAGTTCCAGCAATTCGCCGCCGATATGCAGCGCCGGCTGCAACGCATCGAGGACAAAATTGACCGCGACCGCGAGCTCCGAGCGATCCACTGATGAGCCATGAATCCGGGCGACATTGCGGCGCTGGCGGCGAATGCCGGCTTCACCGGCAGCGACGTAGGCGTGGCTGCGGCGATCGCGCTGGCGGAAAGCGGCGGGAATCCCTCCGCGTACAATCCCGAATCGCAAGCAGGAACGCCGCAGGGACAAGGCAGCTTCGGGCTGTGGCAAATCTACCTGAAAGCGCACCCCGAGTTTTCCGGCTGGAACTTGCTCGACCCGCAAACCAACGCCAACGCCGCTTTCCAGGTCTACCAGCAACAAGGCTTTTCGGCGTGGAGCACGTTCAACAGCGGAAAGTACACGGCGTTTTTGGCGCAAGCCGCGAGCAGCGCGCCGCTGACCATCGACGCCACGACTGGACTGCCGGTAACGGATTTGTCGCCCACACCAGGTGCCGCCGTAAACGGCGGGTCGAGCGCCACGCAAATTTTGTTCTTGACAGCGGCGGCTTTTGGCCTGTACCTTCTCGCCGACAGTCTCGCCGACTAAATGCGTGGGAGGCGTTGTGGCAGCAGATTCCCCTTTTCAATTAAAAGCTCTGGAAGTGCTCACCATCGATCAGCAGACCGACCGGCGTGTGCGGTCGACGTACGACAGCAGCGTGATCATTGGTGTAGTGGAATACAAGCGCGGGCCGGTCGAGGGTGCCGCGATGATGTTTGCCACGGGATTGCTGATGCAGACCGACGAAGGGTATGACTCGCTGCGGCGGCGCTGGCTCGAAGCGCGCGGCGACCTGGAAGTGGTGCCCATCGAGCGGCCGCAAAAAGTGGTGAAGCCATCGTGAAAATCATTGGAGTTGAGTATCGAGTGCAATACGTGAATCACGTCACAGGTCCCCGCCAACTGGAAATTTTTCTTCATCCCACGGAAATCGAAGCACCCGATGATCTAGGGCAGCTCACTTGTAATTTTACCGTCCACACTTCGGACGGTGATCGCAATTCTGGACAAATCCAACTTCGCGATCCACGTTACGGACTGAACCACGACAACGAAGCTATTGTGCGCGCATGCCGAAATTTCGAACTGAAATATGGTGGACGGGATCCGTTCAATCCAGAAATGCGGCTTAGATGAGCAACGAACAACTGATGCAGGCGATCAAGACGCAGTGGGGCGCAGTGATCGAGGAAGCGTGCAAAACTTCGATGGTGCCGGCGGCATTTCTCGCGGCGCTGATCGCCAACGAAACGGGCGGCAAAGCCGATGCGCGGCGCTTCGAGCCGCATGTGCTTTGCGCGCTGTGGGAAGTGTTGCTGGGGCGTCAGGGGGCGTACGGCGGCATCAAAACGCCAGCGCTGGTGCAATACGTTTCACAGATGGCGGCGGGAACGGTGCGCGTGCCAAGCATGCTGCCAAGCGATGCGTTCAACCGGCTCGATGCGCTGGCCACTTCTTGGGGCCTGACGCAGATCATGGGCTGGCACGTGCTTGGCACCAGCCACGATTTGGACGATTTGCGGGATCCCGAAGGCAACCTGAATTTTGCGTTGCGGCTGTTCGGAGAATTCGCGGAACAGTTCCAGCTCGATTTGAGCAAAGATTTTGAGGCGATGTTTCGCTGCTGGAATGGCGGGCACCCCACGGCGCAGACGTTTGACACAAACTACGTGCCTAACGGCCTGGCGCGCATGGCCACCTGGAACGCACTGTGAGATGCGCTTTCTGCGAAACTGAAATTGACGGCAATCAGCCCTGCCAGTTCTGCGGAAGGATTTCGTACAAACATTCGTATAATTACCCTCAACGGCTGAAACCCGAAAACGTGCGCTCATTGATCGCCGAACTGCGAAATGGATTTACGATCACAACCGCAGCGCGAAGGAGCGGCGTGACTTATCTGTCTGCTCAGAACTATGCGCATTACCTGATCGGGAACCTCGGAGAAATGATCTATTGCCCATGCGGTCGGCCACGGAGCCACGCCGGTTTCTGTCCTTGGCGGATCGTGCATGACGATGTGTGGAAATTTTCTGCCGAACGGCGCGCACGGAGAGCCCTTAGATTGCCGGCTGCCGTGGGTGTCTGCTGGCGACCAGAAGAAGAAGTTATACGCGGAGTGCGATGTAAGGAAAAAGCATGCCCTTTTGGTGCGGCGGACGAAATCAGCGAGCTGTGCGAATACCACAAACACTTCTTTGATTTCGACATTAGCTTAACTGACACCAGCGTTGATCGATATAGTATCTCCAAAAGCGAGGATCAAAGAGAACACTTCCTCGGGGATGTGTCGGTAATTGGCGTCAGGGCATTTCGAATGGGCAGTCCAGTGAAGTTTGTCTTTACAAAACCCACGAAGCGAATGGGTGGAGAGGGAGCTGTTGCAGGTCGCTGAACAGCCTAGCTTTTTGCGCGCGAATGGTGTACGGTGTGCGCAGATGCGATGCTAAGGCGGCGCGGAGACTTTTCCTTCACCGTTGAAGTTTTCGCGCCGCTGAAAAAACGTCCCACAAGAAAAAACACGATGGACGCCGAATGGATCATGCAAGCGATTGAGCAGAGCGGAGCGGATCTGCTCTTTGGCGCGATAGTGCTAACGCTTTTCGGCGCGACGCTTTTGCTGCTGATGTTTTTCTTGCTGGCGGTGCGCGCGGCCTGGCGCTGGCTGACGCGCGGAAGCTGGAATGACGTAATCCGCACCGCCGAGCGAAGAGTGTTGCGATGAACTGGTGGACTACCTTCACGGACAGCTTCGAGCAAAAAGGCACGCAGATCCTGCTGCTGTGGTTCACGGACATGACCGTGCTCGCGGCGGTGATTTTCTTCTGGAAGCATTTCGATGATGCGCTGCAAACCACGCTGGTGGGCATCTTGAGCGGGATCAACGGCGCGTTCCTGGGCGCGATGGGCGCCCGCGCGCTGCTAAACAATGGCAACGGAAACGGCACGGGGCCGGGCTTGCCAATGCCGCCGATTCCGCCAGCGCCGCCAGCAACGAAATAAATGAAATCCTTTAAAAAAAGCGACAGCAAACGGTGCACCGCTAGGGGCGCGCGAAGGGCAAGCCGTGTAGACGGCGCGCGCCTTCCTGGTTTCTTCAAATGAGACATCTCAGGATGCGCGGATGGCAGGGACGCGAGATTTTGCGCTACATCGAAGTGGGTTGCGTCCTGGTGCTGACGATATTCGTTTGTTGGTTTATTTACGAAGCGCACGCGCTGGTGGTGGACGCTCGCGAATCAGTGCGCTCCGCTGGCGCCGGCCTACGCAACGTCTCGGACGCCGCGCTGCAAGTGAGCGAAATGGCGGGAAAGCTGAATATCGCCGCCGATGCGGAAACGGAAAAGCTGCAAGCCAGCGTCGAAGAGCTGCGCAAGACGGAACGCGCCACGCGCGCGGCCATCGATTCGTTGCGGCAAATCTTTATCGACGTGCACCAGCAATCGCTGCCGAAGCTGAACCTGGCGCTCGACGATTTGGACAAAGGCGAGTTGCAAGTCGCAAGCGATTTTTCCGAGCAGATGAAGCACGTTACGCCGGTGCTCGACCAGCTCGCCGCCGACGTGGGCGATCCGCAAATCAAGGCGGCGATCGCCAACCTAGCGGCGTCGAGCGCGGACCTGGACCGCGACCTGGCGCAGTTGCAGCCGATGCTGGTTTCCACGACCGCGACGGCGCAGGACGTCCAGCGCGTGGCCGACAAAGTGGCGGCGGAGTACACCAAGACGCGCAACCTGGCCTATGCGCTGTTTAAAGAGCTTTTGGGCCTGGGGGCTCAAGGTGTACAATTCTTTCTGAAAAAGTGAGGGCAAGAACATGGCAACGGTAATCATCAAGGACATCGAAGTCGCAGCAGAGAAGGTGCTTGGCTGGCTGGGCGCGGCCGGCAAAGTGGTGAACAAAGTCGAGCAGGCCGAGCCGCAGGTAGTGGCGGCGCTCGGCGCGCTGCTCGGCGCCGTGAATACGGCCGTAGGCGACGTTGGCAAGACTGCCGGGACGCCCACGATTCAGTTGGCGGATCAAACCATGTCGGACTTAAAAGCGGTGTGGCCGGATGTAGTGGCGTTCGCGGCATCGCTGGGAATTAAAGTTTAACGATCCCCCCTGGGCCGTGTTGACTGCGCGGCCCGGTAGTGCGCTAATGATGCGTTGCTCTAAAGACCGAAAAATGGGGGCATCCCGAAGGATGCCCCCGGCTGCTCATTCTCTCGTTAACGAGCGAATGGTCAGCGCCAACCCCAGAAGCAGAGAGAGCTTCTGGACAAAATCCCAGAAGTTTGCTCTCGCTTGTTCTTCAGGAGTTGGAGGGCGAGGCGGAATACGCACTACGTATTGCATATTCCGTTCCTCCTTTCTGGCGGGGGGCAGTCCCCGCCGGATTTCCACGCGGGAATACGTGGTGGTGGACGTTGCCGCAAATCATGCATTCGTTCTACGCGGCTGCGAGCATCTGACTCAGCGTCCATATGGTTCCCGTTATTCCCGCAGCCATCGCCGGAGTCATGCGCAGCGACTTGTGAATCCGGCAAAAGTTGTACCAGCAGAAATAAAGCGCCAGCATCGCGCGGAGGTTCGCACGCTTTTTCGAGAAGGCGTTTGTGAGCCGCGTGAGTCTGCGAATCTGCATTCTCATGGTGAGGTTCTGGCGTTCGACGTGAGACGTGCAAATCTTGCTGAAAACTGGGTTTCCCCATTGTGGGACAGGCACAGCATCCACAACTTCCGGGGGCGAGTACTGGCGTTCGCCATCTGCGGGGTTCCCATAGATTTTCACCAACTGCGCGTAATCGACGCGGGTTCCCAAGCTGTAGTGAATTGCATCCGTGTAGGCTCTGAATCCGTCCGTGGTGATTTGGAAACGGCCCGTTGTGGCGTCGTTCAATTTTTCGATGAAGGTGTCCGTGTCTCTCGCTGTGCGGCGTCCGAGATGCCAAGAGAGAATCAGTTTCGAGTGGCGCTCAATGGCAACGAAGCAATAGGCGTCTCCGCGCTCAGGGTCGCCAGTCAGGTTGCGCTTTTCCTTACAACCGACGAAGCCCCACAATTCATCGCACTGGACTTCGGAAACCGGAACGGCGTGGATTCTGTTTTCGAGCAACCGTTCGCACTTCTCTCCCACAAGCGTGAGCAGGGAAAGAATCGTGGTGTGGTGAACGCCAGTGATGCGTTCGATAGCACTGACGGAGCAACCCTCGACAAGCAATTCGATAACTTGTGTGGCTTTTTCCAAAGGCGTGTGCATCCTGCCGAGTGGAGTGGCGCGTTCTTCCGTGAAAGTTTTGGAGCACTGACGGCAGCGGAAGCGTTGGAGTCCGTTGCGATGCTTTCCAAATCTTGTCTTTCTGCGGGAGAAGCCCTACACTCTGGTTTCCGGTTCGAGAGCGGGCTTCGTCCGCTTTTGAATCTCGCCCGGTCAGTAGCTCTAACTACTGGCCGGGCACTTTCTTACCTACCCTTCACAACTAAACCTGAACGGCTTTCCGGCGTTGCGAATGGCTCTTCCTTGTTCAACCAGCCTCTGAACGCACGTATTGATGAAAGCCAGCGGATTGTTAACTCCCTCAAAGTTGTATCCCCAACTTACCAGTTCATCGCGGATTTCCACGGCAGTCATGGGCCGTCCGGGGTATTTGTTCAGAGCCGCGAGAACAAGATTTGTCCACGCAATTTCCGCCTGAACTTGCTGTCCGAGAGCGTTTTGAAGTCCTATTTTTGTGGCGCTCAACTGTGCGAGTTTTACATCCAACTGCGCGCGGGCGCGCGTTACTTTCTTTATTTCCTCTTCAATCTGGTGGAGGGCCTGCTCGAATGCCTGTGTCATAACCAAAACTATAAACTATTGGAGGTAGCGTGTCAAGCACTATTTTAGATAAATCGGCATCCTCTTGGGAAGAGGCAATCTCATACTGTGAAAAGGAGTTAGCAACCATAACGAAGAGAGCCGAGCAACTGAAGGCCGCTATCTCCACCTTTAAGGCAAATCTAAAGCGAAAGGCTCCGTGGCCGGGGAATGACTCAGCAACGCAAAGTTAGCGCAGTACCCGCGGCCCTACCACCCCAAAGACGGAGCGCTGAGTCGCAACAGCGCTCCGTTTTTTTTAGGTGTCGGCGGCAGACGTCGCGTCTGCAGCGGGATCCCGAAACGACAGTTCGAGATTGCGGTCCGCACCGACATAAATACGAAACGCGCGGCTGACCGCGCCGCTGCCAGGGAACAGGTCCACCAACCGATCGTAGCGCGACACTCCCATCATTTGGAAAAGCCAAGCGCAGAATGCCGGCGGCTTCATCCCGATCAGCGCGCCGGGGTAGGCGCGAAAGCGGCCGCGCGCGAGCAAAACGTCTTCGACGTCCTGAACGACATCTGTCGCGAGGCGCCGGCCACCCGAGACGATTACAGGTTCCCAAGCATTCAGGGGCCTGGCGCTACGTGTCGGGCGGGGCCCTTTGATCCACACGGCGACGCGCGCCGATCGCGGGCAAAGACGCAAAACGTCGCGGAGCGCTCGAGCGCTGGTCGAGAGCGCCCAACCATCCGGGAAATCTTTCTGTAGTCCCTCGAGCAGCGACCCATGGTCGATTTCCTGTTTTTCGGGATAGTAGCCGGCGCAACCGGGATACGGCGGATCCGCGTAGGCGAAGGTCATCGGTGTGTCGTTCGGGCCCGGGCATGGCGCGACGGGTAAGCCTTTCCAGAATCGCCAGATGGCTTGGCGGCACTTGCGGGAGCAGGTTTTTGCGTCGCTTCTGCCGGGGAAAACGACGGAACACCACAGACAGCTAGGCATGATATCGCCGCGACACTTAGCTTTCTTCGAGCAACATTTTGCCGATGTCGCGCAGGCGCGTGCGGGCAATGTGCACGTGAAACTGTTTGCCTTCGAAATCCACAAAGACGATGCGCTCTTCTCCATCGGGGAGCACGCTGATGCCGAGCTCGCCATCCTGCATTTTGCCGCAGCGCGCTAAAGCGTCGTTTACGGCGGCGGAAATCATCTGGTCGATCAGGGGCTCGATGGCGTCGAGATCTTCGAGCGTGGAATCCGCGAATATCTTCAACGCCTGCACGTCGCCCTGGCACTGCTCTTCCGCGCCTTGCATCAGCCGGTCGTAGAGAAGCTGGCGTTGCGCGTCGTTCATTGCTGTCCTTTAGAACAGTTTAGGCTCACGCCGCTCTTTTGCCTCGCGCTCGCGGCGCTTTTTCTGTGCTTTCGTAAATTCCGGTACCGGCGGATGAGCTGGATCGATACATGGGCCGAGCCGACCGCCGCCCTTTTGCCCGGCGGGCGGATGCGCCACGCGATGTAAAGTGATTCGCTGGCACTGCGGACACCAAGCTTCGGCTTCAATTTGTCCGCGAGGGTAGTGCTCGCTCATTTTTCAGGTTCGCTTTCGAAACAGCCCCCACTCAATTTCTTCGTAGCGAATGGTTTCGCGCAGCGCGCCTGTGACATCCAGGATGTTTACCACCACCTGGCGCGGCGAAACATCGAAGCAGCAAAAGACGTTCGCTTTGCCGTGCGGCGGCACGCGAATCGGCGGGTCCAGCGTCATCTGAGAAACAAAGTCGCTCATTGCCAGCTAAACCATTTCAGCCACAGCCAGCGGTCACGCAGCCAGCGCAGGAATTTCATAGCGTCTTGCAATCGCACCAAACAATCGAAAACAGCGGTTGCTCGCACACAGGGCAGAATATTTTTCTGATCTGCATCGCCAGAAGCGCGATCCGAAGTTCAAAAGATGCTTTGCAATGGGGGCATGTGAGATTGATTTTCATACGGCCTCGCTGAGTTTGCGAATTTCGGCCAGGCGCTTCACGTCGGCGGCAGTCCAGCCGCTGCCTTGCGTTTTCGATTGCGGCATCAGCCGGTCGATGAAGTTCACCGCGTCGATCAGCGCCCGATGTTCGAGCGTGAAAGCGTTCGCTGCGTGCGCCGTAGCGACGCGCGCGTTGTGCAGTTCTAATTCGAGCCGACGGTACGGCGAAAGCCGTTTCGGTTTGCCCCGTTGCTTCACGGCCGCGCGTTCTGGATTTTCTTTACCGCTTCGCCAAGCCCTGGCCGCAGCAAATCGAGCAGCGCATAACCGGCTTCATTCGCCGGCCGCGCGGCTGGCACGCCAGGCAGAAATGGCGGACGCCCGCCAGTTGCCTGCACGTAGGCACTGAGCTGCGCCTGACAGTTCGAAGCCGCGAAAAACATCTCGCGATCATGCTGCGCTAGGCGGCGATAGTCGGAACCGGCCGCGGAAAGCAGCGTCCACTGGTCTTTTTGGTCGAGCAGCGGACGCGCGGCATCCGGCACGCCAAAATCTTCGTACAGCGCGCGGTGGAAAGCCGCTTCTCGCGCGGCGCCGCGCGACGCTTCGCGGTCGCCAGCCACTTTCCACGCGCAGGTTGCCCCAAGCGTCATGCTCACCACCACTACCAGCAAAAGCCCTCGTAAACTCAAAATGATTCCGTTCATACAAACCTCCGGTCGAATTCGGCGGCAGTCCCGCTGCGCCGGCGGTGCTGGACAGGGGCGCAAGACGCATCTCTCACCGCGCGCGGCTTCCTGGAACTGCGCCAGGCACTTGCGCCCCCATCGAGCAACACGCCGCTGCGGCGCATCTCCCATTCGGCAAAAGACATTCGGCGGCGATTCGTCGGCTTGGGATCCAACGAAACCGCCGCCGCACTGGCTGCCACTGGAACAATTTCCGCGCCGCCGTTTCCCCCGGCGCGGA
>Ga0187782_10001090_pt1 | contig 19466 bp, 15 predicted proteins | sample 0715_SJ02_MP15_2_FD_132454 | JGI IMG/M metagenome (GOLD analysis project Ga0187782, IMG submission 132454) | Tropical peat soil microbial communities from peatlands in Department of Meta, Colombia - 0715_SJ02_MP15_20_MG | ecosystem: Environmental > Terrestrial > Soil > Wetlands > Peat | place... | reverse complement strand
GCAGTGCGCATCGTGCCACACGTTGGAGCACACGTCCTTAAAAATTCTCGAGTCGCTGCGGCCGTCAGGACGGAACGAGCGCCAGCGCCTCGCGCCCCAGCCCCCTTAGCACCTCACGCCCGGAGCCGGCCCCGAATCCCGTTCGGAGCGGTGCTCTTTTCTTCAGCGTGCCTCGTACTGGGGCGGGTCGACGTGGATGGGATGGAGCGTCGCCAGCTTCTGATCGAACGCGCTGCGGATCTCTTGGAACTTCGCGCGGTCGTGGCTGATGTCGTTCAGCTCGCCTGGATCGCGGGCCAGGTCGAAAAGAAAGTACCATGCAGCCCCCTCGGACATCAGCTTCAGCCCCGGCGTCGGCCCGTGGATGAGGGCACGGTGCTGCGAGACCTGTGGCCCCGCGGGCATGTCCATGTATACGTCGCGTTCGTCCATCGATCCCCGGTCCGACGCTGCAATCGCCGCCGCCGTGCTCGATCCCGACAGCTCGCCCGCAGGCGGCTGCGGCAAACGGAGAATGTCGAGAAGCGTGGGCACGAGATCCACCAGGCTTCGTTTCACCGGAACGCGGTGCGGTGACATGCCGGGCACGTAGACGATCAGCGGAACCCGGACCAGTGGTTCCCAAAGATCCACTCCGTGCCAGTTCATTCCGTGCTCGTTGAACGCTTCTCCATGGTCGGCAGTGACCACGATTGCGGTTTTCCCCGCCCAAGGCTGCGACGCGATGTAATCGAGCAAACGCCCGATGTGATGGTCCGTGAACCATACCTCCCCGTCGTAGAGCGGTTTGGACCATATCTTCGCCCCCTCCCGGAAGTCGGGAGCCCCTGGATGGGACACGTAGTTGGCGTGGGGGTCGAAGTAATGGACCCAAAGAAAGAAGCGACCCGCGATGTTTGCGCGTGGGCTCAGGAGCTGTATGGCCGCATCCGTCAGCCGGTCGCTCGTGACCGACGAATCGACGTCCCGCACCGTGCCCGACGGCATCGCGGAGAGGTCCCACTCCTCGATTCCCTGGGTGAGCCCGTATTTTGGCTTGAAGTACCAATACGAGGCGGCGCCCATCGTGTGGAATCCGGCCGTCTGAAGACGTTCGGCGAGAAACGTATTCTCGGGGAAGTATGTGTCGAAATGAGCCCCGTCCCGGAAGCATTCACTCGGATATTTTCCAATCATCGTCGGCCCGACGCTCTTCCCCGTGTACGAGGCCATCGCGTACGCGCGATCGAACACGGTGGCGCGTGCGGCAAGAGCGTCGAGGTTGGGAGAAACGGGGCGGGGATATCCCATGAACCCGAGATCGATGCGAAGCGTGTCGATCGTGATGAGCACCAGGTTGAGGTCGGGAGGAAACGGGGATATCGCCGAGGATCGCTGCGGCGTCTTCTCCGACTGCTGGGGCGGGGGGAGATCGGCCCCGGAGCAGTCCTCGTCGATGCCGTTGCCGGGAATGTCGATCGCATACGGAGAACGACGGGGGTCGCTGTCATCGCAGTCTCCGCCGCCGAACAGGGCCGAGGCCCCGTCTCCGTCCCGGTCCGTCGCCCGGCGCGCGAGATCGAGCCCGATCCGGCCGAGCGGGGCCGTCTGCTCGATCGCACGCGCTACGTCGGGGGACTCGGAGAGGGCGTACGCTTGCCGGAAGACGACGCCCCAACCCGTCGTGATCGTCACGAGCGCCACCGCAACCGAGGCGTATGCCCTTGCGGAGGAAGAGGGTCGCGCGAAGAGACGCTCGCCGATCCAGGCCAGCGCGCCGATTGCGGCGAGCGCCATCACGGGGAACAGGTCGAGCTCCGGGCGCGCGAGAACCCCGAGAACGGCGAGCGGTGAAGGTCCGTTGCCGCTCGCGTCGCCGACGATGATTCCGATGGCCACAATGGCAAAGGCGTACGTGCTGCCGCAGACCACGGCGATGAATGGGTCGACCGCTGCGATGGAGGTTCGTCCGAGGACGGGCGCCGCGGCGACCACGACGGCAAAGGCAAAGACGAGCGCGACGATCGAGACGGTCGCGATCTCGGCACCCGCCGCGGCCGGAGCTCCCTGCGCGAAGGCGGCGCGGCCCGCATGAGCGGAGATCACGAGCCAGGCCGCGGCCGCGCCCGGAGCCACGAGAGCGACGGACGCCGCCCGAGCTCGGGCCTTGCCTGCCAGCGTCGCCACCCGGCCCAAAGTGGATCGCAACCGCCACTGCTGACCGGGATCGAGGACGATCGCGGTGACGGCCACGACGAGCCCGACCACCGTGGCGAGGGGTACGAGCACCGCCCAGTCTCCCCAGACGAGCGATCCGAACGAGAGTGACCACTGCGTCGAAGCCCGAGCCGCCTCGATCATCGCCACCAGCCACGCCGCGGCCACCGCGGAAGCGACCGAGGTCGAGGCTCGAACCATCCAGGGTTGCACGACCGAGCCTCTCACGGGACCGCCGCGACGTCCGGTTTCACGACGATCTCCTTGAGCTCGCCCCGCTTGGCCCGCAGCGCCTGTACCATGGGAGCGAGACGGGCTTCGTCCCCGGCCAGGTCCTCGATTTCGCCCGGATCGGTGGCGAGGTCGTAGAGTCGGTACTGGCGCCCGCCTGAGTGGATGAGCTTGAGCCCGGGGGTCGGACCGCGGATGAGCGCCCGCCGCAGGTGGGTATACGGTCCATCGGGCATGTCCATGTACACGTCGCGCTCTTCGAACGGGCCGCCGGGGGGGGCGAAAAGATCGTCGACCGCGCTGCGGCCGGACAGCTGGCCCGGCCCCGGCTGCGCAACGCGCAGCAGGTCGAGCAGCGTCGGTACCAGATCGATGACACTGCGCTTCACGGGTACGTGATGCGAGGCGATTCCAGGGACCCGGATGAGCAGGGGCACCCGCATGAGCGTCTCCCAGAGTTCGAACCCATGTTGGAACGCGATGCCGTGCTCTCCCATGCTCTCGCCATGGTCACTCGTGACGACGATGATCGTGTCCTTCCCCCAGGGCTGGGCGCGCACGTAATCGAAGAGGCGCCCGACCGCCTTGTCGGTGAACCATATCTCCCCGTCGTAGAGCGCCCGCATCTTCGAAGTCGAAGGAGCACTCGGGTCGCGGAAATCAGGCGCCTCGGGGTGTGGAACGTACTGCGCGTGCGGGTCGAAGTAGTGGACCCATAGAAAGAACCTCTTGGACGCTGCATTGGCCGCCAGAAGGCGGATTGCGGCGTCGGTCAGCTGCGGGCTGGTGGAGTTGGTGTCGGTGTCGGTCTGACCCCCTTTCGGGAGGGCGGAGAGATCGAACGTGTCGAACCCCTGGGTGACGCCCGACGCCGGACGGAAGTACCAGTGCGACGCCGCGCCCATCGTGAATAGACCGGCATCGTGCAGGCGCTCGGCAAGGAACGTGTTGCCTGCAAAGTACTTCGTGAAATGAGCTCCGTCGCGCAGCGTCTCGCTCGGATACTTGCCGATGAGCATCGGCGCGAGCGCCTTACCCGTGTACGACGCCATCGCGTAGGCCCGATCGAAGACCACGCTGTCACCTGCCAGCGCGTCGAGGTTGGGCGAGGTAGCTCTGCCGTAGCCGGCGTAGCCAAGCTCGGACGCTCGGAGCGTGTCGATGGTCACGAGAATCAAGTTGAAGTCGCGGGCGATGGTGTGCGCCGAGGACAGACGCGCGACAGGGACGGCCGGTGCAGGCGCTGTGGTCACGTTGGTCGCGACCTTGAGCTTGGGTGAAGGATCCCTCGAATCGTTTCCGGAGCAATCTTCGTCGATGCCGTTGCCGGGAATGGCCACGGCCGACGGCGAGATCGCGGGGTTGGTGTCGTCACAGTCGCCACCACCGAAGAGGGGGGACGCCCCGTCGCCGTCGCGATCGGTAACTTTCCGGTCGAGCACGAGGGCGATCCGGCCGAGCGGGGCGTGACTCTCGATGAGCTGAGCGATGCTCGGATAACGCTCGAGGGCCATCGCTTCGTACACTGTGATCAAGAGCGAGCCTACAGGGATCGCCGCGGCAACGAAAATCGCCGGCCATCGGTGCGGCCGTCCGACCAGCGCGAGCTGCGCGACCCACGAGCAGACGATGATCGCTCCCAGCTCGACCAGCGGCCTCAGGTCGAGCTCCGGCCGCTTGAAGACCCCGAAGATCGAGAGCGGCGTCGGTCCGGAGCCGCCCGTATCGCCCATCCATGCCCCCGCGGCGAGGAGCAGGACGCTCGCCCCCAGGGCCGTGCCGGCCGTCGCAGCGGGGTCCAGCGCCGAAGGCCACCTGCCGACCGCGAAGGCGACGGTACGGCGGAGCGCGGGCAACAGCGCGAGCGCCAGCGCGATCGAGCCCAGCAACGACGCGACGGAGGTAACGGCCAGGGCGAAGCCTGCTCCCACCGGAGCCCCGCGCGCGAGAAGCGCGCGCGCCGATTGAGCGGTGATCACGACCCAAACTGCGAATGCCGCGACCATCAGTGGCGCGAGAGCCGCGGTCCGGGAACGGACAATCGCCGGCTGGGCCCGCAAGGTCGCGATTCGCTCGGAAGGGCTATGGGGACCATCGGGCTCGAGAAAGCTCGAGAACGCGAAGGTTCCGGCCCCCAGCAATACGGCCAGCGGTGCGACCACGCCCACCTCGGCGGCTGCGACACGGAGGAACGAGGGAGGATGGGCGCCAGCGGCTGCAGCGATGACGCGCGCCTCTGCGGCCGCGACGGCGAGCGCGCCGACGACCGCACCGGCGAGGGCGAAGACCCCGCGTCCGAATCGAAGAGTCACGCCATCAACCTAATCTGCGTTCCGCTTGCGCGCAGCGCCCCGGTTGGGTGAATCGCTCGGGGTCTCCCTGCGCTCCGGCAGCTCTTGCGGATCCCGAGGGGGAGACCCGCTCCCGCAGGGGTCATTGCTTGAGCCGGGCGAGCGGGTGGGCCGCGTCGTAGATGCGCAGAAGACGGTCCATCGAGACATGGGTGTAGCGCTGCGTCGTGGACAGGGAGGCGTGCCCCAAGAGCTCCTGAATGGCGCGCAGGTCAGCCCCACCCTCGAGCATGTGGGTGGCGCACGAATGACGGAGCGCATGGGGATGCAAGTCGGCCCGTCCTGCACCGGACGCACCGAACTCCTTCACGACCGCCCAGAGCGCGCGGCGGTGCAATCGTCCGCCACGAACGGTCAGAAAAAGCGCTCCTCGATTCGCGGAGCTGCGCACAGGGCGCAGCATGCTTTCGCGCACGGTGAGCCAGCGCCCGAGAGCACGCACGCAGGGCTGGCCGAGCGGCACCACGCGCTCTTTTCTTCCCTTGCCCGAAACGCGCACGACCGCGGATGGAAGGTCGAGGTCGTGAACCTCCAGAGCGCAAACCTCGCTCGCACGCAGTCCGGAGCCGTACAGCACCTCGAGCAAGGCACGATTGCGCAGTTGCAGAGGTGTATCCCCCGTCGATGCCTCCACGATTTGCTTTGCGGCTTCCGCGGAGACGAGCGTCGGCAATCCACGCCGGACCCTGGGCACGGCCAGCTCGTCGGCCGGGCACCCGGTGATGACGCCGCGCCTGCGGAGCCACCGCATCCACGTCCGAATTGCGGCGATCTTGCGGCTGATCGAGCTCGGAACGTGCGTTCGCGACAGCAGCGCGAGCCATGCGCGGAGCAGGTGCACATCGAGGGCGCGGACGTCGTCCAGCCGTTCCGCGTCACGCTCGCGAACGAATCGAGCGAATCCCATCAGGTCGCGCCCGTACTCGGCGACGGTGCGTGGAGATGCGTGGCGCTCGCATTCCAGGTGGCGCGCGAACGCTCTACGGGACTCGTCCAGCGTCACGTCGATCCCTTCGCACGACCGCGGGCGATGGGCCAAGTGCGGACACCTCTCCGCGCATCGCTCCGCCATTGCGACGGCGTTGGCCGTGCTCGACGGGTCGCTCGCGCGGAGTCATGACGCTACGCTCCGCCGGGCGGCGTGCCGAATCCATTCGTCCGACTTCACGAGGCGGTCCTGGCGTTCTGGGAGCGAGCCAAGAGCGAGCGCTCGAGCCCGCGCGAGCTCGGCCTGTCCGTCGGAGTCGGGGCCTTCGTGGCGTGCACCCCACTTCTCGGGCTTCACGTTTGGCTGGCTCTCGGCCTGGCGACGCTTTTGCGACTCAACCGACTGTGGACGCTCATCGCGTCCCGGCTCTCCTCGACCCCCGTGCTCGCCGTCACGACGTATTGCGAGATCGAGACGGCGCACCGGCTGCGGACGGGGCGCTGGGTCCCTCTGACATTGCAGGCGGCGCTGGATCACGGCCGGGAGCTGCTCTTCGACTGGGTCCTCGGAACGGCGATCGTCGGAGGGCTCGTTGCGGTCTGCGCCGGACTCGTCGCCTACGGGGTTGCCCGATGGCGCCGTGACGCGAGAGCGGCGTCGGGGAGTCCGGAACGCGGAGCGTGACGCGGCCACGCAGGGCATCGCGCGCGCCCGGGCGTCCACACGGTGGGCTGGTCCGCTCGTGCGGGTGTGCCTCAGGAGCCCGCCTCGCACGCGCGGACCAACTCCGCCACAGTCTTCGGAATCCCATCGGTCAGCACCTCCGCGCCGGACTCCTTGACCACGACGTCGTCTTCGATGCGGACGCCGATGCCCCGCCACTCCGAGGGGACGCCAGCTTCGTCCGGCGCGACGTAAATTCCCGGCTCGACCGTGAGCGCAAAGCCGGCCTCCAGCAGACGCGGCTTCCCGTCGACGAAATAGGCGCCCACATCGTGCACGTCCATTCCAAGCCAATGACTCGTCCGATGCATGAAAAATCGCTTGTAGTCGCCTGTTTCAATGATCTTTTCCGCCTCGCCCGACAGCAGCCCGATCCGCAGCAATCCGCGCGTGATGACTTCCACGCTCACCCGATGAATCGCGTCGAGGGTCGTGCCCGGCCGCACCGCCGCAATTCCTTCCAGTTGTGCCTCAAGAACTATCTCGTAAATTGCTTGCTGCTCGCGAGAAAAGACACCCCCAACAGGAAACGTTCTCGTGACGTCGCTCGCGTAATAATCGCACTCGCATCCGGCATCGATGAGGACGAGATCGCCGGGCTGGATGCACCGGTCGTTCTTCCGGTAGTGGAGAATGCAGGCATTGGGGCCGGAACCGACGATGCTTCCGTATGCGGCGCGCTCCGATCCGCGGCGACGGAACGTGTCGAGGAGCAATGCCTCGATTTCGAACTCGCGCATTCCGGGTCGGGCGCGGGCCATCGCAAGCTCGTGGGCCTCGCGAGTGATCCGCGCCGCTCGGCGCATGGTTTCCGCTTCGATCGGTGATTTGCGAAGGCGCATCTCGTTCAGGATGACGCCGTGGTCCACGATCTCGGTAGGCGCGGTCACGCCCGTCCGCTGGCGAGCCCGGACTCGATCGATCGCCGCGAGAAGGCGGTCATCGAGCTTGCGATCGAAGCCGAGGCGATAGTAGATGCGCTGCCGGTTCTCGAGTAATTTCGGGAGCTTGTCGTCGAGCTCCCCGATCACGTAAGCTTCGTCCGCTCCGTAAATCTGCTTCGCTCCTTCGAGCCCGGCGCGCGGCCCGTCCCACACTTCGCGATCCCTGTCCCGCGCGCGGACAAACAGCGTCGTCCTGCGCTCGCGCGCGTCCAGGACGAGCAGGCTGTGCGGCTCGTCGAAGCCGGTGAGATAGAAAAAGTCCGAATCCTGCCGGTAGTCGTGCTCGACGTCGTTGTTTCGAATCGAGGTCGGGGCCGCCGGCAGCACGGCCACGGCGGAGGGCGACGACGACGCAGCCATCGCGTCGAACACGGCAGTCCGCCGGTGCTCGGCGGCGTCGCGAGCCGTCGCACGAGGGGACGCGGAGACAGAGGTCATCGGTTCGTCGAACATGGTCATGGCGGTCCGATCGAAGCTGCCGGCAAACGAGGCAGCCCGCAAGCGCTTGCGCGCATCCTCGACCTCCGTTTCGCGAAAGGCCGTGCGCCGCACGTCGAAAGTTGGCCCAGGAAGCGCCCGCGCGAAACACTTTGCGCATGCCCCCGATCGAAAACCGTCGAAGGCAGCGCAGCAGCGACCCGCTGATCGCGCTCCATTACCAACTCGCGCACGTCCGACACGAGAGCCAGATGGAGGCCATCGTGGTCGCCGACGACGCCGGCCTCGTCGTTGCCGGCGCGGGGGCGTGGGCGGCATGCGAGGAACTTGCCGCATACGCGCCTCTTTTGGTGCGCGTCTGCGCGAGCGCATCCGCGCGCGCACACGAGACGCGCACCGCAGCGGATTCCGGCGCATTGGGCGCAGCCTCGCGCGTGGCAGAAATGCGCCCTCACGTCGACATTCGACGGGTCGCCATCGAGGGCCAGACGGTACTCGTCTGCGCTCGAGGCGGCGCGCGACGCACTGCCAGTTTGGACCGGGCCGCCACGGGAGTGGCCCGTATCCTCCGCGGAGACGCCTGAGCTCGGCCTGCCGGGTCGGACAGCGCCGCGCAGGTTCATTCGAGGGGGGCCGTCGCGGCGAGTCAACTCGACAAGACTTCGCGGGCTCGGGCGGCGTCGCGTTGCCTCACCTGGACCCGGACGCCCCCCGTGGAGCTCGTGAGGTAGGGCATGACGCCCGCCGTCTGGGCGTCGACGACGAATGCGACGATTCCCTCGAGCTCGAGACGCTCTTTCGCGAGCTGGGCTTCAGCGACGTCCGGAAACGAAGCCACGGTGACCGGTTCGTCCATGACCCGCCAACGTAAGCGCTATGGAGCGCTTGGTCGAGTGGGCCCTGCGTAGGCGCTCCCGCGGCCGCCTGACGCCCGCGAGAACCGGTAAACCTCGACCCGAGGACGGCGCTTTGCGTTGACCGTGCTTCGTATGCAAGGTAGGGACGCTGGGGGCCCGCCATGAGCGAAAAGGATCCCGGCGACCGCCGTCGCCGGCTCGACAGCGTGATTCCCGAGCTCATCAAGCGAGCGGTGGAGATCGGCGTCGAAAAGGCCGTCGAGGCGCCGGACAATCTCAAAGAGCTGGTCGGTGGGATGAAATTGCCCCGCGACGCGGCCCACTACGTCCTGGCGCAAATCGAAGAAACCAAAAACGGACTATTTCGCGTGGTCGCCAAGGAGGTGAGGGAGTTTCTGGAACAGACCAACGTCAGCAGCGAAATGCGGAAAATGCTGACGACCGTCCAGTTCGAAATCAACACCACCATTCGGTTCCGTCCAGCGGATCACGCGGCGTCCGCACATGGCCCTTCCCCGAGCGCCAAGCCGGACGTGAGAACCGACGTTCAAATCCGGCGTAGCTCGCGGACCCCCGACAGGCCCGATGCACTGGGCGATCCCATGATTTCGTCGGCAGACGACCGTCCGCGCGAGCGCCGTCGAAATCGAGAGTGAAACAGAACACGAACATGCCGAAGCCTCTACGCGTCGCGGGAGAGGTCGACAGCTGGTGCACTCGCTGTCGCCTCATTTTGAACCATCGGATCGTCTCGATGAAGGACGGCAAGGCGTACCGCGTCGAGTGCTTGACGTGTCGCTCCCAGCATCTCTGGCGAGCCGGAGTCCCGGGCGAGGCGCCCTCCTCGGGCTCGGGGGGCGAGCGCGTCCGAACCCCCTCGGCGCAGGGCTCGTCGAGACAAGCGCGCGGGTCGGCTCAACGTCACGAGCAGCAATGGGAAAAGGCGATCGCCGGGCACGGCGTGCACGAGTTCAAGGCGTACGACGTGGCCGCCCATTTCAAGGAAGGCGACCTCGTTCGACACAAGAAGTTCGGCGAGGGCCTCGTGACCCGCGTCATCGATTCGCACAAGGTCGAGGTCCTCTTTCGCGACGAGGCGCGAACGCTCGCCCAGGCCATGGGCTGAGAAGACGCGCTCGGGAAAGTTTGAAGTCGCCTCGGGACACGCTTACCGTGAGCCGGAAGCCATGCGCGGCTCGCACCGTGGCGCGATCGGGGCCCTCTGCGTCGCCGCGTGCGCTGCCACTTACGGGGGCGCCCGCGACTCCCCGCCGGTCGGCCTGACGAGGGCGCCCGCTTTGGGTGCCGCCACGGACGGGGCCTCGGGCAGGACCGCGGGCTCGATCCCGCCTGTCCCACCCCCGGACCGGCTCGAAAGTGAGCCGCCGTTCGGTCTCGTCGACGGCGGGATCGAGCTTACGCCAGGGGCCGTCGACGTACGGATGACCCTGCCCCCCGAAGGAACGGTCGGCGCCTGGCTCGTTGCCGGTCCCGTCGACCGAGCGCGGGCCTCCGACCCCGGAGAAGGTGGAGGCTTTCCGCCGCGGCTCGGTGGGTTCCTCACCTCCGATCCCGCGGCTCCCCGCTGGCGTTTGTTCGCGACGAGAGACGGGGTTCTCGACCTGGCGGCCGATGTGACCATCGCCGGGGACGTCGCTTATGCGGGAGGCGTCGTGCGCGTCGATCGCGCGGGCCGATACGTGCTGCTGGTCGGCGCCGATGACGCGGTGTCGCTGTTCGTGGACGGGCGTCGCGCCTTCTCGCGCGACTCGGCGGGCCCACGCCGCGACGACGAGGACCTGATCCCTCTGGATCTGGTCCCCGGCGAGCACACGGTGGTCTTCTTGCTCCGCCGCTACGGCCGTCCCTGGACGCTTCGCGCTCGGCTGCTCGACCCGGACCTCGCACCCCCCAAGACCGGCTCGTGGCGCCTTCCCGGCACCAGCGCCGAGGACGCGCGCGGTCTGGTGTCCGTGCTAACGCGTCTTTCGCTGGACCGCGGGCTCGAGACGACCGGGTATCGCCCGACGTTGCACGTGCGCTTCCCGGACGGCGTGCCCTCCGGGGTGGCGGTCTCCACACGCGCCGAGCTGGTTCGATCAGCGGCCGCTGATCCCGTCGCGGAGCCCCTGTTCGAGGTGGCACTCGACGTCGAGGTCAAAGGCTCGGGGCCGCTCGACTCGACCGTGCCTCTCCCCGAGATCGCCGCCGAGTCCGTCGAGGACGGCGACTGGACCCTTCGCGTCGATGCGGGCGGCCACAAAGTCGACTTCCCGTTCCACCCCCGCCGTGCGGTTCGCGATGCAGGCTCCCGCGCGGAGCGGGCGATCGACGCCGCGAGGGGCGCACCGTGGCTGGCGACGGCGTCCCTCGAGAGCGTCGAGTATCTACGCGATCGACTCGTGCAGTTCGTGGGCAAAGGCGACGGCGATGTAACCGCCCAGCTCGCCGACGCGCGCGAGCTCGACGAGCTGTCGGCCGCTCTCGAGCAGGGGCGCGACCCCTACATACAGCTTCGCCCCGACGATGCTCACGAGTCGGCGACGGCCGGCGCCGGCGGGTGGCGCACCGGCGCGATGCGTCGCGCTTACAAGTCCCCCGTCGACGGGAGGTTCTCCGAATTTGCCGTGTACGTTCCGCCCGACTTCACCCCGAAACGGACCTACCCCCTCATCGTTGCATTGCACGGGATGAACGGCCATCCGATGCAGATGCTCATGTGGCTGTTCGGCCACGACGACCCGGACCATGACAGTAACTGGGAGGACCGGCACCCTCGCCGCGATCTCGAGACGCTCGAGGCGCTCGTGGTCGCGCCTGACGGGCACAACAACTCGATGTACCGGGACCTCGGAGAGGACGATGTCATGCGCCTCGTCGATTGGGCAGTGGCGACCTATCCCATCGATCCCGCTCGCGTGACGATCACCGGACCGTCGATGGGGGGGATCGGAAGTGCGGCCTGCGCTCTCCATCACCCCGATCGCTTTGCCGCGGCCGAACCGCTCTGCGGCTACCACAGCTACTTCGTTCGAGGCGACATCGGCGGCAGATCGCTGCGTCCCTGGGAGCGCTTCGCGGCCGAGACGCGTTCCAATGTCTTCTGGGCCGAGAACGGCCAATACCTGCCCCTCTACATCGTGCACGGAACCAAAGACCTTCCCGAGGAAAACAGTGGAGTTCTCATCGACCGCTACGCCGAGCTCAAATACCAGGTCGAGCAGGAGCATCCCGATCTTGGGCACAACGTCTGGCAGACGACGTACGAAGACCTCAAGGGCGCGAAATGGTTGCTCGGGCACAGGCGGCCCTTGCATCCGTGGGCCGTGCGCTTCAAGACGCCCCGGACGCGCTGGGCGGATGACGCGTGGGTCCACGTCCGAGAGCTCTCCTCCAGCGACGTCTGGGGCGAGGTCTTCGCGCGAATCGACGAACACAACACGATCTACGCGGCCACACGCGGCATCTCGGCGCTGGGGCTCGATCGCGACACGGTCCGGATCGACGACGCCGCGCCCGTGACGGTGAAGGCCGATGGTGAGACGCTGGTGTTCCAGGCGGGCGAGCCGATCGAGCTTCACCGAAACGCCGCTGCGGGAGGGACTCACAAGACGTGGAGCCCCGGGCAGGCGACACACGACGGGCCGTACAAGCGTGCGACGGTGACGGGGCCGATCACGGACGTCTTTCACGAGCCCATTCTTTTCGTCTGGGGCGCGAGCGATCCGTCGCAGGCGCGCGCGAACGAGGAGGCGGCCCGGGCATGGGCGCGCGTGCGCTGGGGAGTCCGCGTCGATTACCCGATAGTGAGCGATGCCGAGTTCGCGGCTCGCGGCGAGTCGCTTGCCAACGAACGCGCCCTCTTCCTCGTCGGCAACGCGAGCTCCAACGCCGTCCTGCGCGCAATGGAGCCATCCATGCCCATTCGTATCGAGGGGGACTCCATCGTGGTCGGCTCGATGCGCATCGCGCCCAAGGACGGGGACGCGAGCCGGTCGCAGCTCGGAACGATGTTCATCCAGCCCAACCCGATGCGGCCCGGGCACTACGTCGTCGTCGTCGAGGGCCTCGGACCACTCGGCACCTGGCGCTCGCTGTCGCTCCCCGAGTTGCTGCCCGATTACGTCGTCTACGACGGAGATGTGACCCCGGCGCGCGGCTCACTCGTGCTCGGCGGGGCCACCCTTCGCGCGGGCGGCTACTTTGGACAGGATTGGTCGGTGACCCCCTGACGTCCTGCGGGTCGTCGTGGGCATCGGCGAGCGCTCGTGGTCCCGGCGGTCGACGTGGGTGGTCCGGACCTGCGATGCGATGCGTCGCGGGACTCCATACTCCTTCTTCAGGGCACGCTGCTCGTCTGCGGTCAAATACCGCCAGGCCCCGGGAGCGATATCCCCCGCGTCGATTCCCGCGAACGACGTGCGGGCGAGACGCATGACGCGAAAACCGGTGACCTCACCCATTCGCCGGACCTGGAGGTTACGACCCTCGGTGATCGTGAGCTCGAGCCATGTCTTGTCGGCCTCGTGACGCAAGAGCTTCACCTTGGCCGGCAGGGTCTTGCCGTCATCGAGCTCGACGCCACGGCGCCACCGATCCAGGTCGCGCGGTTGCATCGCGCCCTGTACCTTCACCACGTACGTCTTTGGAACCGCGCGCCGGGGGTGGAGCAAAGCTTCGGCGAACTCGCCGTCATTGGTGGCGAGCAGCACGCCGCTCGTATTGAAATCGAGGCGCCCCACCGGATAGATGCGCCCCGGTAGGTCGGCCAGCAGGTCGCGCACCGTGGGCCTTCCTTCCGGATCGCGCATCGTCGAGACGACGCCGCGCGGCTTGTGCAGGACCACGTACGTGGGCGACTCCCGAACGATTCTCTCGCCATCGACCTCGATCCGGCTCGTACGTGGATCGACCTTCGTTCCGAGCTCGGTGATCACATGGCCGTCGACCCGAACGCGACCGGCTGCGATGAGACGCTCTGCCGCGCGTCGAGAAGCGACGCCCGCGTGAGCAAGGACCTTTTGCAGTCGGACCGTGGCCATGCGGCGCGTGATAGCGTAAAGACCGCATCGATGCGACGCGTTGGCAAACCATGGGGCTACGAGCTCGTCTGGGCGGAAACGGATCGTTACGTCGGCAAGATCCTTCACATCGAGGCGGGTCAAAAGCTGTCGCGGCAATATCACGTCAAGAAGGACGAGACGTTTCTCGTCGAAGCCGGCGAAATGGATCTCGAGATCGGCGATGGCGCCGAGCGCCGCGTTGTTCGGATGCGGGCGCGTGATGCATTTCACTGCCCTCCGCGCACGATCCATCGCATGATCGCGGTCACCGACGTGGACGTCGTCGAAGTGTCGACCCCGGAGCTCGACGACGTCGTGCGTCTGGAGGACGCATACGGCCGTCAGGGAACGAGTGACCCGTAGCGCCGACGCTGCGCGCGGCGGCCTCTGCGCCCTCCTCTCTGTACCGGTGGCGATGGCTTGCGCCGGCGGCGCGCCGGCCGCGGCCGGCGGGGTTCCGCCTCCGGCTCCACCGCCTTGCCCCGGCGCCGGTGCTCAGGCACCGTCCGATGCGCCGTTTCCGACGCCCGCCCCGCCGATCCAGAACGTCTACGGTCGCAAGGTGCGGAGCCTCGATGGCGCGTGGAAGGTCATCGTCGATCCGTACGAGTCCGGCTATTACGACTACCGACATCAATCTCAGACGGAGGACGGATACTTCGTCAACCGCAGGCCGTCGTCCAAGAGCGACCGAGTCGAGTACGACTTCGACAAGAGCGGTACGCTCCTGGTACCTGGCGACTGGAACTCGCAACGGCCGGAGCTTTTCCTCTACGAGGGGAGCATTTGGTACAAGACCGACCTGGACGCGCGGCCACTCGAGGACCGCCGGCTCTTCGTTCATTTCGGAGCCGCGAACTACGACGCCAAGATCTACGTGAACGGCAGGCGACTGGGAGAGCACGTCGGCGGCTTCACCCCGTTCGACTTCGAGCTGACCGATGATCTCAGGGCCAAGGACAATTTCTTGATCGTCAAGGTCGACAACCAGCGACACCGCGAGGCGGTCCCGACGGTCATCACGGACTGGTGGAACTACGGAGGCATCACGCGCGACGTGGTGCTCGTGGACCTTCCGAGAACGTTCATCCGCGACTATTCGCTGCAGCTCGCCCGGGATCGCGCGCATCACCTCACCGGATGGGTGCAGCTCGACGGGCCACGGGCGGAGCAGGCCATCACCGTGAGCATCCAGGAGGCGGGCCTGGTCCTGAAGGCTCGCACCGATACCCACGGCTTCGCGCGCATCGAATCGAAGGCCGACGTGGAGCGATGGTCGTTCGATCACCCGAAGCTCTACGACGTCGAGATCGCGGGTGAGACCGACCGCGTTCGCGATCGGATCGGGTTCCGGACGTTGGAAGTCCGAGGCGCGGACATCCTTCTCAACGGAAAGTCCGTATTTCTGCGCGGGATCAGCATGCACGAGCAAGCGCCTCTGCGGGAAGGTCGTGCATTCAGCACCGAGGACGATCGAACGCTCCTCGGCTGGGCGCGTGAGCTCGGGGCCAACTTCGTTCGGCTCGCCCACTATCCGCACAACGAGCACATGATCCGCCTCGCGGACGAGATGGGGCTCATGATCTGGGCGGAGATCCCCGTGTACTGGACGATCGAGTGGGACAATCCAGCGACGCTCGAGAATGCCGAGAACCAGCTTTCGGAAATGATCGAGCGGGACAAGAACCGCGCGAGCGTCGTCATCTGGTCGGTGGGAAACGAGACCCCACCCGGGCCGGCGCGCCTTCGCTTCATGCGTGAGCTCGTCCACGTGGTCCGCAGGCTCGATCCCTCCCGGCTCGTCAGTGCCGCGCTGGAACGCGGCAACGGCGATCCGAATGTGCAGACGATCGACGACCCGCTGGGTGCGGAGCTCGACGTATTGGGCTGCAATGAGTACCTCGGGTGGTACGACGGGCTTCCCGAGCGCGCGGATTCGGTGACGTGGCGATCGGGGTACGACAAGCCCCTCATCATGACGGAGCTCGGCGCGGATGCTCTGGCCGGACTGCACGGCGACCCCCTGACGCGCTGGACGGAGGAATATCAGGCGAGCGTGTGCGCCCACCAGGTCGCGATGCTCGAGCGCATCCCGTTTCTGCGCGGCATGACTCCCTGGATCCTGGCGGATTTTCGCTCCCCGCGGCGGCCGCTGCCGGGAATTCAAGATTACTGGAATCGAAAAGGCCTCGTTTCGAATCGAGGCGAAAGAAAGCAAGCTTTTTTCGTATTGCAAAAGTTCTATGAGCGTTTGGCCCAGGCGTGGTCGCGATGAATCCGAACGCGGTCGCGATCACCATGGCAAACGACACGGATCGGGCGGCCAGCCCCCTGGCCCTCAGGCGTCGCCGGCGACGATGTGACTGTAGACGATGACGAACACGAGCACCGCGGCGTCCGCGGCCGCGACTCGGGCAATCTCCTTGCCCGATACGCGCACTTCGAACGCTGGACATTCGCGTTTGACCGCGCCGTACATCGCCCCGGCGAGTCCGAAATACACGAACAGGATCGCCTTGTAGCAAAACGACAAGAAAAAAATGCCGACGGCGATCCCGGCGAAGCCCACCACGAGGGCCATCGCGAAGGGCACGAACGACGGATCGAGGCCGGGCGGCGGACGGGTGGCGACGACCCAGGGAATTTTCATCGACGTGTACACGAGCATCAACCAGAGCAAGCTCCCTGGGAGGCCGAGCTCGGCCGCCGCGAGCACGTACGAATTGTGCGCCGTCAGGCCGTTGAACGTATGCTCTCCGAATTGCCCGGTGCCGATTCCGAGCATGGGACTGCTCCGGACCATGTCCATGCCGTCGTACAGGAGACCGATGCGCTCCAGCGACGAAGATTCGGCTTCCTCCCCTCCCCGGCCGCCCAGCACGAGCACGGGCAGCGCGAGGATCGAGCCGACGAGCAGGCCCGCGAGGCCGTAGCGCTTGATGAAGTAGAAGCCGAAGACGGTCAGCACCACGAGCTGGCCGCCGCGGGACTGCGTGAGCACGATGCACCAGAGCGCGACCGCAGAGCCTGCGAGGCATAGCGCGGCGACCCACTTCCTTCTCGTCGTGGTCGCGAAGGCGAACAACAGCGGCAACGTCGCACCGACCGCCACGGAGAGCTCGTTGGGATCGCCCAGGGTCCCGCGCCACCGCACCCGCTGACCCGTCGTGAACGTTCCGAACAGTCCGACTTTCTCGCACGCATACGCGGTGTGGGGTTGCCCGCGCTGCTCGCAGATGTACGCATTGTCGCACGGCCGTCCGTCGGGCGCGCCCTCGCCGGAGTGCTCGCCCCCCTCGCCAGACGTGTCGATTACGATGCATTGAAGCGGCTGCCGCGACTGATGGATGCACGTGCATGCGATCACGATGCTCACGGTGACCAAGAGCGCCGCGAGCACACGACACCGCGCCATGGTTCGAGCGCCGGAGGCGACGACCACCATGAAGATTGCACTGAGACCGACGAAGGCCCATGCCTCGCTCAGTCCGGAAGCGACACCAAGCTGCCTCACGGTGACGAGGAAGCACCACGCGACGAACGCCGCCAACCACGGCAGCTGCGGGGTCCACGGCGGCGAGTGACGACCCATGGCGATCTCGATGCAGATGCCGAGCAGGGCCGCCGCGGTCAAAGCGTTCAGGAGGCTGAACGACTGCAGGAATGGTACGAACTCCTGCGGTCGTACAAGGACCACGAACACGAGCAGCAAGGTGCCGAAAAACGCCACGACGGGCGCGTCTTGCGAAGTTCGTTCCGCTCGCTCGAGGTCGTCGCCAGAAACGCAGCGGCGTGAGAGGTGCATCGCCGGGCCAGAGCGATGGATCCGACCTGCGCGCCCGGCCCCCGGGACGCGACCCCATGGGTGGCCGCGAAAGCGGGGCCCGCGCACCGCCTCCCGTCCCTCGACGGACTCCGCGCAATATCGATCGCGCTGGTCCTGTTCGGCCACCTTGCCGGCGCCGGGCTGCCGCTCTTCTTCGGTCGCGGCGCCAACCTCGGCGTGACCGTTTTCTTCGTCATCTCGGGGTATCTCATCACCGGGCTGCTCATCGGTGAGCACGAGCGAACCGGCCGCATCTCTCTTCGACGCTTCTACGCGCGCCGCACGTTGCGCATCTTCCCGGCGTTTTACGCGTTCGTCGCGGCCGTCCTGCTCCTGAAGGGCTTGGGATTGGTCACGCTCGCACCCGGCGATCTCCTCGCAGCCGTGACCTACTCGATGAACTACCACTATCAGAGGGCCTGGGCGCTCGGTCACGTCTGGTCGCTCGCCGTCGAGGAGCAGTTCTATCTTCTCTGGCCCGCCGCATTGGCCCTGCTCGGCCTCTCGCGCGGTGCGAAGGCCGCCGTCGTCGTGATTGCGATCGGCCCAATCGCCCGCACGGCGCTGTACGTGTTCGCACCGCAGTCGCGGGTCGGGCTCGATCAGATGTTTCCTACGGTCTCGGACACGTTGGCTACGGGGTGCTTGCTTGCTCTCGCGCAGAGGCGGCTTTCTGCGTCGGCGGTCTACCGGCGCTTTCTCCTGTCACCGGCGTTTACCCTCGTGCCGATCGGGCTATTGGCGGCGGTCGCGCTCGGTGACCACCCGCGCTTCGACGGACTATTCGGTCAGACGTTGCGCAACGTCGCCATCGCCCTCGTCCTCGATCGAGCCGTTCGGTTCCCCCGCGGCGCTTTCGGCGCGTTCCTCAACGCGCGGCCCGTCGCGTTCGTCGGGACCATCAGTTACTCGCTCTATTTGTGGCAGCAGCCGTTCGTCAACCGGCACGCGTCACTGTGGATGAATCATCCACCACAGAGCGTGATCCTGGCGTTCGCTACGGCATTCGCCTCGTATCGACTCGTCGAACGGCCCGTTTTGGCATGGCGAGACCGCGCCCGACGTGAACCGTTGCGCGTCCCGGACGACGCGGCGTCCGCGAGGACGGTCGAAGCCGGGCAGTGACCGCCGCCGGACGCCGCGCCAGACGCCGCCTCACGCGGACACAAACACGGTCAACCAGTGGCGCGCAGCGCCTTCAGCGAGGCTTGCGCTTGGCCGAAGTGGGCGCCGGAGCGCCTCCATCGAGGATCTCGCCGGTCGCACCGACCGTCATCGGTGCGCTGCCAGAAGCCGCACCCGCGTCGCTCGCCGCTCGTTCCTGCGCCGCATCCTCGGCGGCAAGGAGCTGCGCGTCGCGGTCCCACCGATCGACGTGGCCATCGCACGTCGTGTCGTTGCCGATGCGTTCGAGCCGATTGTGGTAATAGATTTCCCACGTATCCGGCCGCCCGCCCGGGCAGTGGGTGTTGCGCCGAATGCGCGACAGCTCCCCATTGACGTAGAACTTCCAGACGTTGGGCCTGCCTGCCGCCAGCGTGGTGTCCGTATCCTCTTCGACGATGCGACCCTCGGCAAAATTGATCCACACGTCGATCTTTCCGTCGTAGTTCGTGTCCGCCTCCTCGTGCAGCGGCTCGCCTTTTTCGGTGAATGTCCTCACGACGTCCTTGATTCCGTCGAGGTTCGTATCGATCTCGCGACAGAGAAGAACGCTGTGGCGGTCCTCGCGGTCTCCCACGGCCTTGTACACGCGGCGGATGTTCGGCTTGATGGCTCCAGGCCCCGCGGTCTCGCTGGTCTCGAGGGCGGGATTGCCCTTCCAGTGGACGAACCGATTGCACAGCGACTGGTCGTCGGCCGGCGAGCGGGCCTCGTCCGTCGAACCGCCGGGAGCCGTGCTGGCGGG
>Ga0187782_10001088_pt1 | contig 19474 bp, 8 predicted proteins | sample 0715_SJ02_MP15_2_FD_132454 | JGI IMG/M metagenome (GOLD analysis project Ga0187782, IMG submission 132454) | Tropical peat soil microbial communities from peatlands in Department of Meta, Colombia - 0715_SJ02_MP15_20_MG | ecosystem: Environmental > Terrestrial > Soil > Wetlands > Peat | place... | reverse complement strand
TGATGATGGCTGCGGATCAGAAGATAGCGACGGTCGTCAAGGCGCAGCAAACGGATGCGCGCGAGCGGAGGCTTGCCGAAGTCGAACCCCGCTCGTCTTTCCTCCGCCAGCAGGCCGCTCAGCTTGCGTTCCTGATCGGCCTCGCTCAGCCGGCTAAAATTTAGATAATCGAAGGGCAGCTCGACGTGCCGGTGGACGACCTGTTGCGACTGCGAATAGCCCTCCCAGACGAAAGCGGTTCGAAAGATCGGATGCGCATCGACGATGGCCTGCCATGACGCCCTGAAGATATCGACGTCGATCTCGCCCTCGATCCAGTAGCGGTGCTGCATCACGTAAACGCCGGTATTCGGCTGTGAAAGAGTATGAAAGAGCAACCCCTCCTGGAGCGGCGTCAGTGGATAGACGTCTTCGACGCAGGGTGTGGCCGCCGTCAGCCTATCCACTTCCCATCGGCTGAGGGTCGAAAGGGGAAAGTCCTCCGAATACGAGCCCATCAGCGAAGGCAATTCGGGTGCCTTCCCCGATTGGACCGTCGGCGCAAGCTCGGCGATGCTCGGCTTGAGGAAAATCTCGCGCGGCGAAAGCAGGAGGCCCGCGGCATGCGCGCGGCTCGCAGCTTGGATGCTCAAAATCGAGTCGCCGCCGAGCGCAAAGAAGCTGTCGTCGATGCCGACCCGGTCGACGCCCAGCAGAGAACGGTAAATTTCCGCAAGGCTCGCTTCGATTGCGTCGCGCGGCGCGCGGTAGGCCCGCGACGAGAGCGCCTCGATATCCGGCTGCGGCAGGCGTTTGCGATCGATCTTGCCGTTCTGCGTCACCGGCAGGACGTCGAGGAAGATCAACAGCGAAGGCGTCATGTAGTCAGGCAGCAATCGGCGCAGATGCGCCCGCAGAAGATCGGCGTCCCGTTCAGCGTCTCTCTTTACGACGACGTAGGCGACGAGGCGGGTCGTCCCTCGCTTGTCCGGGAGAGCCGCGAGCACGGCCTGTTCGACTGAGGCGTGCTGGCTCAGCAGCGTCTCGATTTCACCGAGCTCGACGCGATAGCCGCGGATCTTGGCCTGACGATCGATGCGGCCGATAAATTCAATGACGCCGTTTCTCGTGACGCGGCCCAAGTCGCCGGTGCGATAAAGCCGCTCACCCGGCTGGGCGGCACACGGATCGGGCACGAAACGCTCCGCCGTCAGATCAGGCCGCCCCAGATAGCCGCGCGCCAAGCCGCCACCGGCGAGACAGATCTCGCCGATCACGCCATCGGGAGCCAAGGCCAGATCGGGACTGAGAACATAGGCCCGCATGTTCTCGATGGCGCCGCCGACGGGGACGGTGCTCGAGTCGCAGTCTTCGAGCTGCTGCGCGCTCAAGCGGAGCATGAGAGCGCCGACCGTCGTCTCGGTCGGCCCGTAATGATTGAAAATCTGACGCGATCCCGCTTCGGCGAGCACCGGCTTCGCGAGCCGCAGCGGCAATGCTTCTCCGCCAAAGAGCAGCGTCCTGCGCGGCAGGATGTCCGCCTCGTCGCCGAGAGGCGCCAACGCACTGAAATGCGACGGCGTAATCTTGAGCACGTCGATCTGGCGCCGCGCCAAATAGTGGCGAAACAACCGCGGATCGGTCGCCTCGTTGTAAGTCAGGACGTGAAGGCGTCCGCCGCCGGCGAGGGCCGGAAAGAGCGCGGTGTTGCCGAGGTCCGCCGCGAGCGTCGAAACGAGCGCGAAATGAAGTCCGCTTTCCGCCGGAAGCTGCGCGAGAATGGCCCTGGTGTAATTGATCACCCCTGCGTGCGTGACCGCGACCCCCTTGGGGCGTCCCGTGGAGCCGGACGTGTAGATGACATAGGCGAGATCGAGCAAGCTGTTCCGGACGATCGGCGCGGCAGTGGGCTCGGCTGAGATCGCAGCCTCGTGGCGGTCCAGGAAGACGGCCTCGACGCCGACGACTCCTGACCGCGCGTGCCAGTCCTCTTCGCAAATCAGCAGGCCTGCGTCCTCCACCATCGCAGCGATCCGCGCCGGCGGCAGAACCGGATCGATCGGAATGTAGGCCCCCCCCGCCTTGAGCACGGCGAGAATGGCTACGATGGCTCGCGCCGAACGGTCGGCGCAGACGCCCACGGGGACGTTGCGGTCCACGCCTTTCGCGCGAAGATAATTCGCGAGCTGATTGGCTTGTGCGTCGAGCGCGGCGTAAGTCGTCTCGCCCTTGGCGTCGACGAGAGCGACGGCGTTGGGCGTCTTTTGCGCCCAGGCGCTGAAGAGATGATGGACGCATGCGTCGCCGCTGACGACGTCGGTCGATGGGGCCGCGGCGCGGCGCAGCCCCCCGCCCCGGGCTCCGATCAGAGGAAGAACGGCGACGGGGCTTTGCGGCGCCGCGACGATCGCTTCGACAAGATTGAGGAAGCCGCCGGCCAAGCGCGCGATCGTCTCCTCGCGAAACAAGTCGCACCGGTATTGAAAGGACAGAGCGACGCCTTGGCGGGTTTCCGCCGCCATGAGCTTGAGATCGAACCGCTCGACTCGTTCGTCGAGCGCCAAGCCTTCGACCTCCCAATCGCCAAAGGCCATCGGCGCGCTGTTCTCGCCGAGAGCGAGCTGTGCGTATTCGCCATCGACGTCAGCCTGCGCCTGCTGCAGAGCAAACCAGGTCTGGAAGATTGGCCATTGCCCCGCGACGCGTTCGGGCTGCAGCCGCTCGACGATCAACGAGAATGGGAAATCCTGATGCGCCAGCCCTTCCGCGACGCAGTCTCGCACGTCGCGCAAGAACTCAGAAAAGGACTGCTCGGGCCGCAACGCGTTGCGAAACGCGATCGGATTGACGAAGTTCCCCACGACCGAGGCGAAGCGCCGCTGGCTGCGGCCAGTGGCCGCTGAGCCGACCACGATGTCGCGCTGATTGGTGTAGCGGGAGAGAAGGATGTTGTAAGCCGCAAATAGCGCCATGAACAAGGTGGCGCCATGGGCGCGCGCGAGAGCTTTCAACGCGGCGGTGAGCGTCGGGTCGAGCCGCACCCAAACCGCCGAGCCGAGGTTCGCAGAGGCGGCAGGACGGGGATAGTCGGTGCGAAGCTCCAGCGCCGGCAGTCCGCCGCCGAGACGGTCTCGCCAAAAGGTCCAATCGGCTTCGCTCGACGGATCGGCGAGATATCGGCGCTGCCATGCAACGAAGTCTTGGTAGCCCGCCGCAACATCGGGCAGGCTGGGCGCGCGCCCGGCGCTGAAGGAGCGATAGGCGGCTTCCAGCTCCTTCATCAAAAGCAGCAGCGACCAAAGATCGAGAGCGATATGATGCGCGCAGAAGAGCAGGGTCGCGGTCGAGTCGCCTTGGCGGAAGAAAGTTATCCTGAAGATCGGGCCGTCGACGAGATCGAACGGGGTGAAGGCCTGGCGACGGAGCTGCTCTCGCAGAGCGTCTTCCGTCCAGCCTTCGGCGGGCATGACCGAAAAGTGGCCCCGCATCGCCGCGCGCGGACGGATCGTCTGGAAGACGCCTTGGCCGTCTTCCCGGTAGACGCTGCGCAAGATCGGGTGCCGCTCGAGCAGGTAGTTGACGGATGACCGGAGCGCCCGATCGTCTATGGACCCTTTTATCCGCAAAGCGAGATGCAGATTGTAGGCGACGCTGGACGGAGACAGCTGATGCACCGTCCACATCGCCAGCTGACCCTGCGAGAGACGCGACGCCGCGCCGGGATCGGCGTCCTTCGGCGCGGACGAGTCCTTGACGTGCTCGAGGTTCGCCAGCGCCGCCGCCGCCTCGCCGAAGGTCATATTGGACAAAAGAAGAGACAGCGGAGTTTCCGTTCCGAGCAAGGCGTCGAGCGCGTGCTTGAGCTCGACTGCGCGCAACGAGTCGAGACCGCTGCCCAGGATGTGCGAGTCGGCGCTCAAATCGCCCTCGGGAATGCGCAAGAGCTTGGCGGCCGTAGACGTCATGAAGCGCGTGACCAGCGCGGTCCGTTGCTGCCCGGAGAGCAGCGAAAGCGCGTCGCGCAGCAGTGCGTCGCTTCCTTCGGAACTGGCGATGAGGGCGGGATTGGCTGCGGCGGCGTGCGGTCCCGCATCTCTACCCGTCTGCGCCAACACTTGAAATTCGCCGTCGAGATGCCGTCGCTTGCACTCGGCGCGACGGACCTTGCCGCTCGACGTCCTCGGGATCGACCCGGGCTGCACGAGCACGATCTCCGCCGGCGCCATGTCGCACTCGTTGGCGAGGGCCTCGCCGATCTTCCGGAACAACGCCCCTGCGCCACTCTCGCGCAAGGTTCGCAACTGGCTTCGTTGCGGTTCCGCGATGACGACGAGGACATCCTCTTCGTCAATCGTTATCGACAGCGCGGCGTTGAAGCCGGGCCTGAGCTCGCTGACCTCCTCATCGAGCACCCGCTCGAAGTCTTGGGGATAATAATTGCGGCCTCTGATTATGATCAGGTCCTTCAATCGACCCGTGATGAAAAGATTGCCTCGTTCGACAAATCCAAGGTCTCCGGTCCGCAGGTAGCGAGCGCCGCGGTCGCCTGCGACTCGCGCATGAAAAGCGCTCTCTGACGCCACCGGCTGTCCCCAGTAGCCCTTGGCGACGGACGGACCCGCGACCCAGATTTCGCCCACATCGCCCTCGGGCACGGGAATGGCGTGATCCGGGTCGACAATCTTCAGCACATGGCCTGGCCAGGGGTGACCGCAACCAACCAGGGGAGGAGCCGTTCGCTGCGTCGTCTCTTCGGTTGAACTGCCCGTCCGCGAAAACTGCGGGGGCGGCGCCAACGCGACGGGCTCGCCGCGCGTCGGCGCGGTCACGACCAGCGTCGCTTCCGCCAGTCCGTAGCAGGGAAGGAAGCTTTGTCGTCGAAAGCCGCACTCGGCGAAGGCCGCGGCGAAACGATCGAGGGTCGTCGCGCGCACCGGCTCCGCGCCGCTGAAGGCGATCTTCCAGCTGCTGAGATCCAGGTCGCGCTTCTGTTCGGCCGTGACCTTACGAACGCAAAGGTCGTAGGCGAAGTTGGGTGCGCCGCTAGTGTGAGCCCTAAATGCCGAGATCGCCCGCAACCAGCGGATGGGCTTCTCCAAAAACGCCATTGGCGACATCAGGACAGCCGCGGAGCCGACGTAGAGCGGCTGCAGGACGTTCCCGATCAAGCCCATGTCATGATAAAGTGGCAACCAGCCGACTAGCGTCGAATGCTTCGTGTGCTGGAAGCTCTGCGCGATCAGCTCTTGGTTAGCCAGAAGATTTGCATGCGTGACCATGACGCCGCGGGGCGTTCCGGTGGACCCCGACGTATATTGCAGAAACGCGAGAGAATCCGGATTGATCGTCGGCGGCTTCCAAGCGTCCGCGTCGTCGCTTTCCAGATGATCCGTTGCGACCAACGAGAAGGCGCTCCGCTCCGCGCGCTTTCCAAGGCCTATCGCAATCTTGTCCCGCAAATCGGCGACCGTCATAATCAATTGTGTCGAGGAGTCGCGTAAAATCGCATCCAAGCGCTGAAAATGGCGCCCCGTCGGCGGATAAGCCGGAATGGCGGTCACGCCAGCGTAGAGACAGCCAAAAAAGGCTTCGATGTAATCCAATCCCGGCGGATACAGGAGAAGCGCGCGCTGATCGGTCATGCCCGCTTTTTGCAGATCCGACGCGATGCATCTGGCGCGACGGTCGAGCTGCGAAAAGCTCAGGCGCCCCGCTTCCTTCTCGCCGTCTTCAAGGAAAACATACGCCGTTTCTGCTGGCCGCAGCGCGGCGCGCCTGCGGAGCAGATCGACCAAATCAATCGCGCCCTCTGGAGGACGGCCTTCCGAGAGGTGCGGTCTCACTATCAATGTCATCGCCGCACGCCCTCGCGAGGCCTGCGGATCATTGTGCTGCCTTTACCTGCGCCACGACGACAAGAGAAGAAAAGCACGCTCGGCGTCTCGACTGAACGCATGAACTTTTCCTCTCTGGCTCCGCCGTGCTTTCAGGAGATGTAGTTCAGGTAGGAGCGGTAGAAGGGGAACAGGCGGCTCGCCGGCACGCCGCCCCACAGGCCCAGGGCGACGACGGCGTTGTAGTAGACGTTCTTTAGCGGCATGCCGCGGAAAGCGGCGAGGACCCCCTCCAAAGCCGTGTCCTTCGTGTGCCAGTCGACGTTGAAGGAGAGCGCGCAATCCAGGCTGCGGACGTGATGCAGCGTGCCCGGCGGGAAATAGAGGGCGTCGCCCGATTCCACCAGAACGTCCGCGATCTGCGCGTCGCCATAGAGCGGATACCGCTCCAGATCCGGCTTCTCGACGTCGACCGCGCACCAGCGCCAGTGGTGCGGGTAACACAAGCCCAGCTGCTCCGCCGGCACCATCACGAAGCGCTTGCGGCCTCTAATCTGGAAGAACAGATTGTGCGTCAGCAGGCAATCGAAATGCAACGGCGTCAGGCTGCGGCTGGGTCCGAGGAAAACCTGCGCGAACTTCGCCCAATCCTTCCCATACCAGCTCGGGAAATAGCGCCAGGGAAAGCTCTCGAGATCGGCGTTCGCCTGCGGCAGCAGCGACGTAAGCGGGATGTCGTGCAGGTATGCGGGCTCCGCCGGCGCATTTGGCTCCTCGCGTCGCGCCTCGGCTTCCTCGAGCTCATCGATGTAGGCGCTGAGGTTCTTACGAGAGACAAGGATCTCCGACTCGCTCAACTGCTTCAACGGGACCATGTCGACCCCAGCATGGCGCCGCACGAAGTCGAGCGTCCAGCGCGAGAGGGCCGAGCAACCCGACAAGGCGCCTTTCATGAGCACGGGACGCCGCCGCGCGACGTAAATTTCGGTGAACTCTTCCACGGAGAGCTTCTCGCGGCGATCCACGACATATTCCTGCATGACGGCGCCCCAAGCTCGAGCGACAGGCCGATCCGAAACGTCCGAACGCGAGAAGCTCGCTACTCGGCCTCTCGACGCCTCGCTTCATCCTCAGCCATCTGCTTGCGGAGGCTGAGCGGCCGCATGTCCGTCCACACCTCCTTGATATAGGCGAGGCACTCTGGCTTGAGCCCGGACTTGCCCACCGCGCGCCAGCCGGCTGGGATCTCCTTATAATCCGGCCAGATCGAATATTGCTCCTCGTGATTGACGACGACCTTGTAGACCGCGTTCTCGTCCTCTTCCCAAGCCATGGCGTTTTCCTTTTTTGCAGCTGCAAAGGACGCGGGTTGTTGTCCTACGCAGAAACCTCGTGGCGCGCGGCTTCCGACGCCTTGACCGCTTCGCCGAAGCGCCCTGCGATTTCGTCGATCTCGCTGAGCGACGTGATCAGGGGTGGAAGGAAGCGCGCAACCGATCCTGATCGGCCTCCGAGCTCTATGATCAAGCCGCGCCGCAGACACTCCTGCTGGATGCGCCGCGCCATTTCGGGCGCGGGCGGCGGCAGCTTGCCGTCTGATGCGGCCGGCGCGCAGATCTCCACGCCGCGCATCAGGCCGCGCCCGCGCACATGGCCGATGCTGAACGCGTCGTGCGCTAGCGACTCGAGCGCCTGATGCAGCTTCTCCCCTGCCTGCATCGCGTGCTTCTCGAGCTCTTCGCGCACGACATGCTGGATCACAGCGCCGCCCGTAGCGAAAGCGAGCTGATTGCCGCGAAAGGTCCCCGCATGCGCTCCGGGACGCCAGACGTCGAGATCGCGGCGGTAGAGAATTACCGCGAGCGGCAGCCCGCCGCCGATCGCTTTCGACAGAACCAAAATATCTGGAGCGATCCCAGCCTGCTCGAACGCGTAGAGTCTTCCGGTGCGGCCGAGCCCAGTCTGGACCTCGTCGACGATCAGAAGCACTTCGTGCCGAAACGCGAGTTCGCGCACGCGGCGCAACCAGCCATCGGGCGCCGGATTGACGCCGCCTTCACCCTGAACGATCTCCAAGATGATCGCAGCGGGCTTCGGCACGCCACCGCTCGGATCGTCCAGCACTTTCTCAAGATAGTTCGCGCTGGCCGTTGCACCGGCCTCGGATCCCAGTCCGAACGGACAGCGGAACTCGGATGGGAAAGGCATGAACTGAATGTCGACAACGGGACTGCCGGCGCCGGTCTTGGGACCGACATCGCCCATGAGGCTCATCACACTCTGCGTCATGCCATGATAGGCGCCGTCAAAGGCGATAACTCCTCGGCGTCCCGTCACCGTCCGCGCAAGCTTCAAGGCCGCTTCGACGGCGTCGGAGCCGGAGGGGCCGCAAAAATGAACCTTTAATTGATCCGCACAATATGTCGGCAGGCTGGTGAAAAGGTTCTGGGTGAAGCGTTCCTTGAAGGGCGTCGGCAGATCAAGAGTCTGCAATGGCGCCTCAGCCTCCAGCGCACGCTTGATCGCGTCAATCACGACGGGATGGCTGTGGCCCAAAGCGAGCGCGCCTGCGCCACCCAGACAGTCGAGATACTCGCGTCCCTCCGCGTCGCGCACCGTGACGCCTCGCCCCGAGACGAGGGCGAGAGGTAAGCGCCGCGGATAGGCGCGCGCGTTGGACTCTATGGCCGCTTGTCGATGAAGGAAATCGTCGTTGCCGCCAAGGGGCGCGCAACTTACGACCCCTTCCATACAGCGTCGTTCTGATGATCCGTCCAGGCGCAAAGCGCACTCCGGGAAAACTGCCATGCCAGGGTCGCCCAAACCCAATTTCGCCATTCGCCACTTTGGCAAGACCTATGGCCGATAGGTCGACGGAGCGCTCCTATCGGCTGGGCTCCTCCACGTCAGTACTCGCCGAGCGGCTCGCCCAGCACAGGAGAGTCTCCAGGGGATAGGACGTTCATGTACCGAAGAAGACGACAGGGTCCCTAAAAAAATTTCCTGGCGAGCCTCCGAAGCTCTACGGCACAGCACTGCATAAGGCGGACGCTTGTCGCCATACTGCCGGAAGCTGCGCGTCGCCTTGCGGCGGAATCACCCACCGCTGCCTGCGATAGGCTACAGGAAAATTTCTTAGAACGCGGCCGATCATGCTGTCACGCGCCGCGGGAACGCTCTCAAGCTCGACGACCTTCTTCTCAAGGAGCTGCAACGACTCTTCCGCCCCCGACCTGGCTAACAGGTTGAGCAAAGTGGGCCGGCTGACGCTGGGGGATTACCCATTTTATTTACTCGGAGACCCGCGCTTCCGTTGAGTTGCAGCGCGATTTAGAACAACCTGAAGTGCGCGGCTGCGGTGGGGCTATCGGCCACGGCCCGAGCAATGACCCATCGATTGCCACGATTTAGCTCAAGCTCCGTGGCAAGGGTCCGCGCGTGAATAGCATGTCCTGCTGGCGGTCGGGCAGCGTTTCTGCTAGCCGCAAGGGTGTAGGCCGACGATAAGAGAGATACCATTCCACATCATAACGATTCATGATCTCATAACCATGAAAGCCCGCTGCCTTCAGCCGAGCAAAAATTTCGCGCCAAGCCGCCTCATTCTCTTCGGGGCTTATCTCGACGAGAAAATCGGCGGTAAAGGGGAAGCGCGCAAGATTGTCGAGGATATCGCAAAAAATGGCGGCCTCGCCGCCCTCAACGTCGATCTTGACCAAACGGACGCGCGAAAGCTCGTCAGCCTGCAAAATCTCTGTCAGCGGCGCGGCGGTTACGGTCGCGACGTGCCGCCCGCCGCGATGCGGTAGCGTGCTCGTCGCGCCGATGTTGTGATCCGATAGCTGATAGAGGTCCAGCGCGCCTGACTTGTCGGAAACGGCGAGTTGCACAGTGCGAACATTGCCCGTGCCGTCGTTTTGCGCGAGATTGCGCTGGAGCAACGCGAAGGTGTGGGGTGTGGCCTCGATCGCGACGACTTTCCCTGCGGGGCCGACACGCCAGGAGCCGAGCAGAGTGTCATAGCCAACGTTCGCGCCGACATCGACGAACACGTCGCCCGGCGCGAGAAGGGTTTCGATTACGCGCGAGACCTCCGGCTCCCAAATGCCGAAATGCAGTACGTAGGCCTGTATAAGATCTTTGGGCTGGCAGAATATGCGCGCGCCGAAGTAGGTCGTACCCAAGTACTCCGCCTTCAAGTTCTCCAGCATGCGATTGATGCGTAGAGATGCCGGGACCGAAAGCGGCGTGGGCAGTGAGCGGAGAGTGGCGACGATCATCTTATGCATCGAAGCCCAGAACACTCGATTCATCCTCATGGCACGGCAATCAAGATGGTGATTTGCGATCGCGACCAAGGGATTATCGTCGCGGCATGACAATAATGCAAGCAGATTTTTTGTGCTAGTGGCCTGATTCATTCGAACTGAGGGTATAGGGTCTTCAGCTTAACGCGAGCGTCGGCGGTTGTGAATTGCCAGTCGGCCTTCATGCACCGCTGGTTGCGATCGTGCTGCCACGCGGCGACCTCCTTGATCAGCGTCGCCTTGTCGGGGATGCGGCGATCGAGACATTGGGTTGCGAGCACGGCAAGCTCGGACTCCGCCATGTCGAGCCAGCTTCCGTGCTTGGGCGTGTAATGCCATGTATTGATGCCCCCCGTCGCGCAAGTGGTTTCGAGCAGTTCGGCACGTGATCGGGTGCGGTCATGTATCAGGCCTTTAGTACTACAGTTGCGGATTATAGCGTCGTTTATAATGGGCGTGAGCGGCGGTTGCTTGATGCCTTCGTCGCCATAAGGACCACGCCATCACGAAAGCGGCGCCGAACAGCGGGCCGAGCCGCAAACGTGCGAGGAGAGTGCGTATTTCCGAAACGCTTGGAACAAGCGCGTCAAGCAGCTTCAGGCGATGGTTGGTTGAAGTGGACTCCTTTCGTTCGGTTTGCCCCAGGTCGCGCGGCGGAGCTGCGCATGCAATTTGGCCAGGAAGGCGCCAGCGGCCATGACGAGCGTCATGTGGCGATGCCAGCCGCTCCAGGAACGCGCCTCGCAATGATCGAGGCCGAGATCGTCCTTGGCGCGCTCGAAACATTCTTCGATTGTCCAGCGCAAGCCTGCGACGCCAGCAAGATCGGCAAGCGTGGCGCCAGCGGGGACGAACGCGAGATAATAGGCGCGCTTGGATGGATCGCTTCGGCTGCGGCGGCTCAATAGCCAACGCTCGAAGCGTTCGTCGCTGATCCACGGCAACTTGAAACGCGCCCAGTCATAAAGCCGCAGTCCTTTAGAGCCCTCGCCGGCGGCATGGGTGACAAAAGCCTCCGGCGCAAGTTCATCGGCGAGCGTCGCGGGGTCGGTCTGAACGAAACCCTGCTGAGCGATGAAACGCAGGCAATGATTGGATCTGACCGCCAGCACATAGGGTTGGGCGCGCTCCTCCAACATGCGCCTCAAGCGCGAGTCCGAGCCGTAGGCTGCGTCGGCCAGGACATAGGCGCAAGGCGCTCCCGAATCGAGAGCGACAGCGATCATGTCGCGCGCGATCTCGGTCTTGGTGGCGAAGGCGATTTCTTCCGGCACATGCGCCCTTGCGCGCCGCGCGCTGTCTTTGGCCCAATTTTCAGGCAGATAAAGACGCCGGTCGATCAGGGCCTGGCCAAAGCGGCTGGCGTAGGCGAGGAAGACCCCGATCTGAGAGTTCTCGATCCGCCCGGTCGCGCCCGAATATTGCCGCGCCACTCCGACGGAATGCTCGCCTTTTTTCACAAAACCGGTTTCGTCGAGGACAAGCACGCCGTCGGGATCTCCCAGCGCTTCGATGACATAGGCGCGGACGTCGTCTCGTAGCGCTTCTTCATCCCAAACGCTGCGGCCCAGAAGCGATTGCATCCGATAGGGCCGGTCAAGCCCCGCCTGCTCGGCCATTTGCCACCCTGTCTTACGCGCAACGCCTGACAAAAGTCTGTCAAGAAAGGCGCTCGCCGTCGCCTTCAGCTCCTTGCGTCCAAAAATTGGCGCCAGCCGAGCCTTCAATCCGGCCAACTCCGCTTCCCAGTCCAACAATGCGCCGGACCATGCCGCGATCCCCATCGTTCGCCTCCCCCGAATCATCTCGGGGTGGGAATCAGAAGCCGCGCTAAACTGCAACTGTAGCACTAGCTGACCGACGAGCGCCCGTCGCTCTTGCGCAAACCTTTGCGCCAGAGGCGTAGACGATCCAGATAGAGATAAACCACCGGAGTCGTGTAGAGCGTCAGCACTTGACTGACGATGAGACCGCCGATGATGGCGATCCCGAGCGGCTGCCGCAACTCCGCTCCTTCGCCCGTGCCGAGCGCAAGCGGCAAAGCTCCAAACAGCGCGGCAAAGGTGGTCATCATGATTGGCCGAAACCGAAGCAGGCAGGCGCGTCGAACCGCCTCTCGCTGCGCCAGACCCCCGTTGCGCTCCAGGTGAAGCGCGACATCGATCATCATGATTGCGTTCTTCATGACGATGCCGATGAGGAGGATGACCCCTATGAACGCGATGACGGTGAACTCCATTTGAAACGCCATCAGAGCGATGATCGCCCCGCCCCCCGCCGGGGGTAATGTCGAGAGTATCGTGATGGGATGGATGTAGCTCTCATAGAGGATGCCGAGGACGATGTAGAGCGTGGCGATGGTCGCAAGAAAGAGAAACGACTCCCTGATCAAGGTCTGACGAAACGCCTTGGCTTCCCCGGAAAAAGCGCCGTGGATCGAAGTTGGCATGTGAATTTCGGCGCTCGTTCGTTCGATCGTGGCCATTGCGTCGCCCAGCGAGACTTTTGGCGGCAAATTGAACGAAATCGTCATAGCCGCGGAGTTGCCGCTGTGTGCGACCGTGCTTAGCGCGGCGCCCTGCCCCACCTGGGCGATCGCCGACAATGGAACCATGGCTTCCTGCGCCGTGCTCACCGCGGCTCCCGTCGAGACCGGCGAGCGGGCCGTGTCCGTGAGGCGATTGAGGTTTTGATTGCGGGCGGCGTCCGCGGCGACGGCAGCCAAATTCGACGCTGCGTGCAGCGTCCGCTGGGCCGCGACCGTTCCAGCCGGCGCTCCGCTGGATTGGACGCCGCTCGCCGGGCCGCCAGAAGCGCTGACATAGATTTTGTCCAACGCTTCCGCGCTTCGGCGATATTGGGGCGCGACTTCCATCACGACGCGGTATTGGTTGAAGGGAGTAAGGATCGTCGACACCTGCCGCTGGCCGAATGCGTCATAGAGTGTGTTGTCGACGTGACTCATGGCGACGCCGAGCCGGGCCATTGTGTCCCGATCGAGGATGAAACGCGCCTGGAGTCCGCCTTCCCTCAGGTCGCCTCTGGGATCCTCCAGCTCCGGGACGGCGTTCAGAGCCTCCGCCAAACGCATCGACCAGACGTGAAGCTCGCCGATGTCGTCGCCCAGCAGCTGATATTGGTAATGGCCGCCGTTGCCCGTGGGGAATTCCAGGCTTATGTCCTGCACCGAGCTGAGGATCAACGTTCTTCCGGGCGACTCGCCGATCCGCGTGGACAGCCGGGTTTTGACGTCGCTCGTGGTTTCCTTGCGTTGCGCTCGAGGCGTCAGGAAAATGTGATATTCTGCAAAGCTGGAGTTCGCCACCTCAATCATCGCGTCGAAGTTCTTCACAGCCGGGTCGGCCGCAATGATCGCGGAGGTCTCTTCAAACGCCTTCTGGAGCGGCGCGGCGGAGGTGTTCGGCTCGGTTACGAGAACGCCGTACAGCCATCCCGGGTCTTGTTGAGGCAGCAAGCCCTTCGGTACTGTAACGTACAGATACACGTTGAGGCCGGCGAAGGCGAATAGCGCCGCCAGGGTCACTCGAGAGTGGCGCAATGCCGAAGCCAGAGTTCGTTCATAGCCATTGAGCGTCACCCTATACGCATGCTCGAAGGCGCGAGCAAATCTTCCTGGTTTTCGAAGAGTCGGAGGCTCCAAGACGTGCGCACATAGCATCGGAGCGGCGGTCAAGGAAACGATGAAGGAAATCATTACGGCGACTGAGAGCGTCGCCGCAAATTGGCGCAGGATGCGGCCGATTACGTCCTCCATGAACAATAAGGGGATGAAAATCGTGACCAGCGCCAGGCTCATCGCAAGGACCGTAAATCCGACCTCAAGGACTCCCTGAAACGTCGCCTGCAGACGCGAGGTCCCGCTTTCGAGGTGACGCGAGATGTTCTCCACGACGACGACTGAGTCGTCGATCACGAGACCGGTCACGACGATGAGTGCCATCAGCGTGACGCTGTTGAGACTGTAACCCAAGAGATACATGACGCCGAACGTGCCGAGGATGGAAATGGGCACGACGACGGCCGGGATCACGATCGCGCGCGCGCTCTGCAGGAATGCGAACACGGTCAAGATCACGAGAACGCCTGCGATCATCAACGCATGTTCGAGGTCTTTGAGCGATCTGCGAATAGTGGCCGTCCGGTCTGAAATGATATCGATGTTGATCGCGCTGGGCACGACGGCGCGAAGGTGCTCCAGCCGCGCCTTGATCCGATCGACCGTGGCGATGACGTTAGCGCCCGGCGTTGCGTAAATTCGCAGCAGAATCGAAGCCTTGCCGTCGGTCACCGCCGCCTGCCAGTTCTCTTCGACCGAATCCACGACTTCCGCCACATCCGAAAGTCTGATCGCGCTCCCGTTCCGATAGGCGATGACGAGCGGCTGATAGTCCTTGGCCTTGGGCGCTTGATCATTCGTATAAATTTGAAATCGCCGGTCGCCCGACTGGATTGCGCCTTTGGGACTGTTCGCGTTGGCGGCGGCAAGCGCCGCGCGGACATCTTCCAGACCGACGCCATATTTGGCGAGGGCTTCGGGATTGAGCTCGACCCGCACGGCCAGCGGCGACGATCCGAGCACCTTGACGTAGCCAACACCCTGGATGGAGGCCAGCTGGGGTTGCGCCACATTGGTTGCGACATCGAAGACTTCCGGCAAGCTCAGCGTGGCGGAAGTCAAAGAGATGTAGGAGATCGGCCAGAACGCGAGATTGGACTTCGAATAGGAGGGATTCTCTCTCAGGGCCGCGGGAAGGTCGAGACGAGCGGCGTTGATCGCCGCCTGCACGTCGCGAGCGGCGCCATCGAGATTTCGGTTGAGCTCGAATTGCAGAGAGATCGAGGTCGAGCCGTAGGAATTTTGCGACGTCATTTCCGCGACGCCCGCCACGGCGCTCAAACGCCGCTCGAGCGGCGTCGCAACGGTGCGCGCCATGACCTCCGGACTGGCGCCCGGCATGGACGCGGACACCCAGATCGAGGGCGATTCCACCTCGGGCATCGGCGCAGCCGGCAGCTTCAGGAGCGCGACGGCTCCCGCGAACGCCACGGCCAACGTCAATAGCAGCGTAGCGACCGGCCGCCTGACGAAAGGCGCCGATATATTCATCGCCCGGTCTCGGATCGTGACTTCGCCGGGCCGCCGACCGCAGCACGGCCAAGCTGTTTCGCGACGCGATCCAAGGCGAGATAGATCACCGGCGTCGTGAACAATGTGAGGATCTGAGACAGGGCCAGGCCGCCGACGATAGCGACGCCCAGCGGCTGGCGGAGCTCCGCGCCGACGCCCGTCCCGAGCATCAAGGGAAAAGCGCCGAACATCGCCGCGAAGGTCGTCATCAGAATGGGGCGCAACCGCAGGAGGCACGCTTCCCTGATCGCCGCGCGCGGCGAAAGCCCTTCGTTGCGTTCGGCCTGAAGCGCAAAATCTATCATCATGATCGCGTTCTTCTTGACAATGCCGATCAGCAGGACGATGCCGATGACGCCGATCAAGCTGAGATCCATGTGCGCCGCGATCAACGCGAGCAGCGCGCCGACGCCTGCCGAAGGAAGCGTCGATAGAATGGTCACCGGATGTATGAAGCTCTCGTAGAGAACGCCGAGCACGAGGTAAACGCATACCAGCGCCGCGAGGATGAGCCACAGCTCGTTGCTCAGCGAGGACTCGAAGGCGAGGGCGGCGCCCTGGAAGTGCGTGCTGATCTGAGGCGGCGGTCCGATTTCCTGCTCGATCGTGCGTATCGTCGCGATCGCCTCGCCGAGCGATACCCCGGGCGCCGGATTGAAGGAGATCGAGGTTGCGGAAAACGGCCCGAAGTGGCTGATCAGCAGCGGCGCCTGCCTCACTGAAACCTGCGCGATGGCCGATAGCGGAACCTGGCCGCTTGTCGCCGTGGAGGACGGAAGATAGAGCTGTAGCAGGGAATCTGTGGACGGCGTGAAGGCTGTGTCTGTCTCCAGAATCACGCGGCGCTGATGGGACTGGGTGAAGATGGTCGAGACGATCCGCTGACCGAATGCGTCATAGAGTGCATTGTCGATCGTCGCGAGCGTGATGCCGAAACGCGCGGCGGTGTCGCGATCCACTCTGAGAAATGCCGCAAGGCCTTGGCTTTCGAGATCGCTGGCGACATCTTCGAGCTGCGGCTGACGCCTCAGCCGTTCGACCAGCTTCGGGACGAACGTGGTCAAGGAGGTCGGATCGATCGCCGCCAGGACAAACTGGTATTGGGTGCGGCTCGCCCCGGTCTCGATCGCCAGATCCTGCACCGGCTGGATGGAGAGCGAGATGCCGGGAACGGAGGCGCTCGCGCGGGTAAGCCGTCGTCCAATGGCCTCGGCGCTCGCGTGGCGTTCGCCGTGCGGCTTCAGATTGATCAGAAAGTGGCCTGTGTTCGGCGTCATGTTGACGCCGTCGACGCCGATGAAGGAAGACAGGCTCTCGACGTCGGGATCGGCGAGAAGGTTCGCCGCGAGCGCCTGCTGGCGTGCAGCCATGGCCTCGAAGGATATCCAGTCCGGCGCTGTCGAGGTCCCTTGGAGGACTCCCGTGTCCTGGACTGGAAAGAAGCCCTTCGGGATCACGACGTAGAGAAAAACGGTGAGCAGGAGCATAAGCCCGGCAACCGAGAGGGTCGGCGCTTGATGGGCGAGGACCCGATCGAGCATCCGGCCGTACCAGGCCGTGACGCGGTCCGACTGTCGTCTGGCGAATTGGGCGAGCGCCGACTCCTCGCCCTCGCGTCGGCGTCGCAGCACCTTCGCGCACAGCATCGGCGCGAGGGTGAGGGAGACCGCAGCCGAAATGAGAATCGTTACCGCGAGCGTGATCGCAAATTCCCTGAACAGCCGGCCGACGACGTCGCTCATGAATAGCAGAGGAATGAGCACCGCGATCAAGGACAAGGTCAGCGAGATGATGGTGAAGCCGATCTGCCTGGACCCGGCGAGCGCGGCTTCGCGCGGCTCCATCCCGTCTTCGATGTGACGGACGATATTCTCGGTCATCACGATCGCGTCGTCGACCACGAAGCCCGTTGCGACCGTGAGGGCCATCAAGGTGAGATTGTTGAGTCCGAACCGCAGCTGATGCATCGCCGCGAAGGCGCCGATGAGCGACAGCGGAGCCGCAAGGCTCGGGATGATCGTCGCGCGCGGGTCGCGCAGAAACACGAATATGACGAGAACGACGAGGATGGTGGCGGTGACGAGGGTCCATTCGACTTCGCGCACCGAGGCGCGAATGGTGATCGTGCGATCGGTCAGCACAGCGACGTCGACGCCCGGCGGCAGAGACGCCTTCAGCTGGGGCAGCGCTTCCTTGATGGCGTCGACCACGCTGATGACGTTCGCGCCCGGCTGCCGCTGCACGTTGAGGATGATCGCCGGCTCGGCGCCGCCCCAGGCGGCGAGTTCTTCATTTTCGGCGCCTTCGACGATCGCCGCGATGTCGGAGAGCCGAACCGGAGCGGCGTTCCGGTAGGCGACGATGAGGCTCGCATAATCGGGGATGTTGCTCAGCTGATCATTGGCGCTGATGGTGTAGGTCCGTTGCGGGCCACTGAAGCTTCCCTTAGGACCACTGACGTTGGCGTTGGCGATTGTCGTGCGGAGATCGTCGAGGTTGAGGCCATAGGCCGAGAGCGCCCTTGGATTGACCTTGACGCGCACCGCCGGCCTCCGGCCGCCCGCCAGACTGACGACGCCGACGCCCGCCATCTGCGAAATCTTTTGCGCTAGCCGCGTATCGACGAGCTCCTGGACCCTGGTCAGGGGCAAGGTTTTCGACGTCATCGCCAGCGTCAAGACCGGCGCATCGCCGGGATTGACTTTGACATAGACCGGCGGCGCGGGAAGGTCGCTCGGCAGAACTCCAGTCGCCTCATTGATCGCCGCCTGCACCTCCTGCTCGGCGACGTCGAGGTTGAGATCCAGGGAAAATTGCAAGGTGATGATCGAGGCGCCTACCGAGCTCGCCGAGCTCATCTGATCGAGCCCCGCCATTTGGCCGAGCCGTCTCTCCAGAGGGGCCGTCACCGAAGTGGCCATAACTTCAGGCCCCGCGCCAGGGTAGAAGGTGCGAACCTGGATCGTGGGATAGTCGACTTGCGGCAATGCGGCGATCGGCAGAAAGAGAAAGGCGACTCCGCCGGCGAGCAGCAGCGCGATCATCAGCAGCGTCGTCGCGACCGGCCTCTGAATGAAGAGCGCTGAGGGATTCATTTCACGCTCGCGGCCTTCACCTTGGCGCCCTCGCGCAGACGATCGGCGCCAGCGACGACGACACGCGCCCCGGCGGCGAGTCCGGCTGAAACGGCTGCTTTCTCTTCCTCGATCTTGCGAAGCGTGACCGGCTTCATCGCTACGGTGTCATCGCCCAGGACCTCGAAGACGAACGCCCCCTTCGGCCCATATTGTATGGCCGCAGCCGGAATGATCGCCATGCCCTTCAGCGTCTCGGCGGCGAGGCGCACATTAACGAACTGGTTCGGAAACAGCGTCTGATCGCGATTTTCGAATTGCGCCTTGAATTTGACGGTGCCCGTGGCTGGATCGACCTGATTGTCGATCGTCAAAAGGGCGCCTTGGGCGAGCAACGTGGCGCCGGCGCGGTCATAGGCCGAAGCGCTCAGCGCCTTGCCCAGGCGCAGCTGCTTGGTCACGCCGGGCAGATAGTCCTCCGCCACCGGAAAGACGACCGTGATCGGCTGCAGCTGCGTGATGACCGCGATGCCGCTCGTGCCGCCTGCCGAGACGTAATTGCCGAGGTCGACGAGGCGCAAGCCGACGCGGCCCGAGACCGGCGCCTTGATGCGAGAGTAGTCGAGCTTCAGTCGGGCGTCATCCACTTGCGCCTGGTCGATCTTCACCGCGCCCTCGAGCTGATGCACGAGCGACTTTTGCGTGTCGCGGCGCTGGCCGGACTCCGACTTCAGCGTGACGAGCGCGCGATAGCGTTCGAGATCGAGCTTCGCATTTTCGAGTTGCGCCTGGTCGCGCGCGAGCTGACCTTCTGCTTGATGCAGCGCGTTCTCGAACGGCCGCTGATCGATTTCGGCGAGAACGTCGCCCGCCTTCACCATCTGGCCTTCTTCATAGAAGATCTTGACGAGCTTGCCGCTCACTTCCGAGGTGACGGAGACGGTCGCGATCGGCGTCACCGTGCCGAGCGCCTCGAGCGTAACGCCGAAATCGGCGATGACGACCTCGGCCGCGGTCACGGGGGTCCCGTCGCCGGCGCCGGTCGGCGAGTCCGCCGCCTTTGGCGCTGTCGGCCCAACGAAGCGAGAGGTCAGCGCCACGCCAATTACAAGCGCCAAAAGCACAGCGGCG